>Ga0315915_1002247_pt1 | contig 24239 bp, 14 predicted proteins | sample MpolbnodulesMG_FD_207738 | JGI IMG/M metagenome (GOLD analysis project Ga0315915, IMG submission 207738) | Medicago polymorpha root nodule microbial communities from Los Angeles, California, United States - branched nodules | ecosystem: Host-associated > Plants > Roots > Nodule | place: USA...
CCCTAAAATATTAATGCCATGCTAGCCGAACAGAACATGAGGAATTGGTCTAGGTTACGTATTATAGATAACAATTATCGTGATTACGAGTTCTCACAAGTTCGGGAGCAGAAAGTTGTACCTTATCTTGATGCCCTCCGGGATAAAAGAGATAGAAAAAAGATGATACATAACTCCCATTTTCTTGGAAAATCAACAAAGAGCCCATATTGCGACACTTCCCCCACCCACCATGGAAGAATATGATGGCAACACTAATCCACATGACACCTGACCTCCTTTAATGTTAGGATGAAGATTGAACAAGCTTCAAACACCTTCAAGTGCATAACCTTTTTCGTTCACTTTGAAGCGAACTGTTTTATTGTGGTTCTCTCACCTCCCCAGGAGATCAATGAGAATCTGGTAGCAGATTCTCCATGCACTCCATGAAGTCATAGCAAAACTAGCCAATTGGGTTATGGATAATCTCTGCCATAACCAAGTAAAAACATCACTAAAACTTTCAACACAGTCTGTTAATTCTTCCAACATGTGATATTATCCTTACAAACAAGACACAAGAGTGCAATTATACTATTTATAGGATTGGAAAATTAAACAATCCACTCCTTTGTTATTTAACCTTATTCAGTAGACAATCCCTCTCAAAGTTCCACATGAGATGCTTAATCTTTAGAGGAAATGAATGTTGAACAATCGATCAATCTTTCATACTTGTTGAGTAACAGAATTGTTGAAGGGAAAGAGAGAAAAACCAGAGAAAGAGTAAAAGAGAAATTGTAGAATTCTCATTGAAATGAAAGTTAGTTACAGAGTTCTCTTTTATAGTTTGTTATTGCTACTACATTGGAAGACTAACATGTACTGGCTACACTATATCATTGCCCAACTTTCCTATATTCAAGGAAGTTAGTTATTTCATCTAACTAACTCTTCACTAGTGCTTGACTTCTGTAACTTGAGGCGCAAGTAACTGAAGTCCATTGTGTTCCTCTTGTTGATCTCTTATCAATGCTGCTGCCATCTCTTTTGTGTTATTGTGTTTCAATATCCTCCCACAAGCTTGACCATGATAAATATTTATCATTCCAAGCTTGCAAATAAATTGATTAAACTTTGGAGGTGCTAAAGGCTTTGTCAGGAAATCTGCTAACTGTTCATGTGTTGAGATAGGAAGAAGTCTGAGTATTCCTTTTTGAATTTTCTCTATGACCAGATGACAATCTATTTCCAAATGCTTTGTTCTCTCATGAAAAACAGGATTGGAAGCAATATGTATTGCACTCTGACTATCATAGTACAAAACAGGTTGCTTGCTGCAGTGAATACTGAATCCTTCAGAAGATATAATAACCACTGAAGTTCACAGATAGCAGTGGAAAGAGCTCTGTATTCAGCTTCTGAAGAAGATCTAGAAACAGTTGCTTGCTTTTTAGCTCTCCAAGATATGAGTGAAGAACCTAAAAAGAAGCAAAAACCAGTTGTTGATCTTCTGGAATCTACACAACCTGCCTAGTCTGCATCAACATATCCAAGTATTTGGGTTTCTGAAGCTCTAGGGAAGAAGAGACCAAGACCATGATTGTTTTTAAGATATCTCAATATTCTACAAGCAGCTTTATAGTGTGTAATGGTTGGAGCATTTAAGAATTGACTCAAATGTTGAGTAGCCAAAGAAATATATGGTCTTGTGGTATTTAGATACAATAATATGCCAATCAACCTCCCGTAGCAAGACACATCTTCAAAAGGTTGACTTGTGTCTTGATGCAATTTTATTGAAGTATATTAAGGTGTGGATGCATGCTTAGAACCCAAGAGGCCAGAAGATTCAAGAAAATCCAGACAATACTTCCTTTGGGAAATTGAAATGCCTTCTTTATAGTGAGCAACTTCCAATCCTAAGAAGTATTTGAGAATCCCTAAGTCTTTAATCTTGAACCAAGCATTTAGAATATACTTGATACTTTGAAATTCAGTGAGAGAAGTACCAGCTAATATAATGTCATCAACATAAACTAAGATTGCTGTGAAATCATTATTATGTTGAAGAGTGAATAAAGAGTAATCAGAAGAGGACTGGCAATATCCTTCATGAAGTAACAGTGCAGTTAACTTCTCATACCATTTTCTACTAGCTTGTTTCAAGCCATAAAGACTTTTCTATAACTTGCAAACTTTGCGAGGCATACTGAAAACTCCTTCTGGTATATTCATGAAAACATCTTCCTGTAAATCTCCATGAAGAAATGCATTGTTTGCATCTAACTGATGTAAATGCTAGTGTTTGAGGGAAGCAATAGCTAGAAGAGTTCTAACTGTGGTGAGTTTGGCAACAGGAGAAAAAGTGTCAAAAAAATCCAAGCCCTCAATTTGATTGTAACCTTTTGCTACCAATCTGGCTTTGTACCTTTCAATAGAGCCATCTGCCTTATGTTTCACTCTATACACCCATTTGCCTCCAATTGGCTTTACATTGGGTGGTAAATCCACAATGGACCAGGTATCATTAGCAGTTAAAGCCTTTAATTCATCATTCATAGCTTTCAACCATTGTTCAGACTGACATGCTTCTTTGTAGGTTTTAGGCTCAGTACTTTGTGCACAACAGGTAAGGAAGAAGGTGGAGGAACAGTATCAGAGGGAGAATGGATTTGATTATTTGCAAAAGTTGAAATGGGGGGTTGAGAAATGTCTGACACAGTTTCAGTAGGTGGAGATATATTTGTGACAGAACTAACTTCATAATCTTGTGCTATATGGGTATGATAATCCCATGAAACATTTGAAGAACTTTGTTTGTAAGGAAAAATGCACTCATGACGAGTGACATTTCTAGAAACAAATATTTGTTTAGAATGAATATCAAGAAGGATGACCCCTTTCATACCACTTTTGTAACCAAGAAAAACACACTTTCTTGCTCTAGAATCAAGTTTGATTCTATTTGCCTGAAGAGTTGATGCATAAGCTAAAGAGCCAAAAACTTTTAAATGATGTAAATCAGGAGTTTGATTATGCAATCAGAAATGATGTGTTTGATTGTTCAAAATGGGACTGGGAACTCTGTTCTGATGAAAACAACATGAACAACAACATATGACCAAAAGTTTTTGGGTAAATATGATTGAAAAAGCAAAGCTCTGGTGATGTTTAAAATGTGTTGATGTTTTCTTTCCACCCTTGCATTTTGTTGGGGTGTTTCAACACAACTAGTTTGATGCAAAATTCCTTTTGAGGCATAAAATTGAGGAATAATGAATTCAGGGTCATTATCACTTCTAACAACTTTCACATGACAATCATGTTGGTTTTCAATAAAAGTGATAAAATCAATGACATGTTGTCTTGTTTCACTCTTTGATTTCATTGAAGTTATCCAAGTATATCTACTAAAATCATCAACAACAGTTAAAAAATATGAATGATTATGGATAGAAGAAATTGATATAGGCCCGCAAATATCAAAGTGTATCAATTCAAAAGGTTTTTCAGCTTTATTACAACTCTCAGGAAAAGGCAACTTCCTATGTTTGGCAAAATGACATACATCACAAGTTGCTTTGGAATCTACATGAACAAAAGGAAACATAGATTGTAAAGACTTCATTCTAGAAAATGAAAGGTGACCTAATCTAAAATGTCAGAGGGCACTGTCAGGTAAAGGAACAAGGCTAGAAACAATCTTGCTTGCAGAACAAGTTATCTTGTTTGAAAGATTCAGATAGTATAACTCTTCTCTTTTATCACTAGAACCAATCATCTTCTTGGTTTTCTTGTCCTGAATGACACACTGGAAACCATTAAAACTCATAATACAATTTAAAGAATTGGTTACTTTGGACATAGAAAGCAAATTAAAATGAAAATCAGGAACATAAAGAACATCATGTATGATAAAGTCATCAGAAAATTTAATGGTTCCAGATTGTGTGGCCAATGTAAGGTGTCTTGTAGGCAATTTTATATGAGTGGGAATGGTTTCATTGTAAGAATGAAACCATTTTAGATTGCTACATATATGATCACTAGCACCTGAATCTATGATCCAAGGGCTGAGAGTAAAATTTTGACAAATCACCTTGTGAGAATCTTTCCTTCAAATCATTCCAAACATCACAGGCGTTCTCCATGAAGATGATGGATTGTGCAATTGAAGGAGACACAGAATTCATGATCCATGAGTGAACTAGATAGTTGCAACGGTTCCAATGGCGAAATAAAGGATCAAAATCATCAACGATTGGTTCAATCGTTCCATCAACGAGTTCATACTTCATTTTGCCTCCCAATTCTCTACGCATTGAACGTGCCCAAGAATGATAATTCGAACCGTCCAAAACCGGAGAAACAATAACAGATGAAGGTCCATCACTTGGATGAACAAAAAAGGGACTGGATTGATCAGTAGGAGCATCAGTGTTACGAGACGCCATTGATGGAGCTTGATAAAGCTTGCGGAAGAAAGAGCAAAAGGCTCTAGATACCATGTTGAGTAACAGAATTGTTGAAGTGAAAGAGAGAAAAACCTGAGAAAGAGTGAAAGAGAAATTGTAGAATTCTCATTGAAATGAAAGTTAGTTACAGAGTTCTCTTTTATAGTTTGTTATTGCTACTACATTGTAAGACTAACATGTACTAGCTACACTATATCATTGCCCAACTTTCCTATATTCAAGGAAGTTAGTTATTTCATCTAACTAACTCTTCACTAGTGCTTGGCTTTTGTAACTTGAGGCGCAAGTAACTGAAGTCCACTGTGTTCCTCCTGTTGTTGATCTCTTATCAATGCTACTTCCATCTCTGTTGTGTTACTGTGTTTCAATAATACTCCATAATCTAATAACGATAATCAACTACATCAACATGCTCATTAAATGTGTGCAATTGATGAACAACGGTCATAACCACATAATTTATAAGAAAAATACCACATAATTTATAAGAAAAATGTTGATACAGCATTGATAAGATCTGTTGATAAGATCTGTCACAGCAAAGAAGTCACCCATTCCTTGTAATTATGTTGTGTATCTATAATAATTCATCCATAGTATTGTAGGTAAAAAATGATCTTAAAACTTATACACAAGTTATATTGAGTCCATTTTATAATATGATTTATAAGAATCAATTATAGAAAGACTTTATTGATAAAAAAAAAAGTATAGAAAACTTTATCTCGTGCTAAAAAAATAGAAACTTACAACTAAGGGTATATGTTTCCTGCCCAATGCGAAACAACTTATCTTTCAAAATCCTAATATAAAGAATATTAGTGACATGTATTTATTATGTCAATTGCATTGTAAGTCATAAAGATAGATATGCAAGTATCTTAAGTGCATTGTGCGTCACAAAAAATATCTATTTCAATAAAGTTCACCAAATATTTATAATTTATGTTCTTTTTTTTTTTTTTGAGAGATTATAATTTATGTTCTTGTTAAGGGCGATACGTTCTCCTAATGTTACTAAACATGCATAGAAAATCTACACCCATGATTTATGTTAGTGGTAAGATTGTCAACCTTGAAACATTATTTTTGTCGGTTTTTTCCTTACAAAACTCTATTATGTTGTTGGTGATATAAATATTTTATATTGCAACTTGTTATTATGTCAACATTACAAGTAATTTTGTAGATGAGAAAGAATCACAGAAACGAGAATCTGAACAAAACTCTATCCCCACCCAAGCTAAATTGGTAGCCTTTTATCAATTATTATGGAAAATTAAAAGGTAACCAGAATTATAAAAAAATACATAAATGGTCATAAAATTGTAAATCAAAGCAAAGTAAAATAAAATTGGCAAAAAAAAATTCAATGGAATTTTAATTCCTTTCAAAAGCAAAATATTTAACAGAAGTTGGCCCTCAGAAATATTCTTTTTCGAACCTCTCTTTAAACTAGAAAATTTACGTGATTTTCACCACATACAGTAGATTTTTTTCTTTCTAATAACTAAATTAGCCCACCTAAATTAATATCGAAGAGAATCAAACCTGAGATATTTAGGAGGAGCATATTTCCATATCCCAAATCATTACCATAAGACCAACTCACATGGGTTGCAAAAATACGGTAGTTGTTTTGCTTTTACAATGTTTAGGAAGTGCAAGATGAAGTAAAATGTCAAAACTAAGACAAAAATAAATGTAACATTTTTCAAAGATAAAAAAAATAAAAAAAATAAAAAAAAGAGTTTATTTTTGGTAAAGAGTTGCTACACAAACTGCGGGAGACAGGGGAAGAAAATTAGAAAAACTTGCCATACGGCAAAGAAAACAAATGAGGTCGGAATGAAATTGAAATGCAACTGAAATTGAAATGAAATTGTTATTAAATTCACGCGTAGGAGTCATGAAATCCGTGTAGTACTAATAGTCATCTTCACAAAAGTAGAGAGAGAAACAAAACAAAAAACAAAACAACTAAAAAAAAAAACAGTGTGTGTGTTTGAGTTTGTGTGTAAGTTTTGTTTTTCTTCTCCTTTCTTTTCAACCTTCGTTGTCTTGACAGTAGCGAGATAAGCGCCTGCTCCTTCGGCATTTCCGCCACTTTTGAATGTTGTTGCTGTGAATATTATTTATTTACTGATTCATGGAAGATACTGAAGCAGCTTCATCTTTCATGAAACATCAAATGAACAATCATATGGAACAATTAACCATACCACAGTTTAATGCATCATCACAATCACAAATGCGAACTGTTAGTAGAAATCAAAGAGGTGGCGGTATACCACCATCTCACCCACACCAGATCCCACCTCTTTCACCATACTCACAGATGAATAATCAGATCCCGGTTTCACGGCCGCAAATGCCTTCGCACAGTACAAGTCCTACACCTTCTCACACACGATCACTCTCTCAACCGTCTTTTTTCTCTCTCGACTCTCTTCCGCCTCTCAGCCCTTGTACGTTTCGCGAATCTTCTTCCACGTCGGATCATGCTGACGTGTCTATGGAAGATCGTGACGTCACTTCTCATTCTCCGTTACCTCCTTTTGCTGCTGCTAGAAACCCTTCTCTTCCGCCGAGAAAGTCTCACCGGCGTTCTAACAGTGATATTCCGTTTGGATTTTCTACTGTTTTGCAGTCTTCGCCGCCGTTGATTCCGCTGAGAGGTAGGGAAGTAGCTAAACCTAATTCTTCGGTGGTGAAGAGGGAAACAAATTGGGAGCATAGTAATGTAGAGGAGAAGAAATCGTTGTCGCCGGAAGGTGAAGTTGTGGATGATCTTTTTTCTGCTTATATGAATTTGGATAACATTGATGCAATTAACGATGATAAAAACGCGGCTACTGGTGATAATCGCGATGATTTGGATAGTAGAGCGAGTGGAACGAAGACTAACGGTGGTGATAGTAGTGATAATGAAGCTGAGAGTAGTGTTAATGAGAGTGGGGATAGTATGCAGAGGAGGGAAGGGAATAAGAGAAGTGCAGGAGGTGATATTGCACCGACTACGAGACATTATAGGAGTGTTTCGATGGATAGTTTTATTGGGAAGTTGAATTTCAATGATGAGTCTTTGAAGATGCCGCCTTCACCTGGAGGGTTGATGTCGCCTGGTAATTCAGGTGATGGGAATTCGGCGGCGTTTAGTTTGGAGTTTGGAAATGGTGAGTTTAGTGGGCCGGAATTGAAGAAAATTATGGCTAATGAGAAACTTGCTGAGATTGCTATGGCTGATCCAAAGCGGGCTAAGAGGTGCTGTAATTGAATTATTCAACGTTTTAGATAGTAATGTCAATATGGATGGTTAATTTTGACTTGGATATTTTTTGGGTTATTTCAGGATATTGGCTAATAGGCAATCAGCTGCGCGTTCCAAAGAGCGTAAGATGCGATACATTTCGGAGCTAGAACACAAGGTTCAGACTCTGCAGACTGAAGCCACTACACTTTCTGCACAACTTACTTTGTTGCAGGTGGGAACATTTATTTATGTTTGTGAAAGCATGTTTTAGTTTGGTAATTTGAGCTTAGTTTCTTTTTTCTCTAAGCCTTTGATTGATATTGTGGCGCGTTTTGTAAAATTGCGGTGGAAATCCACGCTGACGTGAATGCTGCTTATCGTAGCTTCTTTGTTTCCACATTGATAATGTTTTGGGACTAACCAGAATAGTGAGTTGAAGCTAATACAAATGCATGATCAAACATGCACTAATTTTATTCCCATCTTTTTTGTGTATGCAGAGAGATTCAGTTGGACTCACTAACCAGAATAATGAGTTGAAGTTCCGCCTTCAATCCATGGAACAACAGGCAAAACTCCGAGATGGTATTTCTTTCAATCTTTTCAATCTCTCATTTTTTAAGGATTTGCAAAACGTACAACATTGTAACTCATTTTATGTTTATGGCTGAAAACTATCAAGCTGAAAACTTAAAAGATGCATAGATTTTATTGTAATGTAAGAAGGTGGCTGATTTGGCATGCGGCGATTTGGGTTATTTTAAACACTAGAAATCATAGAATTTTTTGAAATGTGGTGAGGGATGTAGATGAGATAGTGGACGAAATCAAGGTGCTAGCTTGGAGATGGAGTTTGGTTAGGCTTAATGTTCCTACTTGCTTGTATTATTAATGGAGTTCAAATCCAAGGGACTGCCTTTTGAGGTAAATAAAGGAATCTAGGAGCAGCAGGAAGGCTCTCTAATTGGGTCGCAGTGCAGTTCTTTTGGATACTTAGCAGACTGCTGTTCTGTGTTTGCTGCTGCCAGTAGGGGCTATCTGTGCAGGTTTATATTTACTGCTAAAGTTTGGGTGTTTGGTCAAGGAGGTAGGTTCATAGGAGTGTGTTAATTAGGTCCAAAGCAGTTGTTTTTGGGGAGTCTCTTGGTTGTCTTCTTTGAACTTTAGGTGCTGTTACCATACAGTGATATGGCTATCCTCTGTTTTGTGTTTTTCTCCGCCTATTACGTCTAGTCCGGGTGGACGTATTAATAAATTTGCCGATTAAAAAAAAAAAACATCAACAGCTTAAGCTTTTAAGAATGTAGATCCCTGACACGGCACCAAAGTTTGTATGACCAAGTGTGGTTAGAAGCTTCATTCTCGCTGTTCCAGTTTTCCTTAATATTTGAATTTCAGTACAGGATTAAGTCCTCTGTTTAGCATTGGAAGATGGGTTGTAGGAATTAAAAAGATAAGATTAGAACTTTAATGATACAAAACAGTGTTTGTAATATGAGAAAAAACATATTTTAGTTACGAAATGATCATGACAGCCGGGGTTTGCTGATTCCATTACTGATGTTCAATTGTTTAAGCTGCCCCTTTTTTAATTCATGTTCAAATTTCTTGGGGAGACCTAGGTAATATCTTGAGTGAGGTAGCTTTTCTCTATATAGGTTACTTAGTGCATGTTTGGATCAGCAGTGAGATTGGCAGAATTACGGTAATCTACTGTGATTTTGGAAAAAGCTACACTTTGTAGTTTCATAAAATCACTGTGCTACCATGATTTGTTGCCGGACTCACCGTCAATCACGATGACTATGAACACAACCATCCTATTATAACATCTATTTGGTTTGCCCTCAAATGGACGTTTTCCCTTTTGCTGAAATTGACGATACATGAGATTTCCTTTACATAGCTAATTATGTTTGCAAGAGTTACTATGGTTTTTGGAAATAAGCATCCTGGGAAAGTAGATGCTGAGTAGTTGGTTTTCTCTTTGCATTTGTTATATATAATATACTTTGTGATGCACGCTTCTTTTCTATTAGAAGTATTAATAAAAGCCATAATATCTCGTCAACAACAATTATATACAATCTCTAGTAGTTGTCACTTGTATCACAAACAATTTTAGACTTAGTAGTAGACTTTTCATTGTTTGCTTTTTGCTGATTTCTTCTGATCTGTGTATCCTCGTCTAATAGCTCTGAATGAGGCGCTTACTGCCGAGGTTCAAAGACTGAAGATTGCTACAGCTGAGCTGAATGGGGAGTCACTTCCTTCTAACTGCATGATTCCGCAACATTCTGTCAACCCTATGATGTTCCAACAACAGCATCAGCAGCATCAACAACAACAACAACAACATCAACAGCACCAACATCAACATCAACAACAGCAGCAGAATGGTAATGCCAACTCAAAGAATGAGTTAAAGCAATAGGTTGGGTTGGAGGTCATGCAGACGGTTCTTAATATATTTGTTACTGTTTCATGCACTCAGTTTCACATATTTACAGAAGTATTCCTTAGTTGTTATGGTCGTAAGGCAATGCCTATCTAGCTCGGTCACAGTCTATATACAAGTCCTAATTCCTGTCTTATATTTAAAATATAGCTCATATTTAATTTCAGTACATATCTGAAATTGTAAGCATTATTTGAACATGATTTGTTTTATGATAACATTTAGATGAAGTGTTACAAATTTTTACTTTTTGGTAAATAATGAGCATTCTATTGTTTTTCTATTCAAACCGGTTTTGTCGTGAGGGACTAATTGAAGCTAAGGTTCAATGCATTAAATTAATGGCGAAATGAATAATTCAGTGATAAGGATTGAATTTTGATGCATATCCTCTCACGTACTACTGTCTATTCTATATATTTCTAACCCACCTTGAAAAGAGCACGGAAGTTAGGTTTATGTGGGAGTATTTCAGTAGACGAGATGACATGTATCATAAATTACACAATTTTTTCTATGACATTAATAATTTACTAACAATGATGGGGTTTTTGTTAAATTAAAAAAAATGGACATTACCAAAAGTAATAATTTTACAATGAATTTTATCGGTTTATTCTTCAATTTTGGTGAAGAATAGAACTTTATAATGTCTCTCTACATCAATGACGACAAAAAAGTGAAATAACTGAAAAGGTTGCAATGTATATTTCTTAAATTGTCTATATAATCTTTAATGTATTAACAAGGAGTTTTCAAAAAATAATTCTAAAATTACATCAAAATAGAATTAGACAAATTAACAATTGATAGTTCACTTGACTCAATTTCTCAATAAAAAAATGAGTATAAACTGAATAGAAAAAGGTAATGGAAGTGGAGTTATGTTAAATAATCAGAAGATGTAATAGATATTCTCACTGTGCTAATAGGGTTAGTTGTCATGTAAAAATTCAACTAATTAGTCATCATATTTGTTTTAGAGATCACATTTCACATACAAGGACCGGAGTTATTTTTTGAATTTATATGATGACTAAGTTGAACAAGGCATTTACAAATATATGAATATGCAATTGGATTTCTTTTTATGAAACTGGAATTTGATAATAAATATATATGAGTTGATAAAATTAGCATCAAGTCAGGATGGCCGAGTGGTCTAAGGCGCCAGACTCAAGTTCTGGTCTTCGAGAGAGGGCGTGGGTTCAAATCCCACTTCTGACAATTTTTTCAAAATTGTTTTTTTTTAAGCTTATTTTGCTGGAACAATTGAAAAGAATTGTGTAAGCCAAAATGCAAGTCCTAATCCTCATGACAAAAACCATTTTTCATTGCAGGAACCGGTCTCTGGCTGACTTTGTATGATTTGCATCAAACCATTCTAGATTTAGATTTCTAGTCTGAATGAAATTCAAGGGTCATCATCCACTCCTCCATGGATATATTGGGCTATGGTGGTACCAACGATCAAAGGTATCCGATCTAGAAGATTTTACAGAGGAAAGTAGGAACCAGAGCATAATTTGGAAATTGAATTTGTGATTGTATTTCTTAGACAATAAGCTCCATCATTGAATGATCAAACCCTATCTCATTAAGGTTTCGTTTGGTTTGGCATTTAAATCACAATTATCGCGTCCCAATGCCATTTTAATGTCATTTTTACGAAGCTGAAAATTCTAGCTTTATACGAAGAGCAATGACATAATGTTATATCATATTTTTCAAATCTCTCTTATACCATCCTCAATAGAGGATCTCTCGATTTAAGATTTGGTATCTATGAGTATCCCATTGGAGAAATATTATTTTGAATGCTTAGTGGGAATAAGGTCTCAATGGAGACCTCAAATCTTAAGTGGTACCCATTTTTTATTTTATTTATCAGAATATTAAAATGTAATGAGTTGTTGATAGATGATTAATGCCCGCCTCACCCTCCCTTCCGTCTCTCTTACTACACATATTCGACGCAATATCCTCATCTCTACTATGTTTATTTTATTCTCATGTTGATTTTTTACCGCTTATTCGCTCAACACTATGTTGCATACATGGTCAAAAGATTAGCTTTCTTACCTATTCTTTCTTAGGACTCAAGAATAAACCGGATCAATTGCCTTCTTCATTAGTTCATTACATGGAGAAGACTTTTTTTTGAAGAAGCTAAATTAGTCTACCTAAATTGACACCAGAGAGAATCGAACCTGAGACCTTGAGGAGGAGCACACTCCTAGATTCCAAGTCAATACCAATAGGCTATATGGAGAAGACTATATTGACTATTTACACAATATATTGAGATATCCCAAGTTGCTTAGAAGTACAACAAACAAAACAGATAAATGGGCAAAAGGATCTACGAAACACTATAGAGATTAGGATCTACAAAACAGCACAACCGCACGAGGTCAAACGATACAACACTAAAGAGACCAAGAGATCTAACTTTTTTTTATCGTGTCTAATCTTTGGACCTTGAATTCAAATGCAAAATTATAAGAGGTTTCTTTGGCAAAACTGAATATTTTTTTGATAATGAAATGTAAACTGATTTTTTTAATTTTTCCGAGTCCATGTTGAGTTGCATGCTGCTACCACTTTTAAACTATTTAAATCACCAAATTTTTTCATCATCATCAATCAGTACCATCACCACCACATCATATGCATGCAGCAGTGGGCAGAATCCTTGTTCATTGCAAATAACTAAGCAATGTTTCTTGTGATTTTTGTTTGGGCAATCGCATTTTTTTTTTTGAATCGGCAAATATTATTATACGTCATCCCCACAAGACGCAAGGTATGAACGAAACAAGATACAAATGGTGCCGCATATGACGGTAGACCATAACCACATAAAAACACCCCTGGAGATAAACCCACCAAAACCCATCACCACCTAAAACAGACTCCAAAAAAACAAGCACTGTAAACACGGTATCCATCACTGCCTATCGTCACTACTCACCCACAAAGAACACCCTCAAAATAAAACTTCCAGACTCCAACACCCAAGTCGAGCCACATTTCGAAGAGCACCTAATCGAAGGATCATGCAGCTATCACAAACCTCGCGACCTCCGATCCACCGAAAGGGCACAACACAAAGCCCAAAAACCAACATAAGTCAAAGAACTCACTCTCGATCTCAAATCAAAAGTGGTCGACCCACCAGACTATAATACCAAATTAGTAGGGCACCCCTCGCCCCTAGTACTCCAGAGAAAAACCAAACCAAGTAAAACAAAGATTGGAGCTAGACCCCGACTCCCGATCTCGAAGCCAAATGAACCGGCCCACCGAAAACCAGCATCCAATATGTAAGACGAAAGATATGGCATGCGAAGTTTAAACAACAAACAAATCAAAAGGAAAAGGCTCAACACAACGTGACACGCACCCTCCAAACTCCGTAAACACCTAAACCACCCAAAAAGCACAAACAAGAGCTAGAGACGACAAACATGGACCCGTGTAACAGAGGTTGCTTCTAAAGGAAATCACCCCAACAAGCACTCGCCTCCTCACTTAAAACATCAACCACCACCACACATCCTCACCCCCACCACACTTCACCACCACCACCCATCACCACCCCCACCACAACTGAATAACCTCCACCACCACCGCATCACCACCGCACATCACCACTGCATCACTATGCCGCCAAACAGCCTCACCAAGAAACATGCAGTAACACAAACCTAGATCTATAGGAAGATGAAATCCAACACCAAAACACGGGCAGAGATGCCGGTTTGAAGCGGAAACACAACCCGATCGTAAAAAGGTGACCGCTGGTGACAAGGAGAAGGCGTCTGTTGTCGGAGTAAAAGCGAACCAATGGTGGAGCGGAACAGCAAAACTGAACAGCACTTCCTAAAGTTCGAAACCCGTGTCCTCCTCACACCGCATCACCACCACCACACAACCTAAACCGCCACCCCACCAAGCTCGTCACAGACCACACAGAACCATGACCTCCTCACATCACCGCATAACCACCACGACAACCACCATTACTGCCTCACCATCACCGCCTTTCCAACACCACACCACCACGGTCACCACCAAAACCTTTGCCTCCTCACACCACCTAGAACCACCAAAGACGTGACCAAGCCACTACCTCTCCGAACCAAACAATCCGACAGCCGCAAAAGCAACCACCACAAAGCTTCACTGCGGTGCTCGAAAAAGCAACGATGGAGCTCCAGCAAGAAGGAAATCTCATGCCAACAAATCAACAATAGTGATGAGGAGAGTGAAGAAGGTGTATCTAAGAGAGTGAAGGGGGTACAGTAACGTGAAAACACATTGTCTTCTCCCACAAAACTCACTCGGAAAACAACTATGGCTCGGATCTGAACAACGACCACAAAGCAAAAACGGACCACCAACCGGACAAGAAGTTACCTAGAGGGGATAAATAACCACCACAAAAAACACCCTGAAACCACCACAACCCCAAAACCACCACGTCCATGCCGTCGGAAGAAAACTTGGAGCCACCTCCACGCCGGTGACGTGGGGCAACGGTGGTGCCGCCGTGAAGTAGTGCGAGCACCACCTTGTTGCCGGATCTACATCTTGAAAAATGAAGGTTTGGATATTGGAGGGGAAAGGGAGGTGTACCGTAGTTTAGTTCAAGAGAGAAGGCAGAGATTGAGTTTCTAGAGAGAGAAATAGTTGTAGTTGTTTGGGCTATCGCATTTAATTTTCAAAGGACGTCTTAAATAAAAATTCTGGGGTTTCTGAGAAGGGGAACATTACAAACTTGTTTGAAAACAAACGTGGAAGCATTAGGGGTTTTGTAAGAAAAGAACGTGGAAAAAAAAGGCCTGTTATAACTATCCTAATATTTTCATTTGAGCTCTTGAAATCTTTATATGTTCAATTTAATATGCAAAGAAGGGTAGTTGTAAAAGTTAACATCAAGTACAAAAATTGTACAATTATCACATAAGAATGCAAAGAATATACTGCAGTTTTAGAATTGAGACAAGAGTACAATTGATAAAGGGAATTTCCACAACAATTGTGAATTTTGAACTGTACTTCTCCAACTAACAGTAAGGGGAAATTGTAGCAACTAGCAACAAGGCCACCGTTTGTTTTTAGGGAAAAGAGAAAACAATTTGCAATTTGTGGCAAAATCAATGGAATCTTAAATAGGGAGAAAACAGAAAGTAAAAACAATAAATCTCAACAAAAAAAAATTAAAACTAGTACAAACAAAGAAGTGTAAAGACAACTTTTTTTTATCAGTGAAAAGTTGAGGTGGGTTGAATCCCTATGTTCATCTTTTACCATGTAAACATGAAGTTGCGTTTGTATAATTAGGATTGCCCTTTCTTTCAACTACCATAAAAACAAAAGTACAGAAGAAATGGAGATGGAACGGGCAAAAGAAATATATCCAAAACTGTAGTAATACAAGTTGTTTTGAATAAAACCCTATATTAAGAGAGAAAAAAAAGGAGGCAAAAAAAACACATGCAAAGTTCTTATATCACTTTTCTTAGTTCTAGATGACAAAACCTCCAAATAACAGATCTGAAATTATCACTGTTAAGCACTGGTCTTCAGAATCTAGATGAACTATATGGAGCTCACCACTGTGGTTAGATCACACAGATACCTTTAATATTATGAAAGAGTAATAAAAATCCCAAGAAGTGCAAAATCATAAATTTGAAGCAAAAATCATCAAAGACCAGTAGCAGTATTCACCTCTTTTGGATTTATGTTTGCTTGAACCCAACCACCATCAATTTGTTCCAAACTCCCATTCAAACCATCATCAACAAAGTCACCAACCCTCTTAACCTTAAGCTCTCTTGGTTCAACAGGGTATTTTCCAGAGAAACAAGCATAACAAAAATTAGGAGAATCATTACCCAACATACTATGCAAGCTATTGATTGGAAGAAAAGCAAGTGAATCAGATCCAATAAAATCCCTTATTTCTTCAACACTCATCCTATTAGATATCAACTCCTCTGAGCTAGGTGTATCCACACCATAGTAACAAGAACCAATAATTGGTGGACTTGCAATTCTCATGTGAACTTCTTTTGCACCAGCTTCTTTAAGCAACCTCACAATCTTTGACGATGTTGTTCCCCTCACAATTGAGTCATCAACAACGACAACCCTTTTACCTTCAAGCACAGCACGAACCGGTGAAAGCTTCAACTTCACACCAAAATCCCTAATTTTCTGAGACGGCTCAATGAAAGTTCTTCCTACATAGTGTGACCTAATCAACCCTTGTTGAAAAGGAACACCGGCTTTCGCAGCATAACCAAGCGCAGCCACAACACCAGAATCAGGAACAGCTATCACAACATCACAATCAACAGGACTCTCAGTAGCAAGAACCTCACCAAATCGCCTACGCGATTCATAAACAGACCTACCAAAAACAACAGAATTAGGCAAAGCAAAGTAAATATGCTCAAAGATACACTGCTTGGGCTGCGGATGCGCCATCAAACAAAGCGATTGAATCCCATTATTATCAACCACAATCACCTCACCAGGGAAAACTTCCCTCTCATAAGTAGCTTCAATCAAATCAAGAGCACAAGTCTCAGAAGCAAAAACAACAGCACCATTACTTCTCCTCCCCATAACCAAAGGCCTAAACCCAAAAGGATCCCTCACAGCAACAAGCTTATCCTCAGTAACAAACACAATAGAATAGGCACCTTCAAGCTTCTCACATGCATCAACAATTCTTAAAATAAAAGGTCTATGCTTTGAAGTAGCAATCAAATGAAGAACAACTTCAGTATCAGAAGTAGTGTTAAAAATCGAACCTTTTTCTTCAAGCTTAGCTCTTAAAGTACGATAATTAACTAAATTACCGTTATGAGCAACACCCACAGAACCAAAACGGTAACCAGCAACAAAAGGTTGAACATTCTTCAACATGGACTGTCCAGCAGTAGAATAACGAACATGGCCGATGGCTAAGCTGCCGGGTAACTGATCGAGTTTTGTTTCATTGAATACATCGGAGACAAGACCAACACCGGTGATGGATTGAAGGACGTTGTTGTTAACGGTGACGATTCCGGCGCCTTCTTGGCCGCGGTGTTGGAGAGCGTGGAGGGCTAAGTAACAGAGACGGGAGGCTTCTGAGTCGCCGTAGATTCCAACAACGCCGCACTCTTCACGAGGCTTGTCGTCGTTGATAAAAACATCCTCGTCTTGTGGGTGGTTTTTGTTTGAGAGGATGATGTCGGAAATTGGATTTTTGGAGGAAGTGAGGAAAAGGGGTTTTCGCGTGTCGGAGAGAGAGGGGAGAGTGGGTTTATGGAGGGATGTGTTGAAGAAGCGATTGTTGTTGGGAGGGAGAAGGGAGGGTTTGGAGAGGGAAGAAGAGAGAGTTTGAGCTGCGGCCATTGTTGTGCGAAAGAGAAGAGTGAGGAAGACTTGGATGACAAAGTCAGTTCTAGGTTTTCAGTGTTCCTTTACTTTAGGGCGCCCAAAATGCCACCACTATTCATTTTTCTTTTCTGGAATATATTATTTTTTGGTAAGTGAATATTTCTCTCCGAGTTTACTTTCTCTTTCGCTCGTTGAGCAGAGATGATTTTAGGTCATCTTTTAATTTAGAATCACTCATCTGCATCTTTTTTTCTTCTTTCTTTCAATCTAAATAAATGATTTTCACACATATCAAGTGTTGTCTATTGTGCTTTTTTGTGATTTTGTCGTCTAAGTGTGGCATTGTGTTTTTCATCGTCTTGTGCAGCGTTGTTTGATTTTGCATCTTGTTGCGGTGTTTGTTTGGTTCATATTGAAATATTAGCTTCAGTCAATCACTGACTCAATCAATGATTTAGACGTTAACGTTGTAGATCTGAAAGTATGAGTATTCTGGTGATTTAGATTTGATCATATTGTCTGTAGGCATTTTGTCGTTGTATGCTATTAACTTAAGTGTTGTGAGTTTATTCACAGATTCACCATTTATGTTTTTAACGATGTTGATTATGTTGTATTCTATCAATTTAAATGAATGAATATCATTTTGTTTTTTTCAAAAAAATAAATAGAACTTAAAATACATGTTGAATAAGATAACAAGTTTAAAGATGATGAAGAGTAGTAGTAATAGTAATAGTAAAAATAATAATAATAGTATACCTTAAAATAAATTAAAAATTAAGACATTTTTAATAATAGTATATATACTATGAAGCACATATACTCATGAGATTAAACATGTGACTGTGTCAAACGAACGTTGTCATGAGATTAAACGTGTGACTGTGTCAAACGAACGTTGATATCTAACACTTGCATTATATTCGTTCAATACATGTTGAATATCTCATATAAGTGATTTCCATCCCGAAACTACCCTATGGGACACATTCTCCCCCGTCCCCATCTCCATTGGGGAAATTTTTTATCTGCAAGGCCCCTGATGAGATAGTTCCCACAAGGATCCCACTTACAAGTATAAATTGACATCCCTGACTCAACAAGTCCGTGTAGGAAATACAATACATACATTCACCATGTCAAGATTGATGTGGCCTAAAAAATATAATTGGAGGTAGGCTTTAGAGACTTAATTCACCCCTTTAAAAAGTAAGGACAAAAATCATCAAATAGCAATATTTGAAGAATCAAAAGTGTAAATAACGGACAATTTCACTGTGCACAAGTGAAATAAGTCTTGCATCATGCACAAATTAATTTATACTATTCGATCAATAAATCTCACATTAGATCAAATGAGATATGACGAGACTTATTATTTATCCAAGAGTAAATTACACTCTCCTCCCCTTAAAGATGTTTGAATTACACTCTCCTCCCCTTAATAATGAATTAACTCCACTCCCCTCCCCTTAATAATGTATTATAGTTAATAAGTGTGTAAATTATGAATTAGTGTGTAAATTATGGTTTTGTGTAATTTACTCTTTTCTTGCTTAGTGGTACAACACACTTATTTGAACTACCCTAGAGTAAATTATTAAATGTATTATATCCAACGGCTTACTACATGCTCAAGAAACACACTTGCTAATTTACAAATCAAAAAACACGCTTGATACATGCACGCAGAATATTCTGAAGGTGTTGTTGTCATAAAACATTATGTGAGCAACAATGCCATTCTGGGGTACATGCACATGCAACTATCACATTCACTTGCTACTTACTAGTTGCTGCTACAAAATGCCCGATATAATGAAAACATTGAAGATTGGAAAGATGTTCACAATGGCATGCTAATGCTCAAGCCAAACACACGTGAATTCTTGCTTAGTGAGACTAGTAAAAAAGATTCCATATATAAATACAATAATAGACCATAGTTAATTTTTTTACAAAAATAAAACAATATTCATTCATTCAAATTGATAGAGTACATCACTCAACATCGCTAAAAACATAAAAAATGAATTTACGGACAAACTCAAAGTCCAAGTTAATAACATACAACAACAAAATACAATAGACCATAGTTATTTATCTTATTTTTACAAAATTCGCTACTAGTATGTAGTTACTGTTATGAATAATTCTTCTTATAACTCCATATGCGAATGGATGGTTAGTGGTTCTTAATTACTTTGATCATTTACTTGCTAATATTGTATCCTATAAATATAAGTCATATTATAGTTTAATACTTGTAAAGAAAATAATACACTTCACCTTCTTTATCTCTGATGTTGTCCTTTTCTTTTATTTTATAACAGTTACTAGTTAGTTGAGATGATTGGATTTGGAGTTGATGACTAATTAATTATTAAGCACTGGTTTTTTTTTGGTTACAATTAAGCACTAGTTTTTAAGCTAAGTTCTTCGTCTTATTTTGCTCAAATCTTCACCGGAACACACGTGCTTCACCTAATAATGTATTTTTACAAAACCTCAACCATTTGTTTTAAGCTTACAGTTTAATTTGTTGGTTGGTCATTATTTTCACTTTAGTAAATAATACTACTACGTGCATAATTGCATAAAATTAACAAATATACACTTAACTAACTTTGCATCTTTTATTTGACATCTACGTATATTGTTCAAAAAAGGATATTGAATAGAGGGCTTGATGTTTTCTTTTGTGAATTAGTCCAAAAGGCCACTTGCAAACTTAACCATCAAAGGTGGACCATAACTGAGTCAACTAGACGAGGAAGGATATACACCACACTCATTTGTCATCACTAATAATACCACACTTTATTATATCGATTTAGATATTTGTTATTTTTTTAGGGGATAGATCATTAAATGTTATTATTGTTTCATTTATTTGACACAATATTAGCAGTATTATCTTAGAATATATGATATATTTATGTAACTTTTAATCATTATATATTTTTTTAATTTCAGTTGTTTACTTGTGTTATAAAAGTATAAAAAAAATCTATAATATTTGGTTAAAAGTTAAATTAATTTAGACCATTTAAAGAAAATTTAAATTTGTAAAAATGTCAACACGGTTTTTTTTCTGGTTACAACGTTAACACGATTGAACCAATTCAAACTAACTTGTTCTTCATTGATTCTGTTTGCTTCTTATTTCGCAAGTAAAAATTACAAAAACTGAACTAAACAAATTATTTATGTATGATTCAAATTTATTTTATCTCAAAAACCAAATCAACCCCACCTGCACCCTATCAGCAATGACAAATCAAGAGCCAAGAATAAAATTAGCCTTTTATAATAGTGAAGTAATTTAATAATAATGCTGACTACCTGATACAATCTATATAAACCTTATCGTTCTTTCAAAATAAAATATATAAACCTTATCGTTATTATGCATACAAGTCGAAAACGGAGTGGCACAAAATTGTATTTTAATTTTTTTTTAGAAGAGTATTTTAATAACTCTTGTCAAGTAGGATATGGTCGATTAGAGATGGATGGAATATACGAAATTTATATAATTCGGTGGAAAAACCTTGCCAAACAATATAAAAGATCAGGCACAACACTAGTTCAGATAACACGGTCCATAAACCCTTTTGCTCACACTAGACACTACTGGACTACCCAATTTTATGGGAGTATTTGAAATAGTTTATTTTTTTTTCTTTTCTGAAACGAGAATAATTTAAAAACAAATAAGAGTTTATATTTATTTCATGGAAAAATTAAAACAGAAGTTGGTCGAAAAATGCTAGTGTAAGTATTATTTTAAACACAATATTCTATTGTTTGAGATTAGTGAGTTACACAACTTTTTTGCTAGATCACATAATTTAGTGGAGCTTATTTAAATTTCAATTAATAATTGTAGATGATTGTGCCTTAAAAATCAGCAATTTTGAGTTTCTAGTGCATGTGATTCGAATCAAGACCTAGTGTGATTCAAATTATGATAGATTTTTTAGCTATCATGGTCTTCCGATATGTGTGGTTGAATCATAATATGAGTATAATTCGAATCACATGTGATACAACTCAGAAAATAAAATCTAAAGAGATGGAATACCTGAAAAACCTAGGGCCTGACTGTTGAGAGCACTTGGATGAGGATTTTGGTTTGACAAAAACATGGAAAACATTTTAGGTGGTCAATAATCATTAGAGGAATGATCCAAATTTTCTAAATTGAGTTATTGAGTGACTCATCTTTGAGGGATTCATAGGGAAAATGACAGAAATTGGGGAGTGTATTTGGTGAGCTATTGAGGATAATTTCTTAATCACTTTTGTATCTCTCTTGTTTATCGGAAGAAATTGAGAAAATTGTAGAAATTATAGTTTGCTCTTGGAGAGTTCTTAAAACTAATTGCTTGTAATATTTTTAGATCTCTTCTAGATATAAGTCAATTTTGACCGAAATGGATAAACAAATTCTTGGTGTGTTTGTTTGTCTCTTTCTTTATCTCGTTTTTTGTTATGATTGTAGATTTTGCTATAAACATCGATTGCTAGATTTGTTATAGATTGAATATTGTTATTTGGACCTTTTGGTTGTCATTGTTATTTACTCTACCCATTTTTGTCTTGGTGTGGTTTATTTAACTTCACAACAATATAAAGTTCTTTATGTAATTAGTAGGTCCAATAGTCTAGTGATAAAAATCTCACACATGAAATGTGAAGAAATACATAATTGTAGGTTCAAATATGTGATATAAAACATCAAACATCTAACTATCATATGAAGTTTACTTACAATACTCATTTTAGAGAAATATTATGGACACTCTCTTTCCAACACTCTTTATAACATTCACTATTTTAATGGATGTAACTCATGTGAATTTCATACTTTGAAAATGGATCTCACGTAAAATGGTAAGATCCACACGAGTTTGATCTAATAAAAAGGTGAGTTATAGGGAGTGCTAGAAAGATAAGGTTATTAACACTTCTCTTCCTCTTATTATTCTCTCTATTTTTTTTTTGTGAAGTCACCTCTTATTATTCTCTATTCACATTATAAAAATATTTTATTATATTATTACTGACTTGAGTCTCGATGTTAAGATACCACATCCAAAACAAGAAAAATCTCTTCCTACCCCAATCTCTGGTGGAGTTTAGCATGGAAAGGGGAAAGAGTTTTCCACCATGGAAAAGTAAATGTCAACCATTAAATTCAGTAAAGAACATAGTTTTATCATAGTCTCTCTTCCATCACAGTACTAACCAACCACCAACAACAGTGTCAAAATTTCCTTAAAACAGAGAACATGGTCTCCACTCACCCACCACCATAAGCAATTATCAAACTTCAATCATCTTATTCAATTGTGAGATGAAATGCCAATTTCATCAATCATCTTAAACTTCACTCGCTCTCTTATAACAAAACCTCAATTTATTATTTTTACCACTCATCATTTATCATGATCCATCTATTTGATTTCATTCTTCTCACTTGAATCTCACATTAAAATAATAATAATTTGATTTGTTACAGGAAATTTTGGAGCGATGGTTGTGATGATGAATGTAATGTTCTTGTTGTTTCTAGATTAAAAACTACTCAATATAGTTAGCTTGTCTATTTTCATTTTCTAAATTAAATTTGTTCCATTTTATAGATTTATTTTCTTTTTTGAGATCTGATTTATTTTGTTTGAGTTGTTTAGTTTTTAACTTGATTTATGGATCACACTGCATAAGATATATCACAATCAGTTTAGGAAAGGAATATACTGATCAATTTGTTCCACAAAGTAACACCACAGTGCTACACCATTTACCCTTCATATCCAAAAGTTGTCCATAGTCCATACCCTCGTTTTATCTATTTTCTGATGATTAAATGAGCAATAACTCCCTCGAAATTGTAAGTTTCATCAATTATCTTTCAGAAATTAACGAAACTTCAATTACCCCCTGAAATTGTACAATGTTAATCAATTTACCCCCTTCGTCAAATTCTTCTGTTAGTCAATGTGATGTTTTGCAAATACTCCTGAAGTTTTGCACTTATGTGCAAAATGTCCCCCGAACTTGAAAATTTATATATTTTTTCCTTATCCTTAACTCAAAGGATATTAAAGGCAAACAATTAACAATTAACTTAGGTCATTTTCATTGTTAAATGTCAAAATGAAATATGAAACTAGAAACAACACATGGAATATCTTATTAGGCAGTTTTCATTGCAATGAGAACACATTTGGAATCCACACTCACCCACAAACCTCACAATTATCATCTTCTTCACAATCACCTTCATAGTAGATTTTACAACTTCCATAACATGTTGCACAAGGAACAAACTTTATATCACCACAAGCCTTACATCCACCATCACCTCCTTCAATGTCATCAATCCTTTCACAACAATCAAACAATTTCTCAAGCTTCTTGTCATCATGAAGTTTCTGAATTTCCTCAACTCCACCAATGTATTTCTTTTCAATAAACACTTTTGGTAATCCTTCTTTACCATAGTATCCTTCACCAAGTAACTCTTTAAGTTATTCCTTGAATCTTAAATGCATTTTTCAAGCTTTCTTGTTTGTCTTTAATATCTTTTGAGTCAAGTATAAGAAAAAAATATATAAATTTTTAAGTTCGGGGGCATTTTGCACATAAATGC
>Ga0315915_1002248_pt1 | contig 24237 bp, 18 predicted proteins | sample MpolbnodulesMG_FD_207738 | JGI IMG/M metagenome (GOLD analysis project Ga0315915, IMG submission 207738) | Medicago polymorpha root nodule microbial communities from Los Angeles, California, United States - branched nodules | ecosystem: Host-associated > Plants > Roots > Nodule | place: USA...
AGATCTGAGTGTAGAAATGGAAACTAACCTGATAATCTTGGGATCTTCGCAAATGAGGAATCAAGTGAAAGGGAAATCACTGACACCAACGTTGGTGTGTGTCACAGTGACAGAAAGTTTATGTCAACTCAATAATAGAGGCTTTTGTTAATTAATTAATTAAGTAGTATTTGAGATTAAGAAATTATTGATTACGGAAGAGAAGAAAGTGTGAGATTGAGATAGAAGAAGATTTGGGTGCAATACGCACCTTGGATGATGAGGTGGGGAGGTAAGAAGGAGACAAAGGTATGACGTGGGGAAAAGGGACACATGGGTGCAATAATGAGTCCCAAAGTCATGATATAGATATGTTTGTTTTGACTTTTCGGCAGCAACAAGAAGCACTTCTACAAACCTCAAAAATGGAAATTGAGTTTTGAATGTTGTTTGGTTTAGCTTTTTAGAATTGATTCTATCATCCAAAAGCAATTCTCTATAAAGCTACAATTTCTAGCTTTTGGCTTTCCTAAAATCATTCTATATTAAATTTTATGTTTTGGTTATTACAACCTATTATTTTCCTTTATTACCCTTTATCAATTTTTCTTATTTTTGCTTTGTAACTAATTTGATGAGCCAAATTTAATAAGACAATTTATATTCACTTAATTAAAATTTCAGTTAAATCCAATTTAATTAAAATTTAAAATACATTTTTAAAATTATGCATTGGTAAAAATTGACAATCAATAATTTTTTTTAATGTATGAGATTCTCACCATTAGGGGTTTTTAGTAAAAAAAGAAAAGACTAACATTACCATAAACTAGTGTGATATGTTAATTCTACTATCAATCTTTTAACAAATAAAAAAATTGTAGAAAAAACTATCATAAGAAGAAAACCACATTACAATGATTAGAAAACTATCGACAGGGGTCTATCCAGACATTTTTTTGCATGTGGGGTTAAAATCTGACTAAGTTGCTAACACTTGTACTTGCTATCAACAAAAACAAAACTAACTTCAAAAGCTTATAAATCATAGCAAATGTGTTGCACTTATTTGTTTACACAGGTTTTGCACAAGGTTGTTGACTTGTTAGTCTTATTCTTAACATATTGTGTTTTATTTATATAAGTGGTAGTAATTATTTTGGTCCCTGAATGTGTAAGGAGTAACCATAATAGTCTCTCAATGTATCAAAATTTTAAAATAGTCCTTGATTGTGCACTTTTCTAGTTAAAATAGTCTCTAACATTAAAATAATTTGTTAATATTATCATATTAGTCTTTTAATATACTTACTTATTGTACTTCAGGACTATTTTGACTAACAAGGTGCAAAATCAAAGACTATTTTAAAATTTTAATACATTAAGAGACTATTGTGACTATTCACTACACATTCAGGGACCAAAATAACTATTACCTTATTTATAATATAAAAAAAATAGGGAAGTTAGATGCGGAGCATTAGCCTCACATAACCCCTTAATACATCCGTCCCTAACTATCGACCTTTTTTATGTTTTGGAACACTTTGTTCAGTTTGGTCATTCGACAAATATTTCAAAAGTTCGATCTTGTATTATGTAAAATGTTTTATTTGTTCAAATACTTGTATTAATATTTTTGGATTAAATTAATAGTTCTAAAGTACCAGTGAGCTTTTGTTTAAAATTTCAGTAAAAAAATAACCCTTTGTTAAAATAATGACCATTGAAGTTTTTATTTATTTATATAATAATGGCTAGAGGAGTAATTTTATATCCTGAAGTGTTGAGAAGTGACAATTTCCCGCAATTTCATACGTAATGTAGTTTATGTAGAAAACTTACAAGTGTTCAGCAACATAATATATATACAGCTAAGTTTTTTCTTCCGAAAGCAAAATATACACAATAAATGTTGTAAAGTAAAGTTCCTTTAAAAAAAAAAAAAGTGATGTAAAGTTGGAAATTACAAGTTTAAACTCACGTTCTGGCATATCAAATCTTTCTTTAATTTTTTTACTATATGATATATGATGTCGTTTAGGGTGGGAGACACTTTAGGTCTCCTACCATAAGAGAACTTTTTTTTTTTTACAACTAATATGATCTCTTTTTAAATGATACTACAAATTCCACTATGCTTTTCAACAACTAATAAATGATACTACAAATTCTACTATGCTTTTTAAATCCTAACTTTTTACAGAAGTTTACTCTTCATATTTTATGTACCTTGGTTTCGTGTTCGTGCGCAGGTTCGTTGGATTGCGTCTGTGACTAGTGAATTTTTGTTAAAATAGATTAGGACTGGTCCACTTGGTATAGTTTATCATGATGTATTTACATATGGATTGTATGTGGTTCGTGTCTCATGGCCCTGAGTCTTTCTATCTTTGTTTTTATTTTAATTTAAATTTCATTTTGCCTAAAAAAACTAATAAAATGCCGGTACTTTTGCACGGATCACATAATATTGCGGTAATTATATTAAAATAATTAAAAAATTATTGTCGAATGATTAAATATATTAAATGAAAATTAACAATATTAATGTAATGTTTCTATTAAATATTTTTCTCTTATACATACAAAAATATATTAAATAGTCAAATACGTCAGTTTTGGATTTTATTTGTTTATATATGCGAAAACAAATTTTAATGTACATATATGAGAAAATCGATATGATAAAATTTTGAAACTCGATATGATAAGCACGATACACACACAACTGTTTGAAGCCGTTAGATAACTCATATAAACATGTTTTCTTTTTTTTTTTTACTTATCGTATATCTTCCGCTTTTTTGTTCTGCTATCACTTTAATATGCATGTCGTTGAATTTCGTGTGATTTAGGTATCGTGCTATATAGCACTTCCCTTCTATTAAATCACTTTTAATTTAATATGCAAAACACCGTTAATATTTGTATTGCACTCGTTTAGGATTTTATATGTTTATATATTCATAAGAAATTTTGTATATAGTGATATGCGATAGTCGATATGATAAATTTTTTAAAACTTGTGACTATTTTCAAAACATCAACATTATTAAGTGTTTATATTAAACATTTTTTATTTTCTATACAAAATATCGTTAAATATTTGCACTTCACCTAATTACAGATTGTATGTGCTTATATCTCAAAAATCAAATTTTGCATATACCGATATAAGAAAGTTTATATGCTTAAATTAAAAACTAATTATTATTTTTAAAAATATCAACAGAATGTAGTGTTTTATTGAATTTTTTATATGCAAATTAATGATATTAAGAGTTTAAAAGGAAAAAAAATATAAACCCACTTGGGTTGGTCTGATGGTATTGACTTAAGATCTGAGAGTGTGCACCTCCTCAAAATCTCAGATCTGATTCTCTTTGATATCAATTTAAATATACTAATTTAACTTCATAAAAAAATTAATATATCCAATGATCCAAATTCATTTTGTAAAGAAAAAAAAGGAAAGTCTCCGAGTTAGAGACTTACAAGTTACACGTGTTGTTTGCATGCATTTGTAAAAAAATAAAAGTTATTTGCATGTATGCATGTTTATTTTAAATAAATACTTAATAAATTGATAACTTTATTTAACAAAAAAAATTGATAACTTTATTAAATGTTTGCAAATTAATTTTGTATCAACTGGAATTAGATTTAGCCGAAGAAATTAAACTCTCGGCAGATAGTGTCTCTGATAAGATTTGCTCTCACTAATATTTATTTATTTATCAAAAAAATTAAAATTAATTTGTCTCTAGGTAACTTATAGAAATAAACTTTTTCAGAATAAATTGCAACATATCATATTTGTTTGTATATTTAAACAATTTAATGTTAATGGTCACAATGTATGATGTCCGCGAGAAGATGACATGTACGATACCATATTATGGGATATATCGTTTTTGTTTGTATAAAAAATTAGTCACTAACAATGGCAAAAAGGTCCTCTCAACCGAAAGCATCAAACATTTTCACCTTGGGAGGGTGATCCTGGTGATGATACATTTGAGTTCTTTGTCTCCTTTGTACATTCAAAAGGAATATTATATTATCGAATCCAACCACTAAGAAATTCAAGCTCATTCCTTCCAACCCTTTTGATTTTGGACCTAATTGGCAGTGTTTTGCTTGACCATCGTGAACTTGGTTATGATTCTGTCAACAACGACTATAAAGCAATGTTATCAGTGTGTCATTTAGTTACATGCATCTTGCATGACAACATCATTACTGTTACGACCCTTCATCGTTACCATTTCAGAGTCACGCCGATGCTACCGTAGGTACAACCGATGCTAAATTGGGGCCGATGCCAAAATCCAACTCTAAAATCCAATTTTCTAGTAGTGTTCCAAGCAATCATCCCGACCTGCTGTGGCAAATTAGAGACAAATTCTACTCTGAATAGATTTATCATATAATTTTAATTTTAATCCATCAAATGCTTAATGGTTCAATTATGCTTTTGCTCTTTTCAGTGACCATGGCCATTGCATCAACATGTTAGTTAGCCTCATGTGTAAACCATAGAAGTCGAGTTCATAGTTGTAGCCTCATCTGTTTGTCGATGAGTATAGTTGAGAAGAATTTTGGGAAAAAGAAATGCATCACTATCGGATATCCTTTAAGCACGACTACAAAGACTAATGTCTCGAGCCGGTTAGGATCCAATGAGTGGCAAAACTCTCCTCAAGATTACTGCATTTTCAAATTTGGATTCAAACCCAGAGTTTAATTTTGCATGTAACGAGCAAACATGTAGATGTTATATTCTATTTTCTTAAAGTTGCAAATATGTTGGTTTGAGATATTGTCCTTCAAAAGAGAGCAACTTGCAGGTACAGTGACTAAGCGTGTAAAGTTATAATCTTTCATAGAGCTTAGAAGTATCTGAGGGATATGCAATACAAAGAAGAATCTGATTTTTGTAGTGTATTTTTTTTTGTTTTGGTTGAATAGTGTTTTACCCCCTGTAATATAGGTCATTTCTGGTTTTCTCCCTGTATTTTTTTTTATTTACCCCCCTGTGAAGAAAAAAAAATTGTTTTGGAATACCCCCTAATAGGTCATTCCAAAACGAAACCCTTTTTTTTTGGGCCAAATTATTCTGTCAATCAGATTGCATATAGTTTGAGGGACTAGATCAATTGCATATAATAATAGGGAATAAAATATATTACTAATTTTCTTGGCAAATCTAATCGTCCTATCTTATTCAAAAATGAGGGAGAAGGGTACTTCTCAGTTTAATCTTGTGAAAGCAATCGAAGTGAATAGTTTCTTTAAAAATTCTTAGAATCACAATAATTGTCAAACTGATTCTAAATACTTATGAGAAACTCATGTATAAATTGAAGTCGTATAAGTTATCAATTTAAATATAGAATATTAAAACATACAACTACTTAAGAGAGGAAGAGAGAGACAGAGAGATTGTTGATTGCTTTAGGCTGGAAAATCCATGTCTAATTAAAACCTTGAAAAAATCACAACTCAATTGGGGAGGGGAGGTGGGGTTAGTACATGCAACTGCATACTCTTTTATATGTGCACTATCCTGGCTGAGATATACAGTGTAATTATGAAGTCATGAAAAATCAACAGATCAACCCCAAGTTAGACTGGTAAACATCATTAGACACCCTTTGAATGGTTATCTAGCTAAAACACTAACTGGCCCAAAGAAAAATCAGAGTCAGAGAGAGAAAAAACCACATATATACAAATTGAAACTCAATTGTGCACAGCTTCTTGTTGAGCAAAAAAGGCGCTACTTATCAAGTAGAGTGAATCATAGAGGATGGAAAGATATGCAGATCTATGCAATATCCAGTTCATGCTGTGTTTTACATACTCCTTTGAACCATATCTTGCAACAATCATTTGGAAGTTTCAGCAGCTTTATCTACCGATACTCTATCTAGCCTTTCAGCCATGTCGTATACAATTTTCTCCAAAACCGAGGAGTCTAGTCTTTTTTCTTCAGGAGAATCTCTGAGTAAATCCAGAAGCATGCGAGCTCTATCTTGTGCTTCAACTGTGCCCTCTACTGTCAGCCGTAACAGACCCGGAATCGCTCCTTCTTTAAGGATTAGTTCCCGATATTTATCCCGGTAGCTTTGACATAATGATAGCAACGCTCCAACAGCATGTTCTGTGCTGACAAGTGATCCATCTTCAACTGTTTCTACTAGGGTTAAAATTCCACCTTCTGTAAGTGAGATTGCGATCCGTCCCTCTTCAGAGTTGGAAAGGATTTCGAGTAGTGATGTAGCTTTTTCTGCAAAATTTGAATACTTCTTACAGTCTTTAAGGAGGTTGATAAGAGGGGAAACAGCGCTAGCATCAAGAAGTTCAATGGGATTCTCGGTGCTAGAGGAGAGATTATGGAGGGTTGTAACAGCATCAACTTTGCCTTGAACACTTCCAGATTTGAGAATCTGAACAAGGAGAGGAGCAGCTCCAGAAGCAGCAATAATAGGCTTGTTGGGTGCAGCAGATGAGAGTGTCAAGATTGCGGCTGTAGCCAATTCTCGTATACCGTTAGTTTGTATCTTGAGGAGCTCCACCAGAGGAGGCACTGCACCAGCTGTCACTATCTGGACCTTGTTTCTAACAAATGCAAATTCCAAAATGTCATAAACAGAAAACTTTATTGAAAAGAAACATAACTTAGAAAAGTAAAGAATGACAAGAAAGACATATAACATAAAATCACAAAGTAATATATACCATAATATAAAAGGAACTCTAAAAGTAACTACAAATTTTGGTCGGGCATTTTTCTGTACAATTTTTCCCTTAACAACAAAGTTCTTTTCCAAATTAAATTTAAAACAAACAACATAGGTATTGAAGCTGAAATTTAGATAAGTTCAAATAACAAACATATCATTAAATTCCTCTAAAAAAATACATATGAATTGAAATAGGCTAATAAATGAAAATGACATTATACAATAAAACACGATAACCTATGAAGCACGGACACTCCTCGGATTAGGCGTGTCCCGGTGTCGGACATGTGTCGTGTCCGATACCGACACGACACCGACACTTGTAATTACACTTAATTATGTGAATTTTTCAAATTATTAGCTGTGTCGGCGTGTCAGTGTCCGTGTCGTGTCCGTATCCTTGCTTCATGGACGATAACACACGCACACGCACACACACACGCGCACACTAGTGCAAAATGCTTAACCTACTTTTAAAGTCCTATGATGCAGAGGTACGGGTACCGGTATGAAAGATGGCAAAATTTTAAAAACGAAGCCAGCACATTAATGTAAAATATCAAATATATATATATATATATATATATATATTTTTTTTTTTTTTTTTTGAGTGAATAACTACCATTGTTGTAAAAACAATCCAAGGAAAAAAAAATCAATTATAATAAAAAATAGTATAATATTGTTTGTATTTTAGCCATGTGTTTAGCCACACTTCCATCATTATGTTTCAGAGATTTACTTTTTTCTTTCCACCATCTCCACTATTTTCATCAAAAGCAAGAGAGAGAGAATTGAAATACAATAAAAAAATCAAAATAATTTCTGCTACTTTTCCAAAATAATTGCTGTATTAACTGCCACAAATTAATCCAAGTAAAAATGGGTATGGTTCAGTACATTAGATACGAGTACCACGCGCATACCCGGTACGGGTACTTCACCTTTTTAGGAGTACCCATGCTCCATGTATGCAGTAAAAATGCATTTTTAGAGTTGAAGCAGAAAACTAATTTCCGAGACATGGCAAACCCCAAAAAGGTGGCCTGGGTAATCATCAAACCAGACAACATGGCCGTCAAAAATAAGTAGAATCATACATATCGATAATCATATTGGATCAATAACTAACAACCGGTGTTCTCAATCATCAAGACAGTATTACCATAAAATCAATATTTATGCACATCAAGAAAGAGTACAAATGCGCATGAAAAACATTAACATCACTAAGATCTTCTTTTTGACAAGCCATTGGAGAAAACAGTCCAAACACAAGAATGAGACAGACTCACAAGCAAAATAAATCAGCCACCCCAACATTTAGTATTCATCAATTACACCCAACATCTCGTTTTGGTTACTAATACCAATTAGGAGTGAAAATTAACTCAACCTAATTATAACGGGAATGAAGAGAGTAAAGGATGAATAGGTGGTTTCTTGCACTGAACATAAAATTGCTATGTTCAATTAGTTTGGTAAAGAAATCAAAATGATAAAGCTAAAATAATCAGATTATCGAGTAGTTATTTCCTGTGCATCATTTTGATGACATGCAAATATAGTAATTTTAGGTTCAACAATTCCAGCATTCCATAATACAAAAATACATTGTTTATTTAGCAATGGTTCATGCCACTTTCTGACTGGAAAATTAAACCCAGCCACAGAGACATTAGATAGAAACACTACACATCGGTTTCTTATTCTCAAACATCAAGTTGCTCAGCATTGAAAAGATCTAAAAAAATTGGTTTCTACCTAAGTTACCCTTTTGAATGTGGAAGCCACTAAATAAGTACACTAGTATCAATAAGAGACTTATGGTTAAGATCCTACTTCAGAAAACAAAGGATAATAAAACACATATGTTGGACACCAAGCTTTAGATAGAACAGTACAATTTCCGGTGTTCAACACTTGTAGCAGGAAGTCTATCAAAACAGCCAATTTCACTCCCCGTGATTCGTAGCATCACAGCTGCTGGTTCAGCAAGGACATAACATCTGGGGAAAAGATGCAGAGCAGCAATCATAGCTTCCTAGTAATAGATTGAAATGTCTAATTTAGTTTCTGCTTTTATTCTGAGGTTAACCATCCTTACTTGCTACTTTATGCAGTCCCCTTTATCCGTTGTTTGGGTATTGGACCGTATCAAGGTAATGGGCGAAACTTCATATCCAAAACCTATGGTAATACTTACCCACTATAACAACCTGAGCCCTAATATCTCTTTACCATAAAGACATGTTTCATTATGTTTGTTTGACTCATCAGGTATACCCCATAGTTATCAATCGTACATGTCAGTGGATCCTAAAAATGCTATAGTGGGACAGTGAATATTTCTGGAGGAAAAACTAGCAGAGTTCTCTCTGGATATGTATGAACAGAACAGAGACCAAAGGAGGGTTCTGCTGTAAAATAAAAAAAAGGCTTGGTAGGAAACATTGCCAGAATGTGGTGGATTGACTGGAAATGCAGCCAGATGGCTGGGTCAGTGGGTGGAAAGTGGGAGGTGGTCAGCCTTTGTTGTGTTTTAGGTCTCAAATAACAAGCTGAACGGAAAATCCAGTTTTGAATCATAAACACGAGTTTTCTTGTGTAAAAAATGGAAAGATTGCAAATTATACCCCAAGAATAATGCACAAAAAAGGGAGCATCAATAGGGAATTTCTCCATTTGAAAAAAAGCTGCTGAGAGTGCTGCAATTATACAGGGTAGTAGCTGCTCGCCCACTACATAAAAAACAGTCCATAGCAGTGAATGGATTGAAGATTGAGGCCGCTCTGTAATAGCTTTAGCAGGCTACTGAGAACTATTAAAGCTAGGACCTTTACATAGAATGGAGAATTAAGGACTTGATATGGATTTTTTGTATTAATGAAGGATTTGTAACTTTACAATTTATGACCCTTGCTTGAAACTTGAAGGGAGAAAGAAGGATGAAGGATCTTGACTTTGGGAAGCCGAGTAAGAACTAAGGAGATAATTCGGAGAAATACCCCTAGTTAGGAATTTTACTAACCTGGGTTAAAAACGTAACTATGGAAACCTATTTATTCTTGAATTTTTAATTTGATGTTGTAAACTGATTGAGTAAGCAAAAATCATTTTGGTTATATATCCTTAAAGTGTACTCAGCCGTGGCGGAATGGCATGGCGGCTTTTTCGACAAGGCATTTTGTGAAAGGATGCACAACCATGCTGACACCATAGGCCCTAATGGCATGTTTATGTGACAGATTTTTGTCCTTTCACCATCTACAACACTGACTGTATATCATTGGTCAATTTAGTCCATACCTTAGATCCAGTTAGTTTGATGTTAACGCTCTCTACGACGTAACATGTTAACAGCCAAGTTGGATGATGACGTAAACAATACGCATCCAAATGAACGTGAGAAGGAATAAATTAACTGAAAATGTATAAAACAGTCATTCCCATGTGTTTGTCTTCATTCAAAATCCCATTTCGAATAACAAACCCCTGTGGCGGATCTTGAGTAAATTTGTTGGGGGTGCCAAACCACTATGAAATATATATAAAACAGTTTCAAAATAGAGAAAAAATCATCACCTAACCTAATGGCTTAAATTGTTTGAAAATACCAAGTGGGTGCAGGTTCGAATCCCTACTTGCATGTTTTTTTGAATAAAATATCTAAATACAAGAGAAATATGTAAAAAAAAGATGGTGTGAGTGTCGAACTCGCGACCATTGGGGGTCTTTAAGGCTAGCTTACCGCTGCAACAGCCGAAAACTTATAGAAAAAATACGCCTAATATAATATATATTGAAAACCTAGGGGATGCCATGGCTCCCATGGGTCTTCACTAAGATCCGCCACTGACAAACCCTAACTGTAGAAGACAAAGTCTAAATGCAGCAGAGATTGATAAAGAGATGATGGGTAACATAGGGCTCTATCACAGTTCAACTTCAGACGGTAGTAAGAGTGGGTCAGCCAGTTCAAGGGTCAATGGTGGTGAATGAGAGAACCATCTCGTAACTGATTCTACCGGATACTCTCCCAACAAAGAGGACGCAAGTCAGATATGTGTTGGCATGAGAAGGAACAAAATTTTCCAATCCATCACAATAATCGTGAGCAGATCATGTAGCATGCGCCAAGTAACAATGTCGCCTTGGAGGAGACATGTAAACAAAGGGGTACCAAACAGAATCCGTGTCACAGGAGTTCATTTCTAGCCTAGACACTCTAAACTCTAAATCCATCGATTGAAATACTAACACTAGCTTTAGAGAGTCAATGCATCCTGCCACTGAGGCAGGTTGAGCCTCACGACACTCCTACATGATTTCAATCATCCCAGATCGTCTTCTACATTTCAGGAATAACAGGTAGCGCATTTAATTTTTTCTGTATAATCATGCTCACTACTTACTAATAATAGATTGAAATCGTGAAATTTAAATCAGAAATATCAATGCATTGTTGGAAGTGGTAAAGCTCAGGATCAAACAGGAATGAGGAAGTACATCTAATACTATTAAGACTCACAAATCGACAAAATAAAAAATGAACATTGAAATAACAAAATTAAGAAAGGGAATCCAAATGCAAATGTGGTTTCTATAGACTCCCTGAATCAAACATCTCAAGACAAATATATCTCATTTACAAGGAAAAATACAAACATTTAGTCAATAACAAATTCCAGTATTTTTGCAATACTTCAAACCCAAAATATAACCTAATCCAAACCCAAAATCATTGTCACAAACAAACAACACAGAATCATCAATAAATCAGCATCTTCATCACAAAATCATAAATTGAAAGCAACCCATTTCCCATTACACAAAGAAAACATAATCCAAAGAATACCCATGAAGGCAAATACAAAACCCAGATGAGAAACAAGAAAAAAAAGAGATCTTTGTACCGTTCATTGCGAACAGCAAGGTTGAGAAGAGCAAGAAGAGAAGATTGACGAGCATCAGTGTTGGAAGAAGAGAGCATGAAGATGAGTGGTTGAATAACACCAGCATCAGCAATTTTGGAGCGTGTCTTTGATGATTTTCGAACCATTCTTCGAATTTCTCTTGCAGCTTCGATTTTTGTGTTAAGGTTTCCATTTGTTAGTTTTTCTGATAATGTTTGGATTGTTTGGTTTTGCTTCCATGTTGTTGTTGTTGTTGTTGTTGTTAATGTTGTTGTTGTTGTTGTTGTTGATGATGATGTTGTTGTTGTTACTGGTTCTGGTTCTTGTTGCGGTTCCACCATTCTCTCTCCCTCTCCCATCTCTCTCGACTATGGATATTTATTATCAAAGCCTGAAAATGTGTTTCTAAGATTACATACTTTTACACTCTCATTAGAGGGATTATGGGACCATAGGGTTGCTGTTGTAAGATTCCACGCAGTTAAATTTACACTTTACTCAATCTCAATCGTAAATTTAAGATTGAGTAATTCTTATTATAAACATGATTTTACATGGTAAAACGATCTTAGCCGCTAATTTCAGATATGATGGCGGAGATCACTTACAACGTCCTATTGTAACGGTGGAAAATCCAATTTCAAGATTATCATGACTGCATGTCCGATTGAAATTGGACGGTTTAGATTTTAATGTTAGAGTTTTTATATCTTAAAAAATCAAAATTGCATTAAAATATGAGTCTTTATATTTTGTTCAGTCGACTTTAAGCTACTAACAATAGCTTAACTGCACTCAATTCATTTCGGTAAATATCACAATATTACGTGTTATACAAAAACCTATATTTTGTAGGGAAATGCTAATTTGTGCATGGCATAAGTTAACATACGATGTCGCTCTAGCTAATAAATGAGTCACATTGCTTGTTTGATTCCGAATGAAACTTATTCTAAAGTTTGAAGAAGTAAATAAAAAAAGTTTTAGAAGTATATAGAATAACACCAAACTCCGACTTATAATGGGGTTACCCGCAATATCACCAACCACTAACTTGTTATCTAGATCAATAGACACGCGAGTAGTACCCAAATTTTTAATTCTTTCTCTTGAAATTGTCGCAGATAGAGCTGTCAAAATGGCGCGGCCCTGTCCGTTTAGGGCCGGCCCTAATGGGCTTTGGGCTGGACCAAAAAGACCGGTTGAAAAATGGGCTCGAAATATACTACCTGGGCCCAGCCTTACATGGGCCGCGGGCTAAACGGGCCGGCCCATATTAAAAATTACATTTTTTTAAAAAAAAGTATTATAAAATACTACTAATAATTTTTTATAATTAATATTTTTAATATGTTTAAATAATGCCTAGCACAAAAATAAATTGTAAACATTTTCGTACAAACGTCATAAACTAAAACGGTGAGGAAAGCAATTTTAAATAAATTAGATACGTTATAGTTATAGATATTTATATATTTGATCTTTAAAATTATAAATAAAGAAATGAGTAAATATAATTTTATATTACATTTATATTTGTGTTAATTCATTGAATTTTCACTTTTATTTTTTACTTTGATCATCAACTAAGTAAAGAATTATTTTGAAATATATATAATTTATAGGATTTTTTTTTGTTATGCGGGCTACCCGCGGCCCGTTCGGGCTAGCCATAACGGGTACCGGGCTTTTTAGGGCCGGGCTAAAAAGCCCTATTAAAATTCGGGCTCAATATTTAAGGCCCAAGCCCTGTGATTAATTGGGCTAAACAAGCCGGCCCGTTTTGACAGCTCTAGTCGCAGATATGTTGGGGCATATATGACCGTGCCGAAAGGTGTGCACATAGTTGCCTAGATTGCTCGGGTCGTGCACCTAGTTTATTCCAACAGAGTTGATAATGCACCATGGGTCCATGGTGTCAGTTGTCTTGTTCTTACTATAATGGTACGTCTGGTCTAACTTTGACGTTCTCTCTAAGGTTATAGTTCCTTCTTTTCCAAATACACCATAGAACAATGACCAAAGTACTTAGTTGTGTTTCTGACAATAACTCTTAACAAATGGAAAAAAGTGAAATAAAACCATCTTCGGTACAATCAAATCATTGATGATCAACCAAAGACATGGCTCCTCCCACATTTCTTTGGCCATATTGTAATCAAAGAACACACGTCAATCATTCTCATAGTTGTTGGTGCACTAGACACATTTACTTGTACAATTAACTATTCTTTATTGATAACATTGTTCAATTTGTAAATACCCTATTGTCGGCCTCCAAAGGAACACCTTCATTCTTTGGGGTATTTTTAGCCCCCAAATTGTCATCAACCCCATAATCTCTATTATCCACCAAGTAGTAGCCGAATTTAACGCTATTAACACCGTTAGAAGTAAACTTGCAACTAGCTACAACTTCTTATCTTCTTCATACAAAGGGATAGACAACATGCTTGAAGCATCCCTTGCATGGAAAATTTCCTCAAAAATTAAATCTCAAATTATATGAGTTTTTACATTTTCATTCTTGATTTCTTTTCAAATTAATATGTTAGATGTTCATGTTATTTCTATAAATATGACTTCTTTTAAAAAAAACTATTATTTTAAATTATTTTTCAATTTAACACACGGAAGTTGTTTTGTAAAAGTAAAAAAAAAAAAAAAAAAAAAGATAAATTCTTCTGATGAGAATTCCAACAACGATGATATACTTACAAATAGAAGTAATTTTCAATAAATTACTTCATGATATATGATGAGGTGAGTTATATGGTTAGTAATTTTGCTATTGGTCAATCATTTTGTTTCTTTTGTAATTATATAATAAAATTACTTTAATTTGTTGATTGATGGAAGAGAATGAAATGTATGTAATGATTAATAACTTTATTAATTGGTGAAATAGGATATGTGGAAACTAATTAACAATGATGTCATTTGTTGGAAACCAACCATATATATGTATAAAAAACAAGGAATGTCATTGAATTTGTTTATGTTTAGTAAATATGAAAGGCCATTTTTTCTTTGTTGCTTGAAACATCCATTTCTCTTCCCACCATATACGCATAGAAAATTCAATTTTTTAAGGATAAAAAATTGAATTTTCTTTGCATATATGGTGGGATGAGAAATGTATGTTTTAAGGGGAAAACAATGTACTTTCATATCGAGAAAACATGAACAAATTATTATACTTAATCATCAACTCATAAATTCAATGGCAATCCTTATTTTTTATACAGGTATGAGTGGTTTCCAACAAATAATATCACTTTTAATTAGCTTCCAATGATTCTATTTCACCATATAATAAAATTAATAATCAATATATACATTTCACTCTCTTCGATCAATCTACAAATTTCAGTAATTATTATATATTTTTTTAAGGAAGTAATTATTATATAATAGCACAGGAAACAAAATGATAGACAAATAGCAAAGTTACTAACCATATAACTTACCTCATCATATATCATGAAGTAAATTATTGAAAATTACTTCTATTTGTAAATATAACATTGTTGTTGGAATTGTTATTAGAAGAATTTATCTTATATTTCTTACTTTTATAATAATAAAAATAAACTTTCATATGTTAAAATGAAAAATAACTTAAAATAATTTAAAATATATATCATTTTTCTTAAAGAAGTCATATTCGTAGAAACAATATGAAGATCTGACATATTAATTTGAAAAGATATCAAGAATAAAAATGTAAAAACTCATTTAATTTGATATTTAATTCTTGAAACTCACCGATCTCAAAGAACAATTAGTGATGTTAATTGCATGAATTTAACCTCTTCTTAAATTAAGAAAGTCAATGACGATTTGTGTTGGGCATCATCAAAAGGAACAATAGAGCCATACATAATAGAGATAACGTAGCAATCTATGATAACATTGATGATTTTTATTTGATCTAATATAAATTGGTTGTCCTTGATCTAAGTTTTGTTTCCTTCTAATGAACACAAAAGAACACAATATTAAACAAAATAAAAGAAGCCGACAAAAAACTAGATGCAATCCATTTAAAAACAAAATGAATGACATGAGATTTTTCATATATTTCATGGTTTAAGTAAAACAACATTTTGAGTGGTATACCCTTCACTAGCATATCATCATAATTAGTTCAATCATACAAGAATCAAAGTGAACGAGCGATAAATAAAGAGTAAAGATTAGATGTACCTCTCTACACAGATGCGAGATAACAAGGGTTGAGAAAACGATCTAGACATCCATCAATATGGTTTGGGGAATCGCCGTTGGGTCTAGTTTGTCTTGTAAAATTAAACAAAGTCACTCATTTATAAGGTCTTGAGTAGATTAGGGCTTAAAAGGCCCAATCCATATATACAATGGATTCTCCGCTAAAGAAATTCAATTTTAAATGAGCAAACATGTCCAATTACGAGGTCTAAACCCAAATAAGATTGAAGGTGCCCATATATGCAGAAAAGGATAACTCATTGTGAAAAACTACTCCAATGTTATCTCATGAAACTAACATGCCTACCAACCAAGAACTCAAAATCACTAACATGCACATATCATTCTGAATGTCATGGAACATGTACAAACCGGTTAATTGCTGCCATCTACCTTAACATTAAGTTATAACAACAAATTGAACTTATCTAGTAAAGTTGCCAGCTATCACGGCAATAAAAATAGAAACAACTTTGATGTCACTTATCGTCCACTCTCTTATTCATAATTTGCACACATGTTTCCTTACTTTGGCATCAAAGTGTCTTTGAAGGCACACCTCATCACTTGAAGAAGGAATGTATGACCAAAGACATGGAAATTATATTAAGATACTAGAGCCTGCATCACCAACTCTAGTGATCAAATTATCATGTTCGTAAAGAACATTGGCACTCATCATGGGCCCTAGTAATATTTACATAGGCCTTAATATCTCGTCAACATGGTGGTCAATAGATGTCAAATCCCCCAAAGCCATCCCAAGGATAACTAAGTGCACAAAATCGAGAACTCTAACATCCAGAACGAAGGATCTAGATGCCATGGTTTTCTACCCCAGAGGAAACTTAACGGATACAAAATCTCCTCTCGGAACGTACTCCCTCGCGAAGGAGAAACAAATTTGAGGGGTTAAAATGTCATGAAACATAATCACCTTGATGATGTGGTTATAGCAAATAAATTCCTGAGAACAACGTAGATGAAATGGAGTCCCAAACCAAAAATCGTAATAAGAAGAATCAAAAGCAAAAAAAATAGGTGGCCTGCAAATGATGATTATGTCAATGCCATCAACTTTGAGTAAGTGAGAGAAGCTCCTCCTTAGTCACCTTAAGAAGTGAAACCAAAGGGGGTACAAGACACAACTCATTTTCAAATTTAAAATCAACGAAAAAATTGATACCAAGGTGATTCTGACTCCTGACTATGTAAGAGTAGGATGGGAAAATAGACCCACATGAGCATATGACCTCATTGAACGTACATTTGATGCTTTGAAGTGCATGCTATTCAAATGTATTTTGAGGAGAGCCTCCCTTCCATGATTCTTGCATGCCTCAAAATAAATATGTCAAAATATGAAAATAATAAATCGATATGTTTGTATCTAGATTTATTACAAGTTGGATAACCCACAGGAGCTCAAGAGACAGTCCTCAATGGGAAGATGCAGAAGACATGACACTTCGTTCAATATCAATGTCATCTCCTTAACAGGGAGATGGTAGTCGGTTGTTTTCTCATGCCACCTCTTATTAAAGGTCGAAAACAAGTCATTGTCGATTATGGAATAACACATATGTGCAAGAGTTGTCGATCCACTACCTCTAATGGTATCTCTAAACCACTTCTTATTCAGTGTTTCCAGCTTTGAGATCTTCTTTATGTTGTTAATGCACTTAAAAGTTTGGCGGAACAGAAAAAAATCAATTAAAATAAATAATAAAATATATAAAATTAAAATTTAATCAATTTGGAACAAATAACTTAAAATAAAGAATAAAGGAAAAAAATAATTGGAAGAAATAACTAAAAAGAAACAATTGAAACCATATATATAAATAAATTTGACGATTTTTACATCACCCACTGATGAGTCTAGCGACACAGTGCACATACTAATCAAGACTGACGTGTTCTCCAAGCCGCCAGGATATGACTCTTGAGGCTGTGTCAGAGCCTCTTTTTGCTTCTCAACCTCCTTCTAATGGGGATCATGTGCGGCCTCGAGCTCTGGCCCCTGAGACGCTTGGGTATGCCATATCTAGCTTTCATCGCATTCTCTTGCCTAGTTTAGGCAATCATGGTTGTTTTGTTGTCTATAACACAATCCGGTCTTGCCTTCATAAATGAAATATATCAAAATACAAAGACACATCGATATATTGGAGAAAATTTTGAGATAAACAAAAATTCAGCATAGTTGACCATACTTCGGATGTTAGAAACAAAGTTTTTGAACAATGCATTTCAAAAATTTGGACGAAATGTTATGTATTTCAACATATATAATCTGAACCATCCCAGACTGTGGACGGTGGCATTGGACCAAAGGTTTGGATGGTTTGTGGTGTGTTTAATGTTGTTTTTGGTCGATTTAGGCATGGTACACGTTTCCTTTGATTGTAGTTATAGTCTAGGATAAGTTTACGACTAAAAATAGTTTTGCATCCTTCATCATATTCATTCATTCCCCACTTCTCATTCATTCTTCCATTTTATTTCTATTTTTTAGATAGATGTGTTTTATTATATCATGGTCACTATTGACTACTCATACAATCCCCAAAATTGATTTGTAGGGATTGTACGGTGGTCAACAAAAACCTTAGATATCAATCACGACACATTTTCTTTATTTTACTACAATTCGGATTTCATAATCCAAATAAAATGTATTTTCATTCAAATAAAATAAAAACGCACGAGAAACTAATGAGGCGGAAAAAATAATACTCCTGTTACTTTTTGTCATTATTGTATGGGATGTATAGAGTTTAGGTAGCTAGCTGTATGGACAATAGTTATTTATTTGGGTAGAAAGCAATTGATGAAGCCCCATACACATACAGTACACAAATCCCTATTCTAAAGCAACATGTACAGACCGAATCCTCTGGCATTTTCCTTTTTTAAATGGAGCAATAAAAGCTACTAACAGTGATCTCGGTCTAACTAATAATGTCTCGGCAAACATTGACATTGTCGTAGGTTTAACCTCTTAGATACTACATAACACATGCTATGGCACCATTAAGACTCTTGGTATCAAATCACTAGAGTTTCATTGCACATAATTCTTCTTCACAATTGTCTCGTGAGATGTGCCTTATACAACCTTGCTAAAATAGTGAAATATATATGGTGGTTGGTGCTATTAATGTACGGTAGAAGCTCCATGGATACCAGAGTTATGTGTATTAGTGGTGTGAATGCTTTTGTTTATTGTCATGATTTTAAATAAAGGTTCGTGGCCACGATTTTATGTCGTTTTGAAACTGTAACGTGACTACGATTGAAATTGTATCAATCGAATTCAACTATGATTCTTCATAAATCATAATATCAAAGATCGTTATGTGACTATGGCCACAAACAACTATCATTTAAAACCTCGTCCATGGCATAAAAAATAAAGACATTTCTCTAATAAGAATAACGGCTTGCTTGTTTCAGATAAGTCCCCAAAACATAACATTCTTACGTTCCAATGTATTACTACCAAAATACTAGATACTTTCATGTACCTTAATAAAATCAGTCAAAATCCGAACATCGAAATTTTAGCTTGTCCAATTTTAGAGTATGAGGTCACACGTTACAAGCATGTCAAAATTGCATGCAAACCACAGTCAAATTATTGGTATATTATGACAATTCACAAGGGCGGAAATTGTGCAAACTCGGTATCATTAGTTTGTCGTTTGCCATTTGTTGAAACAACTCTCAACATCTACACAAAGGAGAAGCAGGCAGCCAACATTATATTATTCTTGATTGTGTGTTTGAATCTACCCGATTCCTTGAATTAATCTTTGCAGTAACACACAAGTGATGCACAATTCATAACCAAAAAAATAAATGAATCGTAGATCCTAGTGCATTAATGATACAATGAAAACAAGTTACACCATCATATACAACGGCTAAAGGATGAAATTGAAATGTAACTTCCAACTTAGAATTCAATCTCATAACATGATAACGAACATTCTCAGAAACTAACATTTGGAATCAAAAACCCAAGAAACAAATGAAATTCCAGGGGTTGACAATTAGAGTCAATCTCACAAGTGTTCCCTTGTTTTAACCTGTAAACCATGACGAGAAATGTGGATGGATGCATCATTTAGTTGCAAGCAATTGGTCAGACATTTTACTTTTTTTCCCATATGAAAACAACAGCAGCATAAGCAAATAATTTTCTTGCTATCAAAATTTACTTTACATGTAAGACAAGGGACAATAGAAAAGCTTTCCCCACCAACCTAAATCCTTCCAAACCCTATAATAAACTCAAAACTAAAAACAAAGAATGGACATTTCTCATCACTCAACAATACTCTAATAGAGTTCAATGACCTCAATAGAGCTATGAAAAGGTATTAATGCTAAAAAAACACAAAATAGCAGGAATAAAAAAAACAAAAGAAAAGGCCTGCATATGTTTCTACCTTGTCTAACTTCAATTGTCAATATCGGTTACATGTGTCCTCCCCAAGCAATCAGAAGATTATAATGGCAAATTTTCCAACTTTTTACACTCAAAACGTAGCCAATCGCCACATCTTTCATCATGGAAATCCAACTATATTTTGGATTTCCCAAAAAATAAGACTCAATTATCTAATATAAGCAGCCTAGTAATTGCTTGGCCAATTCATCTGTGCATGTTGAGGTTGCTGATAAACATTTCCGCCTGGTCCTACCATATCAACTGCTCCTGCCATTGTCTGAGATTGCTGTAACAGCGGATGGACTGCTGCAGCTGTCACTGCTTGTGCAGGGTGATAGATGCTTGTAAAAGGGCCGTGGCCAGCCTGAGTTGGGGCGAAAGTCATGTGCTGACCTTGAGGTGGAAGGTTGTAGAATGAACTAGTGGGCAAGTTATTCATGTCTCGGCCAGGTGCAGCCACCCACACTGCTGAACCTTCGCTCTGCAGCGGAAATAAATGAAATAATTATCATCAGACGTAAGTTTTCTGGTACCAAAAATACACAGGAAAATAAATGGAAAAAGTTACGGTGTGCGCTTTTTTGTAACTGTCATGAAGGAGCAGGAGTTAAATCTGCTAAATTTAATTGAACTCCAACAAGTGAATCAGTGAATATTGTTTTTGTTTGACCATTAAAATAAATGGTCATTAAATTTTTTAACCAAATTAGCAAACTGGAGACATTTGGAGTTTAGGAGTGCAAGAACCATACCAGTGATCTAAAACCAAGTTTCTTAATTTTAAAAAATGTTAAATCAGTTTGGTTTAGTTTGGGTTTTCTCTTCTAAAAACCAAACTAAACTGATCTGTCACACCCCTACTAGAGTCAAAGGGAACAAACAATACAAACCTGTTGTCCACTGATGTATACATTATTTTCCTTGAATTGAGAAGAACCAAGATCCTCGTTGGAGGCTGAATTCCCGGCAGTTGTTGCAGAGTTATGATTATAACCAGCTGGAGAGGAACCATATATTCCAAAAGTGTTTGGCATAACAAGGTGTGTAGGGTTTGCTGCATTTGTTCCAGGTTTGAATGGTGGAAGAGGATATTTCATTCCTGGGGCTGCCACAGCTGGGGGAGGTGGATATACAGTGCTGGCCTGAGGTTGTTGAGGAAATGCACCATTACCCAAATATTGGTGCATTGCTGGAGGTTGGACATAAAATGGTGAAAAATAGTGACCATAAGGAATGTAGTTCGGAGGGTAATGAGATAAATGAACCCCCGGCCGATAGACAGGGAGGGGCTGCTGCGTAACAGGTATTGAGCTTTGCATTAGTCCTGCTGCTTGAGTCGCAATTGGTGTTTGACCTGCGTTGGACAAAATACCTCCCTGCAAATAAACATATAATGGCATAAATTTTTTGAAAACTCGTGTCTTGTTCCAACCTGGTGTTAAAAAACTATATAAAACACAAGTTATTTAACGATTATTCATGATCTTCTCGGACATTAAATGCTTGATCAAGCTTGGTTAATCAAATAGATAGACTCAAGCTTGGGATTAAGCTCGAATATTTAAATAAGTCTAGCTCAAGCCTTACAAGCTCAACACTATGAGCTTGTGAATAGTTCGATTATATAAACCTATATACTAATTACTAAGGTTCTGACTTAGTTCAAGACAAAAAAGGACCCCTAAGGCGCAAAATAGATTGATATGGAAAACATTTTGAAGGAGGCTATTTAACCAATAAATTGAATATGATTATTTTACTAGCCGTTGCTATTTATATTATGAAGATATGTAAAACTTCATTGAGACATGAGAGTTTTAAAATTAATATTGAAGTTTCTTTTTGTAGTAGTCAAGATTTTATGAATTTTTTGTTTGTTGGACTATAAAAAAGTAATAGTCTAGAATAACTTAAGCAAATTTTTAGTTAGGTTCATTTATATAAATGAGCCAAGCTCAACTCAGCTTTTTTTTTCACAAGTAAAACTCAAACTAGTAAGTGCTCAACTCAGCTTGTTTACACCCCTAAATGGAAGCACCATTTTGTGTGTACCATAGCTTCCCATGATAAATGATTTCTTTAATCAACTGTCTATCTCTGATCTAGTAGTGCATTTTGTTGCGGAAATAACTCTCCCAAAAGGCAAAGCTCAAGTTGTCAGGGGCTGATCAATGGCATTATATAATTATAAGAGCCCTTTGGGCTGCAAAACATAATGCTTAGATTGACTCTATCTAGACTACTTTGATTATACAGTCTACGATAATACACGAGAGGAGTTCAGGATTTTAGGGGTCTTGGTAGTTAATGGGGTGAGGTCACACCTAACACGGAATTTTAAAGTACAGTTTGCAAGAATTTCGATGTCACTCTTGTATTTTGTTATAGTTCAGGGTCTACATCACATTATCAATTTTCTTTCCACTATTAAAAATATTCCCAACTTCATCCTTTGCCTACGACAAATTTAACACATGCAAAAATGAATTTAAATTATGGAAAGAATCAAGTAAATGTGTGGCTTAGTATAAGAACATCCTAGAAAACCCAAATGAGTCAAATAGAGGTGCACACATAATTTCAACCATTGCTAAACCTACACAAGATGTCCTTTTAGAAATAACATTCTTTGTAATTTGTATCAAATTTTAAGAAATCAAACATAGAGGTGCACACATAATTTCAACCATTGCTAAACCTACACAAGATATCCTTTCAGAAATAACATTCTTTGTAATTTGTATCAAATTTTAAGAAATCAAACTATGCTGCCAATATTCACAATACAAATCCATGATCAGAAATCAAAAAGTAAATGCACCTGATAGATTTTTCAACTTTGAAACAACATTGTATTGTATAGATGCAAACCTCTTGAGGAGTTTGAGAATTCGGTGTAGGCAGCACCGCAACATTGCTGTTGTACTTGGTGGTAGCCCCAGCAGAAGCAAAAGGAGAAACACGACCATCACTATCAGCACCTGGCCGGTAAAATTGAGCATAATAACTAGGATCCACTTGTGGTTGGACCTATAGTAAGATACAAACATACTTTAACTTTTTAAGCAACAAAAATGCATAATAAACTAAACAACAGACAAAAACGATATAAGTGGCAGGGCTCACAATAAAGCTTGGAAGCCGAGAAACATCACGTGTTTGAGACTCAGAATTGTCAAATGATTGGAGCTGAGTACCCGACATTGGGGGCACAAAACCAAAACCGTAGTTCGGAGAAACATGCATGCCCGGGTATTGATGACCTTCGGGCGGCAAAGCACTGTCTTGCTTAGACTCATTATACTCTGGAATAGCACTGGACGACCCGTCAACCTCACTCGATTCTAAATTCACAGGTACGTTGCTGGGTGATTGTGGGTGGTCAGGATAGTCTCCCACCTCAGACGTAACCGCACCATTTTGACTGTTGAGTTAAAAGACGTGATTTATCAGGAGGACAAAATGGAAAAGCACAAGGAATTAAGTAAAATGTATTTCACAAAACAATGGTATAGAACACAAGATATATGCTGTATGAAATGGGAATCGAAAATATAAGATAAAGTGATTTTGGCATTAAATAATTTAGTCATGATTTTTTAGAGATTTTTACGAAAAGCATAAGCTATTTCCTGTTTGTTTACCATGATGAAAATCACTTTTTTCATAAAAAATAAATATATTATCATCTATCAAAATTATTTTTCAAGAGGACCTAATCAATAGCTTTCCATTTTAACCAGTTTTTATAATTTTTTCAGATTCCCAAGTCTTTTAGAAGTTGCAACAAATGGATTGAAACTCTTAGGGGGTGTTTGTTTCCTGGTTTAAAAAATTATTCCCAGGAACGTGGAGGTTGGAATTATAGATTCCTATGTTTGTTACAAAGTTAAAAAAATAA
>Ga0315915_1002249_pt1 | contig 24233 bp, 16 predicted proteins | sample MpolbnodulesMG_FD_207738 | JGI IMG/M metagenome (GOLD analysis project Ga0315915, IMG submission 207738) | Medicago polymorpha root nodule microbial communities from Los Angeles, California, United States - branched nodules | ecosystem: Host-associated > Plants > Roots > Nodule | place: USA...
CCCAGGCGAACAACCTCCGCCTCCACCGCCACGCCTCTCCCCCTTCCCCCCACCCTAACTGCGACATCTCTAAGACCGACTCCCCTTTAAAAACTGACAACTCAAATAACCAGCTAACCTTTGGAAAGATATATGATGGTGAACGAAATTAACTCTAGAATTTATAGAAACTTGAACTAAGGTTTGAGGTGACGGCGCCGAAAAGAAATGGAGACCGGGCCGTAGAAAGTGGGAACCAAAAATATGTCTGGCACCTCATACGGACATCATCCCCATTTCAATCCAACACCATTTCCACTCTCCAAAGCCAGGGCCACTAGATGTGGCAGCATACCACCGGAGACGGGTGCAATCAATTGTAGCAATATGACTTTGTCAAAGGCAGTTATATAAGATATCTTCATTTATGCAATGTTTCTTTATAGCAATGTGGGACTAGAAGGCGTTGTTTCTACTATCTACTCTCCACTCCCACTCCAAACTTGGCACCTGCATGCTTAATTAGAATATTTTATTTCACTTCATTCCAACTATCCTACAATGAATGCATTGAGAGGGAGACTTTGAAAACCATGTTAACTCATATCATTGTATACAAATTTCAAAATACAACCACAAGTCTTTATGAGTTAGGTTATAAAATTATAATGGAACGTCATTGAGAGGGTGATGAGAGCATAGTTAGGTTACGAAGCCATCTTTAAAAATGAAAGGGTAATCCTTTTTTTTTTAAACGGTCAATGTTAATATTTTATTAGAGAAGAGTGTTATGGACATCATCTCTAACACTGACTCTCTTATTGAGTGTAATTAATTTATATAGATACAACACTTTGAAAATGAGTGTTTCATAGAGTGGTGAGACCTATGGATTTCACCCAACAAACGAATGAGTGTTAGAAAGAAAGTGTTCTTTTCATATCCTCTTGTTATTAATAGTTAGCATTATGAAGTGCTCTTTCCATATCTCTTGTTATTAATAGTTAGCATTATGGTGGGAGTGGTGATCCAATTCTCGACTTCTATCACTCTACTATTCAACTTTCCACCCAGTTAACAAACAAACCTTGTATAGAGGCTCGTGAATGTATGCTGCGCTAAAAAATCTCAAGACTCTACATGTATTGATGATGTACTTAGCTATAGAAAGACTTGAGGCTCCTGAGGAACTATACTTACTGCTAAAAATTTGTGAGGTTCTTCAAGATCAACCAAACTAAATAATAGACCTGGTGCTTTATGCTAATAAAAACAAATTTGGTAATCGATTTGGTTCAAGTAATTAGTTCGACTTAAATTTGAGAAAACTCGAATTTGAATTATGCCTCTAGAAAATTGAGATTTTAGATCAAAATAGTATTAAGTAAATGTAGAGGATCTTTACTCATATCTCACCTAAATACTTCTAGACTGTTAATAACAATCTTTTTTTCTTTTGTCAAGTAGTCTGGTGGCTAGAATTCACTTTTTTCAAGGTGAATAAGTGGGGTGTCCGGGGTCCGAACCCCAGCCCCTACATATAACAATGCATGTCCCTGCCAACTGAGTTATACTCACGAGGACAGACTGTTAATAGCAATCTAATGCCAGGGGATTGAAGATTATAAATACATGCTATTTTTTAATGAAAGAGAAACATGCTACCTTAGTTGAGTTTGTGGACTATAACAACAACACGCGCAATGAGGGCAAAAGAAATAACCTTAAGGATACCTTAGTTTATGAGGGAAAAAATGCAAAAAATGCTAAACTTGTTTTGTTTCATAGACATAATGTCAATTATCATTGAAAATTCATACACAAGTGGAGAGTCGGAGTTCAAACCTCTGTCACAACATCAATTGTACATTGACTTGTTTTTTTATATATACAATGTTGACATCTTTATCGATTAATCAAACACTTGTTGATACATTGCTAAACTTTATTTATAAAATAACCATCAAACCAATATTAAGTAAACATAAAACAAATATTAAGTAAACATAAAACAAATATTGTTTGTCAAAAAAAAGTAAACATAAAACAAATATAAGTAAACCGAAAATAAAAATTGCAATTACGGTTTTCTTCGTTCAACGCTATTTTTATATCAAAGTCCGTTGTTTTTGAAATCTCTATACCATTATATATATAAAGGCAATTCCAAAGTTAACTGCCAGTTAACACTTTTTTGAGCGGACCTAATTGTATGCTTAAATTATAGCAAATTTAAAAGGGAATTTCTACGGTACACCTTTAAATTAAGGTGTACCGGTACACCTGTTTCATAAATCTATAAGTTAACGATAATTTTTATGTAATAAAGAGATATTTATCGACTTTTATATTTTAGAAAATATTATCCCATAAGAAAAAACATCATTTCATTTTTTATAAGAATTATACTAAATTTTTTAACATTTTATTAAAAGAAATAATCAATATTCACTATTATGAGTAATAAAAATTTAAAAAATTTGAATTTTGCTTTGCCGACACTTTTGAAAAATAAAATATAACTATTATAATTATAAATGATAGAAAATATTTTTTTCTAAAGAAAATAAATCATTAAACTATTCATTTAAATACACGGGTGTACCGTACACTCAAAATTTTCGAGTGTATTATAGAAAATGCCAATTTAAAAACCAATTATCTTTTGCTTGAACACTTTTTTCTACAAATTTTTCATAACAATCAAATTTTTTTTTTTCAAATTTAAATTTAAAAACAACATAAAATATATAAATGCAACAAAATTTAATATAAAAATGCAAATAAATGAGCATTATATTATATAGACATAAAAACAAAAAGGAAACCGTAATAAACATGGTGATATAAGGAGCTCTAAAAGGGGAGAGAAGGGAAACGTGATTATATTGATACCTTTGGACAGATAGATGATGGTGGGACGAAGTTGATAACTCTAGAATTTATGAAAACTTGAATTCAGGTTTGAGGTGACGGCGCCGAAAGAAATGAAAATGAAGCTTTAGAAAGTGAGAACCAAGAATATGTCTGACACCTCCTACCATCTAAAAGCATCATCTCCATTTCAATCCAACACCGTCTCCAAGGCCAAGGCCACAAGATGTGGCAGCATACCACTAGAGACCGGGTGCAATCAATTGTAGCAATATGACTTTGTCAAAGGCAATTATATAAGATATCTTCTTGTATGCAATGTTTCTTTGCAGCGATGTGGGATTAGAAGGCGTTATTTCTACTATCTACTCTCCATTCCCACCCCAAACTTGCACCTCTATGCTTAATTAGACTATTTTATTTCACTTCATTCCGATTTCATTTCACTTAATTTGTTACAATGAAAACATTGAGAGTGAGACTTTGAAAACCATTTTACCTCATCATCATTATATAAAAATTTCAAAATGCAACCATAAGTCTTTATGAGTTAGGTTATGAAACTATAATCGAAGGACATTGAGAGGGAGATGAGAGTATATTTATCACTTAGGTTATGAAGCCATCTTTAGAAATGAAAGGGTAAGCTTTTTTTTTTTTTTTTAAACGGTCAATGTTAATATTGTTATTAGAGGAGTGTTATAGATGGTATCTCTAACACTATTTTTTTTTTTAGTGAAATCTATATGGATATAACACTTTGAAAATGAATGTTGTATAGAGTGGCAAGACATATGGGTTTCACTAAACTAGTGAGTGTTAGAAAGAAAGTGTTCCTTGCATATCTCTTGTTATTAATAGTTAGCATTATGGTGGGAGTGGGAGTGGTGATCCAATTCTCGTCTTCTATCACTCTACTATTTAACTCTTCACGAAGTTACCAAACAAACCTTGTATCTACGAAAGGGTAAGCCTACTCGAGCTTGTAACTAGTCAAGTTTCCACAATATGTGTGTTCACACAAACTAGCCTAATTGAACAAACCAAAGGGCTTGATCTGATTGAACATTGGAGAAAGTGGTGGTTTAGCAACAAAAACACGCTTTAAACATACATTGGAGAAAGTAAGTAGTGCAGAATAAAAATAGACGCTCGTGAATGTATGTAACGCTAAAATATATCGAGACTCTACATGTACTGATGGTGTACTTAGCTATAGAAAGACTTGAGAAACTATACTTGCTGCTAAAAAATTGTGAGGTTCTTCATGGTCAACCAAACTAAATAATAGACCTGGTGCTTTATGCTAATAAAAACAAATTTGGTAATCGATTTGGTTCAAGTAATTAGTTCGACTTAAATTTGAGAAAACTCAAATTTGAATTATGCCTCTAGAAAATTGAGAGTTGAGATCAAAAATAGTATTAAGTAAATGTAGAGGATCTTTATTCGTATCTCATCTAAATACTTTTAGACCATTAATAGCAATCTAATGCTAGAGGATTGGAGATTATAAATACATGCTATTTTTTTAATGAAAGAGAAACATGCTACCTTAGTTGAGTTTATGGAATATAACAACAACACGCGCAATGAAGGCGAAAGAGATAACCTTAAGGATACCTTAGTTTATGGGGGAAAAAAAATGCAAAAATGCAAAACTTTTTTTGTTTCATAGATAGAATGACAATTATCATTAGAAATCTACACATAAGTGAAGAGTTGGAGTTCAAACCTCAGTCACAACATCAATCGTACATTGACATGTTTTTTTATATGGTACAATGTTGACATCTTTATCGATTAATCAAACACTTGTAGATACATTGTTAAACTTTATTTATAAAATAACCATCAAACCAATATTAAGTAAACATAAAACAAAATATTAAGTAAACCGAAAAGAAAAATTGCAATAACGGTTTTCTTCATCCTTTCCAATAACGGAATTTTAAAGACACTCCTCCTTGCTCAACGCTATTTTTATATTAAAGTCCGTTGTTTCTCGATCGAGTAAAAAATTTCAGATAACTGTTAGAAGGAAGAAAAGAAAAAAAAAGAATTGAAAGTTACAACAACAGAATTAAATTAAAATTTAACGAAAAGAAGAAGACAAAAACAGAATTAGAATATTATGTGAAAATGTGTCTATAACTTTATATGGCATTGAGCTAATAACTAAGCTGCATAGCATAGTATCAGTTAGTTACCAATGGCAACAATAACACAGTCACTAGCAACTTCATGTTCAACTATTCAACGCATTCGCATTCAACGCACATTCAACTATAACAATAACACGCGCTTCTTTCCTAACGTAACCGTTTCTCATCAATTTCCCTCTTTCGTTTTTCCCGGCAAATCTCCGCGCCACGCGACCGCCGCTTTCTCCGCCGCCGACGATGATGACAGCAACATCACGTCGAATGACCTCGCCGTTCTTCTCGAAGTCGATGGGTGAATTTTTCACTTTGATTCCACATTCGAACAATCGCGTTTTGGTTTCACTCTGATTAACTGTAATCGCATCTTGTTTCGTTTGAATTGTTGTGATTGTTGATTGTTTTTAATTTTTTGCTTTTTTTAGGGTTCTTGTTGATGCGTATCGTGTAGGGAATCGAATAGCGTTCAATAAAGGTATGAACAATTATTCTGTGGTACTGCTTACTGTTCAATTCATATGATAGACACGTGACACACGCTTTGACACCGATAATAATTTGAGAAAATGACAGATTCAATATGTCGGTGCCGTTTGGTGCCGGACACTAACACGTGTCGGGCACCACTTACGCCTTCAATTAGAAGTGTTACGAAGTTGTTCATCCATAATTCCATAGTTTTCCTGTGTTCATGGAGTGTAATGCGGTGTCATTTTTTTGAATTTGATGTTGTGATTGCAGCATTTGAGAAACTTGGACTTGATTGTGCGAGTTGGAACGAACCTGTCTATACAGATCTTTTAAGGTTTTTTGGTTGTTTGTTACATTATTATCTTGCTTATGCTTGTGTTGTAATGGAGAAATTGATTGCTGAATTAGATTTCATGAGATCATGTTAATCAATGCATTGAATTTCATTGAAGCCTTATTTGGTAAGGATTTGGATTTTGTGCAGTGATGTGGTCGTGGATCTCGGCTATAAGATGAAGATTAGACTTGTATTATGATTTTACCAAATCCACTTTAAAATATACATCTCGTAATACAAGTCATCTGATCTTCAATTACCAGTTGGATCTCGAGTCTTGACTGCATGCTTTTCCTGACTGCGTGGAATCTAGAATTGCTAATGTAATTGAATACTTGAAACATCTTTAGTACTGAAATGGAAATTTCTATGAACGAATAAATATGCTGCTTCACTTGCTTATAAACCATTTTCTAATAAATTTTCAGAAGGAGCGCTGGAGATGAGGAAAAGATGTTGTTCCTGTATTTTAATCGAGTAAGTTGTTCATCTTTTGTCTGTAGTATGGGGGAGAAATTAGGTCTATTGATATTTTTGGTTGTTTTCTTCACTGCGAACATTACTTACGCCATGTTCTGCTGTCATTGATTGTCTTTAACATACAGATCGGGTGGCCTTCGTCACTACCCACTAATGAGAAGGGACTTTTCACAAAAAGTGTTTTACAGGAAAAGGTAAATGTTCTTACACTTGGTTGTTTTCTAATGATTAATGTGATTTTTCTTTGGTGTATGAGGAGTGAGATGCATATTACATGTACTTAATTAATGTGTTTATAATAAGACTGTGAACCTTCTCTTTATAACAAAATATCTGTTGTGGCTCTAGTTTAATACTCTAAAAGAACATATTCCCTAGTAGGAGTAGAGATTATCTCAATTTCTTAAAAGAAATGGATATCTCCATTCCTATAGTTTTGGTGTATAGATGCCCAATGAATATCACCTATTTTGGAAATGTATGCATTATATCCTTTACAAACTCCAAAACTATAGTTAGGTAGAGAAACCTTTTTCTCTTGCCATTTCAAATATTTATTCGGTACTTTGTTGTTAGATTGAAAAGTTTGTCCATTGTTGACCTTCTCACCTTGCAACAAAATTTTTTTTCTTGGTACTTAGATGATTAATCTGTTTGAAGCTTCTATTGAGAGAAGCAAGGCTTAGAAATGAAGAAAGCTACACCAACAACAACCTAATCCCGAGTTTCCCTTTAATCTTCTTATGCAAGTATTTAATGGAAAATGGCATTTTTTTAATGCCAGACTAGTTCGATGTACGAAGCAAGCAAATGAAGTGTTATGAGGGAGACAGGCTTAAGAGTTAGAGATCATCAATATAGCTACAAGTAGAATCAACCTCAATGACAAAAACCAAACTAGTTGTATTTCATAATTCAGATTGACTGTTTAATGTGAAAACAGAACTTCATATTTTTTAGACGTGGGACGGGCCAAATGAATTTAGAATAAATATAGACCTATAATTAGGACTGAGTTGTTTTGATCAGACATCTCACGTTGGTTTTCACGATGAATCATGATTTTGAGGGGAGAAAATCAGGCTGAAGAATTTTGATTTTGGATTCTTGTAGGTCAAATACTTGTGTAGGAATTTTCCATTGAAGTTAACTGATGTCAACGTTGGAACTTTAATATTCTAGTAAATGTTTTATTGATGTATTCCTATTTATTAGTCTTATAATTTAATTGAATTCTCATAAATAATACTTTTATGTATACATAATCCTAAGTTTGCTGACTGTAATTAAACCCATGCAATTTATTAAAATCTCTAAGTTTCTTAAATCTTCATCCCTTTAAGAATTGGTATATTTTCCATTTAGTTCCGTACTCAATCTCCTATTTGAGGAATATTTTCTGTCTGCGTTCAGAAAAGTAAAGCTCTTGTCTGTTTGCAAATGTGGAATATTTTATTTTGGGCTGAAAAATATTTTAATCTAAAGTTTCCTAAAATAACTTTTGAAATAAAGGATTATTTCCCCAAAACATCATATTTTCTTACATGCTATAGTTTGTTGATTCTCTGGACAAGATTGCCTTTTCTACTTTCTCTATGAATATGAGACCGACTCTGTCATAAACTAACATGATATCATAAGCTATTGAAGTGATTAATTATTACTTGATATTGAAGCTCTACGAATTAGATTTTATATCCCAATAACCTAAAAGGCTAAAATCTTCCCCCAAATGGTGAAATGGTTTTTCCGCTTGCTCATGTGAAGGATAAGATAACTTGAGAATAAGATGACAAGAACTTGTGAAGCGTCCTATATAACTCTTCATCACATATTGGCAGGAAAAGGCTTTGGGAGAGTTTGTGACATCTAAAAGTCTATCTTTACGACCTGGTGTTGAACAGTGAGTTATCTATCATTCACTGAATATGATTGTGTATAAGTCGTGTGTTTTATTTGTTTTGTGTCATTTAATATGAATCTACAACACAAAAACATTACCTCCTAGTTGTTAGGTGACTAGAGGTCACATGAAAGAGTTGTGGAATCAACTTTTTGCAAATACAAGGTAAAATAAGTATAATAGCTCATTAATAGGTCTTGCTCTTCCATGGACCTAGCCATAGTAGGAGTTTCATAGAACCAAGTTGTCCTTTATTTATGGAGATCTATCCCTTAAAGGAGCTATATTTTTTAGTTAAAGTTAGGGGAGCAATATGTACATTAGTTAAAGAGAGAAATCTCGAGGGGTCTTGGAGGCATCATCAAGACCTCTTCTATGAGTCCCAAGGATCAACTAGTAGGCATCTTTATGAAATCCTTGTGGAGTCCTTGGATGACAAACTTATGTAACAAGAGGATGCAAATGGCTTATACTCCACCTAAGATAGTGTTGATTATGATTCATATATCCATGATTCTTTCCTACTTCCCTTTTATTATTTGATATGATAGTTTCCATAGTTAGAATAGATATCATAGCTATCCTTTTCAACACAAATTTCAGGGATTCTTTGCTTCTGTAAATTGTGTACATATGCATGTACTTTACCCCTCAATTAGTTGGTGAATAATATCAGATTTTTCTAGTATTTCAACTCATACCAAGACATCCTTTACATAGTGGTTATCAAATAATCATTTTGCTGGAGTTTATTTCTCAATTTTATGATGTGATAACAGATATTATTTGTTAGTTGAGATTTTTTCTAGGCCCGGATGTAAGTTTGTGGAACTTTAATCTGTTTTTATTTCTCAACATAGAGTAACATCTCCATTAACAGGTTTATTGATGATGCATACAATGAAGGAATTCCGGTGGTAATATTAACAGCCTACAGTAAAAGTGGTGATAATATTGCCAGGTACTTATAGTTAGTTTTGAAACTTTACAATAGTACTAACTAGGACAATCTTATGGTGGAGGGGATGGGCATGTTTGGGCTTGTTTTATTTGGATAAACTTCGAGCACATGATCATTACACTCTAGCATGTAAGAGGACTATTTGTCTTCAGCCTAGTGGAATACCTAAGTGAAGGTGTGCTGCTAATCTAAGTTAATGTATTGGATACAGATAAATACATATAATTAGTACACCTATCCAGTCATTATCTTCATTCTCTCCTCTTCAGTTTTCTCTGTTTTTGTCTCAGTATTTTCTTGTAGTTATATAAAATAATCTTTATTGGATGACTGAACTAGGTTAGATGAAGTTCACGGTTTATGAATTCATACTTAATATAATGGATATTCTTTGAGCTCTATAAAAGCTTCAATGTTTGAGGGGATCTAAGGTTCACAGTCCACTATTTTGATTTTTGCTCTTTGCTTGTTTAGCGTCCACATTTATTTTCCTGGGGAAAACATGAGCACACTGATAAATTTTCGTTTTGCCTTGTGCTTACCATAATTTTTAGGACCATAATAGAAAAGCTTGGCGATGATCGAAGCAAAAAGATGATGATTGTGGGGATTGAGGAGGCTGGGCAAAGTTTATATGGACAACTTGTCTCAGGAAAGGTGATTGCTTCTGGTTTGGATGAAGAACTTGCAAAGGAAGCCACAAGAGCAGGTATATACTTCTTGAGTTTTCATTATATATGTGTAGCTCATGCATGCATATACTTCACTATGTTTTTTCCTGAGGTGCTTTGTATTTCTGCTATTTTGTCTAGCTTCTGCTGAGAGACAAAGAATAGCAAAGGAGGTTGCATCCGTGCTTAAGTTGAGTGTTGAGATTGATACCAGCTTATCCGAAAGGTAGTTCAATTCTCTAGTGTTATTTTTGCACAAAAAAAAATATATTTCATGGTCATCGTTTCAGTTTTTATTTTTGAATACTGTTAAGATAAACGTTCATTCCTTTAGTGAGATGAATTATGGCTCACTACCTTCTACAAAGTGATTTTGCCCAAGATTATTGGGGACAGCTTACAATTGATTTTGGACAAGCCAAGCCAAATAACTAAGGCCAAGAAACTGAAAATCTTAAAGAATCTTTTAGAGGCAATCATAGAAATTGTTCCTTCATATTCATGTAATCATTGTGCTCTGTCAGCTTTTATAAATTATCCATGTTTGATTTCCTTCCCATAAATGATTTTGAATCTAATAAAGAATTTTGATTACAAGTTAAAAAGTGAGTTTCCTTAAATTATCTTTCTTTGTCAACTCATGGCTATTCTAAAACACTATTATTAAGCTAGCCAGAATGCCCAAACCAAGAGCTGATGAACATGTATTAGAATTTAACAATTTATCAATTGGAAAATGAGTGATTGATATGGATTTCAGTAACATAAACAAATACTAATATTATAATCAAATGTCATTAAATATGTTGATCTTCTGTCCAGTCTAGATAAGATTGTAGCTGCACTACATGCGGGAGCCGAATATGCAGGGCTACCTATCTGCAACTGTGTCCTTGTTGCAGGAAGCCAATCTGGAGTAGCTGGAGCTGAACGGGCGGGCATGCCATGTGTTGTTCTACGGAGCAGGTGATTGTTCTATTCTTAAAAAATTCAATGAACATGTATGGATAATTGTTGCAGATATCAGCGGAAGTTCCTTATCAGTTATCATCAACAGAATTCTGATTGTTTTTTTTAAATGATGAAACTGTTTCTTTTTCTATTTGTAATCATTTCCTGCAGTTTGACATCTAGAGCAGAGTTCCCCTTAGCTCTTGCCACTATGGATGGGTTTGGAGGTGCAGATCTGACCATTTCAAAATTACGCGGTCTATGCCAGAAGAAACAAACAAAGGGTTGAATGGTAATTTTCTTAAGCTGCAATTCCAATTGCTTAACATGTTCTTTGCATGAATCAAACTTGTGATGTTGCTGAGTAGTTTCCCTTGTTTATCATAGGCCAGAGTTTTGTATCGATTACCCCCAAGAAACTCGAAGAAATGAACAAAGTATCCACTTGCTGAGGATTTGAAGCTGGCAAACAAAAGGAATGTGCCTCTAGAAACTGAGTTTAAGATAGGTGTCTTCGGAGACGGTGTTTGCTGGTACGATAATTCCTATCATTTCATGTATTGATATTTGGTGCCTCATTAACAAATCCACGATACAGAATGAGGCAAACTACAGTAATACATGTGACTTTTGCTTTGGTAACTATGTGATATCTATCGTTTTTTAACAGCATAAGCAAAGACCATTCTTAATATTATGAGTTATTTTGTTTGTTCAAAAAAAATAAAAATATTATGAGTTATTTTGACTGCGGAAAAGCTTTAACTGCAGTCGCTGGGTAAATATAATAGTGTAATCTGATTGTTATCTGAATAGAACTGATATACATGATGAGCATGTATTTCTCAATTTAATACTTGAGCTATAGTATCTGACAAAATAATTAATTAAATTTTATTAAAAATAATTTAAATGTGAAGTGACTTATGTTTAGTTATATCAATGTAAAAGTAAGTTCAGCGCCAATTTTAAAATTAAAATTGAGAGACACTTCAAATCAAAACTTTAAGATAGAACCCACTAAGACAATAGTAATTTTGACATCAAAAGATGTCAAATAAGGTTTCTTCTACAATGGTGAATTTAGACATGCATTAGTGTTACTTGTTTTAAGTAATCGACACTGTTTTTTTAAGGAGAAATGATATTTGTACAACCATTTTATGACAACTCTTTCTTATACTTTCATTATGTTCTTATTCTCTATCTTCCTTTTTCTCTTCCTATTGTTGTAGACCAATGAATGAAGAGAAAAAATTGTCACAAAAGTTGTCTCAGAGGATAATTCAAATATTCCTACTCTTTTTTCTTTCCCTCATATGTAATCCCAAACATTGCCTTTTTCTTACACATGCATTACAATTACTAAAAAAAAAATATTGAACGGTAGAAATGGACACTGACCCTCCTCCAGTGAAAACTACACGGGAGAAGAATCCTAGTCCAGTAATCAACGTTGTTTTTTTTCTTTGGTTGATTTTCAATATTAAGCAAGTTTCGGTCAAGTATTAAGATTGGTGAAGAAATGTTGTAACTCGCGCTAAAATCTCAGAAGAATAGACAATAAAATGTTTTCTTGTTGGTGTGGAGGAAGAAAAGCAACTGCATTGTGGGAAAAGGGGCCCCTTACTGCTAAAATAAATACAGTGGGGATAACATTAATAAGTTTCGTGCGATAACAGTGAAGATGAGATGATTATCCGAACAGAACCCAAATAGGGGTTCTTTATATTATCATCTAATCTAATTTACACGGTACCGTAAACAAGGTAAGTAAAATGTAGCTGTAAAATACAAAACTGATCTCTCAAAGCAACTAAAGAGGTGCATATTATAATATGATGCCGACCTTCTTCAACATAAATTATAATGATTCAGCTTCAGAAACGTTTGTCCTTTGCCTCCGAGACAAGTTTGTGGTTGAGAATTCACTATCACCGTCAGATGAGGCAACACTAGATAGACCCGTATTGGAGATTGAGCTTGATACTGAGTCAGGTTTTGACACCTCATTTCTGAATATCTGAGAATCTGAATGATGTTGCTCTGTTCTTTCAGGTGCTGGGTTCCCCTGAGCTTCTTCGGCAAGACGTTTAAGAAGGTTCATAATTGTGGGGACAACCTTTGACGAAATGGACAGTATCCCAGGCAGCTATGAACAAAATATGCACAAGTAGAAAAATTCAGACAGTGCTAAAAATCATTCAAATATCCCTTATACTTACCGTTGCTACTTTTACAATTCGCTACCAACATACCAACGTCAACAAGGCAACTAAGAATTTTTGGACTAGTAAATCCAACTAACCAAAGTACCATACTTCTAATTTAGTGAATAGCATCATTTTTTGCATTGTAAAATAGTATTTTATTTTTAAAAAGAAAATAAAAAAAATCTCATGACAACTTTGTGGATGGTGACTGTGTGGACAGAAGCATCCAGCTGTGGAAAAAAATTAAAAGGGAAGGAAAGAGCCCACACTACTTACAGCGCCATGTCGAAACTCTCCACCTACATCCATCTGTACCCAAATGGCCTTCCCAAGTAGATAGGCAACAAATATACCCAGTATGAGGAGAGGATTTCTGTTTCAGAATCAGCGGATGTAATAATTAAACTGATGGAAAGAAGGGTCCGATAAAATATAAAAATAAATAGTCAGCGTTCAAGATTTGAGTGATATTTACTTTAAAAGCATCATAAATTCATTGAAACCAAATATGGCCATTGCCATAATTGTCCATGCAGGAGGTAGCCAATTGTTATTCCGCTTGTAGGCCTCCTGAATCCAGAACAACAAAAGGTAAATAGCACATTTGTTAGTGTGCCTCGAATCAGATTAGTTCCAAGGAAAAAAGAAAGGACAAGAATGCATTTTCATCAAATGTGTAGCTAAATGAACAGAGTAAAAAAAAGGTTAATGAACGAAAGAGAAGAAAAAAAAACAGAATCTAGCACTTACACTATTCTCATATTACAAGCAAAAGAAATACTCCAACCAAACCAGTTTTATCATGAAAATGGACAAGTGAAGCGCGATAAAACCAGCAAATAACAGCAAAGGATACAGGAGAACCAAAGCTTAAGACCAATGTTTTAAACACTAAACCAGATTGGCCAATTGAACTATTTAGACCATGAATCGGCCATGTATTTGGTTCAATAGTCCAATTCAATCACAATTCAACCTAAATTCGACTAGTTAAATCAGTCGAATCAATTGGGTTTTAAATTTGTGGTTTAGTTTTCAAAGCATTGCTCAAGACAATCAACACAATTGATTATTTTCAACCACAGAAAATTTCATACATATAGAACAGGGCCTTCAAACACGTTTTTTATCTACAGAATATAGCTTGCTTGGGTTATTGGACTTGCAAGCGCATTGAATGTTGCATTTATTGTATTTCTGTTTTTGTATATAAGAGTTCAAAAATAAGGATTGTGCTTGCAAAAGCAAATTCATATTTGTCTAGGCTTTAGAAAATTACAAGGTTTTCAGGATTCTGAAAGTAATGGATGAAGATCTAATTCAAAATCAATATTATAACATCCAATTATGGTTGTAAGTTGTAACTCCAATAACCAATACCAACTACTTCGGACGTAAAAAGAATTCTTATGTCCAAAATAGCATGATAAACGTGGTTATGAAGTGCATAGTCATTGAAATTTGTCTCCCTTTCAGATTTTCCCTCTTTATCAACGCATACACATAAAGCATATTATTAAATAGGTTCCAATTTCAGCCAAAATATTAACTGTGGTAATAATGATTCCATTTGTGTACATTGTCACGAACCATCTCTCAAAAAAGTCAAGTTTTTAACACACTTCCCCATGCACAAGCTTTTTTCACTTCAGGTGTGGAAAAGGCTTATTCCCACTTTACTTTGAATTTAATTTAATTTTTTAAAAACAAGGGTTGTAAGGATCAAGCTCCCAACAACTTGATAACAGAAGTTCTGTTACCATATAATGTATATCCCAAGAGTTTTTGTAATTAGGCTAAAACAGATAAATGGTTTTATATCTCAAACTGCATAAAAGTTGGCCAAAGCTGCAAACAAATTCAATTATTAAAGGGAAAGCAGAAAACGTAGACAAGACAAAAATATGACATAATGATTTTACCTGAGCTGCAATAGCTTGTGTAATTGTATACTCAGTTTCACCTTGGAATTGTCTCCACAAAGATTTGCACTGTACAGGAGAGATAAGTACATCTCCAGGAGAAACCTACATTTTATATAGATTCTTACATAAAAAAAACTGTTGGCAGCAACATCAGTAGAAGCACAAATATCACACACAATAAAGTACCTCCTCCCATGTGCTTGAAGCCAGTGGATCCACAGAAGCTTCTCTATCTGTATACTGGGAAGATGTTGCAGCATTGGTTTTGTTTACAAGCGACAAATCAAGTACTCTTTCAATTTGATCTGGCTTCTCATCCAAGCGTATAGCAGCCATATCCGATAGAAGCTTCAGCGACTGTTATATGGAAACACATATTACATTGTGAATAAAAAGTGTTGTTTACAATATAATATCAAGTATGAGCAAGTTCAAAGATTATCATTGAGCTAGCAATCAAGTACCGCAGAGCGGGCATCTCTTGTAATAGCTCTGATATCTTCTTTCCCAGTCCAAACCCTAGGGAGTGAATCATTGTCATGATTAAACACTGTAGAGAACCTGAAAATTATTATCGAAACCAGTAAGTTACAAAATTAAATATAAAAAAATGAGTAAACATCCATCTGGAATAGTGCAATTTATTTGGGCATAACAGAAAAGGTACAAGTACAATAAAGGGTACCCACCAAAACAAACAAATAGAAATAAATAATTACAATAACAAACATATCCTTATCTCATTAAGTGGATCAGCTACATCTCTCTCTTTAAAATACCAAAATCTTTTTTTTTTTGACAAATAAAATACCAAAATCTTAGTAAAACCATTATCTTATTTAAAGCAAGGTCTTTATAATGTTTCCACAAATGTTTTCTGTGTTCCTCAACTGCTTTGAACAAGTTTAAGTGCAAAAAAAATTTCTCTCGGCATGCCTCACAAAGAAATGCTTGGAAATCACACATTCACTAAGCATATCAAGATACAAAAACAACTTTGTCCAATAATAAAAACCTATAAAAACTATTGCTTCTGGCATTCTATCCCAACAAAAGACAACAACAAATACGAAGATATGGACTATCATTACAACTCTCGAGTTGCAAAACTTCAAACATTAATCAAATTTTCTAATACAAGTTTCAAGCCGAAGATTGTGATAATAGGCCAACAATAAAAAAAGTCTACATTATGAAAAATGGACATTAACAGAGGATAACATCTGTACTATTTGTTGAGCTTTCATTTATATGGGGAAGAATGGATGCAAAGTCAAGTAGGGCAGATTTGGCATCTTAATTGGAGAGAGTCAGGGTCTCAAATATCATCAGGTAGTATCCGTTATAACACCGAAAACCTTTGGATCACATTAAACTGCTGAGTAATAGATACCTTTACACTGTTGAAACCATAATATGTTGCACGTTCCAATCTTTACTTTGTTAATGTTTGGGTTTAAACACATTGGCCAAATGAATGACTGTAGTATAGATATATTTTCAACAACATTACCTATCTTTCATGCGAATCAGAACCTTCCCAGCTTCTTCTCGCGCTTTATTCTCCACCAATTTTCTAGCGTAGTCTCTTAAGCTTTGTTGCATTTTTTCAACAGTTTCTTCTTCCAGCTCAAAACCAGCAACGTGAGCTGAAAATTCTGATACAGCAGCTTCAGTTTCACTTTTAAGAAGTTTTCTTATTGAAAACCAGGTGTCCTTTCCTCCTTCTTCAAAGAGGGACTCCACAGGTGCAACCAATGCCTTGGCCAGTTGTTTCTGCAAAAAGGAATAATTTAGTAAGTGACGAAGATATTGGTGACACTAATAATACATTGCTCTGCTCAACCCATTAATCTAACATAGTGCCAATAATGCAGTATTAGAAACAATATCATTAGAGAGAAAGTTGGAATAGCTCTCGTTGTAGAAAAGATGCTTGAGTCTTGTTTAAGGTGATTTAGACATGTAGGGAAGACTTGTAGAAGCATATGTAATGTAAGTAAGGTTACTAAATAGAGAGCAGTCCAATTGTTAAGAGGTAGAGAAGATAAGAAAAACTACTGGTCAAAGTACTAAGGTTTTGCTTGGTAAGGTCAATAAGCTAGCTTATAACTTATTGGACTAGCTTAAAAGCTTGTTTGATCAAAAGAAAAGTGTTCAGGAAACCAGCTTATAGCTTATTTTTAGACGCTCCTTGAAGAATCATATAGCTTTTCTCATTTTTACCCTATAATTATTAATGATAAAAATTTAGTGTAAGCTATAAATTTATAGTATAATCATTTTTACCACGTTACAGTCTAGTGGTTTGGTTGTGTGTGGAATCTCAGGTCACCACATTTCCCCATCCCCATGTGTGTTTATTTGGAGTCCATCTTTGCTCCATTTAAGCTTCCTCAATTTACCCCATTTCAAGTCATAGATGTGTGACATGTGGAAAAAATAAAATCAATGGTTGTGATTAAAAGGTTTGGAAAAGGCAATTCTTTGATGACAAAAGAACCTACACGCTCTGATAATACTGGTACAAACTCTCCTTCCTTCTCTCATAATCTCACAGATGCCTCTCTCCCTCCCACCGCCGCCACACCTCTCCCTCCATCCACCGGCACACTCTTCTCTTTCTGCTCCACCTCCACATCACCTCACCTAAATCATCCTCTGTCAAACTTTTCTCTTCACCGCTGCCGCCACTTCAAACCGCCATTGTTAAATCGTTTTAAGAAATTTTAAAAGATGCATGGAAGAACTGTTATGGTTATGGTACATGATCTCACAATTCTTGGCTTTGAAAAAAGGAAGTCTCGGTGTACATTTATCGGACCATCACTTCAATTTTTTGTGTTTTTGTCTAAATAGGAAAGGTAACAAGGACACTATTACTTTCCTCTGTTATCTGCTTCATAGGTTCAATAACATTTTCATATACCACAAGAATAAGGATTTTAAACCCAGTTTTAATTTCTAACAGCAATTTGAAAACACTACAAAACAAGACCAAACCTAGTGATCTCTTGGCTGATATGTTTGAAAAATAAAATTAATTTATCACTTCTGAACTGTTAGTGTCAATGTTGTGATGGGTTCGACAAGTTTCAAGACTAGCATGAGATTACTAATTAAGGTGAAAAAATTAGGGGAAGAGTGAGCCGGTGGATGGAGGGAGAGGTGCAGCAATGGCGGCGGCGGCGATGGAAGGGAGAGGCAGCTGTGAGATTATGAGAGAAGGAAGAAGGAGAGTTTGTATCAGTATTATTGGTGCGCGTAGTCTTTTTTGTCATCAAAGAATTGCCTTTTCCAAACACCTTTTAATCACAGCCATTGATTTTATTTTTTCCACATGTCACACATCTATGACTTGAAATGAGGTAAATTGAGGAAGCCAAAATGGAGCAAAGATGGACTCGTTTATTTGAGTATGTGTTAACCAATAGCAAAATAAAATAAAACAAAACTATAAATGTGCCAGTATCTATTTAATTTAATAAAGAATATTTAAAAATGAGAGTAATTTAAAAAAATATATTATTATTATTATTATTATTATTATTATTTTTATATTGGTACATGTGGGCATACATAATACAAAGAATTTATGTAAAGAGTTAAATAAACAAGTCCTTTCATGTCATTTTAAATTAGTCAGTTAATTTTACTGAACACTTAAATTTCAATCGACTAGTTTTTTGGCTATATAAGCATTCAACTAGCCTATAGGTTAGAGGCTAAGAGAGATTTAAAGCTAAATGGTCAATCTGTGAAATTCATTCATAACAAGGCATCATGCCCATCATTTGATCCATGTACCCAACCCACAAAGTGGAAACAGACTTTGATTGTACAGACAACAATATTACCTCGAAATTAGTTGTTATCTCCGACAATTTTGCATTGCGCACAGATAGAGCATGTGAATCAATATCACGACGAAGTTTATCTCGGACTTTTGAAGGACCCCAATTAGCCTGTCTTACAGAAGCGTCTGAAAAATGCAAATAATGATGAAACAAAACAAATAAGAATGAGCGTTTATAAAAATAAAAAATAAAAAAACAGTTTACATGATGACTGAGGCGAATTAGCAACTGAAGTAAATTCATTCAAGAGAGAACATGTTCCTCTGAAGCAAGCTTACAAAGACATATTTAGAATAAGCGACTTATATGATGCATTCTAAGATGAAGACAGACTAATTTAAAGGTGTAAGTGATGTTCTTTCTTTCCTTTTATTTATATGACAGCGAAAAAAATGAGAGCACCTACAAAAGCAAATCAGGAGCCACACTTTCTATATCTATGAAATTGAAGAATGATAAATTCCAAATGATTCTGCTTCAAGATTAAATAATGAATTTTATAACACATTACACAGCAAATGTATAAATAATAATGAGTATAAGTAAAATAATAAAGGCAGTCGAGAATGACCAAATGACACCTGATGTAAATTTAAAAAGAAAATCTGTATGCTAATATGAAGAAGAATCCTATCTAATTATTACCAGCAGATCCTTTTTCAAACTCGAGCATAATAGACTGGGTCCACGTGCGAACAGATGAAGCAAACCCTTCTCCATTGTTTAGTGATTGATCCAGCTTGGTCTTAAAATCGTCTAAAGCTTTAGAGCGTAGGTGTCCTATCATTGTTGAATAAGCAGGGTACACTGTCTGAAAAGTTGAAGCATAAAAAAATTATATGAAAAGTTTATGCTTAAAAAAAGAAAATCTAGGATAAATTTTTCTAGGGCTTTCTTAGGCCATTATATTTAGATTCCGAGAATATTTCAAAATACATAATATTTTAAAAAATTTAGACATCTTTTAATTTAAAAAAGTGATTTTCCTTCAAATAAAATACCAACAAGTCCTTCATGTCACATTCTCTTCCTTCAAAATTTCTTGCTAATAATATTTCAGTAGAGGCTTGATTTTATTTCAACGGTCCAGTCCACAACTGCTTTACCAAAATTCAGCTCAAATGGATCATAAGCCATAACTAAAATTAAAATAAAGCCTTTAGAGGTAGCAGGCAGCCTTACATCCAATGCATTTGATTCCAATTGCTTTCGTTTTGCATTTCTCACAGCATCATCAAAGTAGATCGTCTCCTCATCATATCTGTTGAAAGCATATATTATCACCATATGAAAATAAATAAATGGAACTTTTGGAGACAATTAAATAATAAAAAAAAAAACTATTATATGCCATGCTAAAGCCTCAACATCAAATAGTTACGTAAGTTCCAATGATGACTATAGATACATCCTTGTAAACTTGCAAGGACAAATAGAAATTAAAGTAACACATTCAACCAATCTATTTTTCTCTCCTTTTATTTGGAGAGTTACTAATCAAACACATATCTTTTGACACAACTGCAAGCAAAACTTACCAAAACTACAAATAAGGTAAAGACATTGCCAAAAAAAGAATCCCAATCTAATTCCAATAATTATTACACTCCTTCAGTGACTCGCAAACATACACACGAGTTATTAGGGGAGGCTTGATTTAACATCAGAAACTAAACATCAAATTAAGTAGTTGTTGAGCACAGATTTATTTTGAGATTGAATAATTAAGTCTACCAGCATCTAGAACTTACAGAGAAAGGTAGGTATCAATAATAGAGCTCAACTTTTCCCCAAAGCCTTGTACTGGACCTGATTGAACAGCTTCCTCCAACTCCAGCCAACCCTAAGCCAAATTCATTAATATAGTGACTGATTTTTAAAATAAATGATGCAACTTAGATGGGTAAAATAGAAGGATATGGATCAGCACCTGATCAGAACGTAGCTGACTAAGCTTTTCATAAGCAATCTCTTCACAACGCACGGTTGCAACCATTACCTATTATAAAATACAAATCCATGAGAAAACCACACCATGTCTAAAATATCAGATTATTGGAAAGCTAAACCACTGTTACATCTGAAAATGGGATTATTGAAAACCTTATGAGCTGGGAGATCGAGATCCTTGTTCTCTCGTATGACTTTCCATATGTGTTGTGCACTAAGAGAAAAAGCCGATGCGGGCACAACACCACGCCGATCACCAGCAAGACCTCCAGGTGCTATAGAATGATAGAAACGTTGTCGTAATTGAGCAACCTGTATGAAAAGCATAACAATGTGATCTACACTTTAGCACATATGAGATAGAAGTCAGGATGAGGAAGTTTTGATGCATAAAGTTTTAAAAAAAAAAAAAATCATTATTTGCATGCATATTGATAGCCAAATTATTGTTCATCAGGAGAAACATGTTTGAAAGCAATAGGATTTAGAAATCATTCTAGTTCTAGAATTAAAAAGAAAAGTTGAACAAACTCCTTAAAGCAAAAGTAGTAGCTCATGAAAGGATACCTCCTCTTTGAATTTCTCCTCTTTGTCCTCATAGCTTGACAAAGCAGTAACTTCCACCTTCACATTAAGAGTCGTTAATCATATGCCACAACATATACATAAACAATCAAACAAGCATGCAAAAAAGGGAGATAGATAGATCTTCTTACATTAAAAAATTCACTAAGAGGAGTGTGTAAATGAGCTTGAGGTTTTGGAACTCCATCCCAAATCTGATGAATTCATTTCATGTTTACAAACGATGGTGAATAAAACAAGAAACCAAATAAATGAAAGAAGAAGAAAAATTAATGAAAAATCACCTTTTGAATATCTTCTCTCAGAATAGGCTCCAAATTTTCCAACGGAGTCTGTACAGAAAGCAAGAAACATGGTAAACCAATGAATATAGTAATATAAAACAGGACACATTCTCATTAAAGGAAGAAGTGTATAGACCTTTGTCTTATCACGTATAACAAAAAGCAATGTTGTCTTCCGTGGACTAAATAAACGCATCATGACCTAAAAATAAAAGAACGGTCAGAGTGTGTAAATTCAAACATAGAATACCAAACAGAGGCAAATTCATGGTTGCAAACTACCTGAAAAACTGTTTTTAAAAGAGGTTTATTGGCTGCTTGTTCACGACCAATATCATGACACCACCTGTCCATAAAATAAATGACAAAACTAAGATATAGTTTCTTGTGTGCTGTTTTTACTTTTCTCTGATTACAATTCAGTACATGGATTATGTATCCAATAGTATCAATAGGACAACTTCAAATTCAGAGTCAAGTCAAAATTTAATCCACGTGGTACATTTTAATCAGCATAAATGGCACCCATAGAACAATTCCTAAGTTTTATCCTAATATAAAACCTTCAATGGCTGTTCGAAATGGAATTGTCTTATCCTAATATAAAATGTTTTAGTTTCTAGTTTCTGATCAATTCTGACAACTAATTTGGCTCCAAAGCAAGGAAGCAGGAAAAAGGATTTCGAAGGCTTGCAAAGGACAATGCTGCAGAAAATAAGAAAGGAAAATGGCATTATGTATATCATCTACTTACTTCCACGCCTTGTGATATGAAATATACTACTACCTCCATCCCTAAATATAGGACACTGTTGAGTGTTAGGTTAGTCCCTTTTTATAAGACCCCTTTCAAATTTCTAAGTGTAATAATTATTTCTTTACCAACATACCCCTAAGAAAATTACATCTTTTTCTGCAATATGTAATAAATACTCTTATGCAATTATTAACTAATTCTCTCTACTAAAGGGTAAACTTGTAAAACTATACAAATTGTTGATAAATTTACTACTACAAACAATTTTCTTAGTTCCCGTGTTTTACTCAAGGGGTACTATATTTAGGGACATATGTAGTACATTATATTTTATCCTACAATCACTAGTGTACAATGTCAATGATCCCAAGTGTCAAGTAGATAAGTTACAAGCAAGAATATTACGAACATGAAATATACCATTACCAAGTTAAATAGTGAAATTTGTGGACTTATGTGAAGCTAGTTTCTAAGGACTGCAAAAAGAAAATGTTGGAACTTTTTTTTTAAGGGAAGAATGTTGGAACTTGGAAGTAAAGTTTCTTTTAAAAAAAGAAACATGTTTATCAGATGCCTAAAGTTAACGATCACCCCAGAATTTCATTCATACCATCAATTATAAATGACCAGTCTAGGCCTAAAAACTTACATGTTTATCAGAACAATGTCTGATACTGCCAAAGCAAAAAGAGCACTCTGCTTCTCAAAAGCGGTATCGTCCTGAGAGATAAATAATTAAAAGAAAACAATAGTGAGTTCTAATGTACATGAAATGAAGAGACATAACAGCTCAATAATATCAAATATGTACCCATGCACATAACTACAAACAGACAAATATGCAAACAGGCTTGTCACTAAAGTGAAGCTGGAACAACCATGAAAACGTCAATAAAATTTGGCTATACTAACATGTGTCAACACCAAACACATAACGAGAACTTAAAAGTATTTTCTTGTACTATCAAGTCATTCTCTTTCAGGTCTCCTAAGGGCAACCTAAAATAACCAAAACCACCGAACCAAACTAATTGATATTAGTACATAAAACCATGGTTATCAATATTTTACAATACGTGAGTTGTATCTCGATTCAATACAAAACTAAATCTAATTGATACGAATCCCTAGTATGTATCTATTTCAAACATGAACCTCATTTGAATTCTGATACATTAAGATGAATCCCGATTCAGTCTAATCAATCTATACCTAAACTTGGTGTAGCCAACCTCTTTTTTTTTTTGTTTGTCAATTTTGCATAGCCAAGCACATGTTTTTTGTCATTTGATTTATGACTTGAATCTTGAATTATTTTGAGGCAATTAGGTGGTAACGGTATATTACTAGCTTATAATTTTGTTATGTCACTAGTTTTTACATAAAAATTGTATTAGTCATGTATCTTAACAGGTCTTCCGATTCACTATATGTGAATCTCAATTTGATAACCATCCATAAAACAATATATTTGACAGGGTATGAAAAAACACCTATTATAGATTATAGAATCTATTACCTCGCCCCTCTCCCTTCCATCTGTACCCTCTAAATCCATAGCAATTGTGCAAGGCTCAATTCCAGTACACTTAGCTATCCAAATACCCTTGGTGGTTTGAGATCTGCAACAAAATGTTATTCAATTACTCACTTACCAAAAAATAAAACATAAAAGTCGGATAAATAACAACAACAAAAACATTCAATTTTCATCTATCTCTTTAAATCTCATTTTCTCTAGTCTAGCCACAATAATAGCTCAATCATTTCAAAAACCTAACCTTCCTCTAAAAGCATCCATCTCCCTGAAACTAGTATGGAAAAGATGATTCATCAAAGTACTCTTCCCTGCACAAGCAACAAAACCAAATCA
>Ga0315915_1002250_pt1 | contig 24216 bp, 20 predicted proteins | sample MpolbnodulesMG_FD_207738 | JGI IMG/M metagenome (GOLD analysis project Ga0315915, IMG submission 207738) | Medicago polymorpha root nodule microbial communities from Los Angeles, California, United States - branched nodules | ecosystem: Host-associated > Plants > Roots > Nodule | place: USA...
TGCTTACTTGAGTTGTTTAGATGATGTTTGCTTAACATTAGTATACTCCTCTTAAAATCTCAAGTTTGATACCCCTCGATAATAATTTACTTGGGTTAGTTTTACTTCTTCAACAAATTATTCAACTGAAACAATAGAATGAGATAGAGGGAAAAAGAGAAAGATAAGAATAAGAAGAAGTACGAAGGAGTTGTCTTAAAAACTGTTTCAAAATAGTTGTACTAACACAATTCCTCCACATAGAATGAGTGAATAGAAAAATAATGAAACATTCCAACTTAAAAAGTTTTTAAATAATCTACCAAAAAAAAAGTTTTTAAATAGGCTAATGACCATAAAAATGTCCATTCCAAACTCTACCAAAGTTTATGATCACCGCAAAAAAAAATTACATGGCCAGTCAAAAGAGATTTATGGTGTGTGTGTTTTCGCTTAAAAAAATGATTTTTTTTTAAAAAAAAAAAATCTAATGATTTTTGAAAAAATTTGAGACTATTTCTGCTTGTTTAATGTCGTAAAAATCATTTTATTAAAATTTAAAGTTTTTACACTTGAGCTTTTTGTTTTAAGAAGAAAAAAAAAATTAGAAAAACTTCTAGGAATGACTATTCATTTTGAAGATAAAAATGATTTTTTTAAAAAATCATTTTTATCTTCAAATCTAAAGCAAATTCTAAAAATAATAAAAGTGTTTTTTTGTTTAAAAAAATCTAAAACTAATGGGCTAATGTTGACACATTATGCAACAAGTTCAAAAGAGATATAAAAATCATTTTCACAATATATACAAAAAGATAGAGAGACACGTAAGTATCAGTCTTTCTTTCTTTTTTATTGCGCTAACATTTGTAAATTATTTTACAAAACTTTGATTTTACTTAAAAAGTATAGAGATTAAGAGTTTGTGATTTTTAAATTATAACAAACCCAACAAATCAAGTTTATCTTTTTCAATATCATCAATATAAAAGAAATCTGGCAACAATTTACTATGTCAATAAGAGTAATGCTAACAACACTCTTTTTTAAACACTCTTTCTTACACTCACTCGCTTATAAAATTAAATTAATCTGTCCTACATTTTGAAAATGAATCCACGTAAAGTAGTGGGACATACATAGATTTTGTTTGATAAAGAGTAAGTATTAGTAGGCATGGTAATGCAACGGGGCGAAGACGAGTTTTACCTTCCCCTCCCCATTCCCATTCCCGTCCCACAATGAATCATTTTTTTTTAACAAAAAATGAAGTTTTTTCTAACAATATGCTCATTTTAACATTTCTTTAATTGAATGATTTGGTTGCTCCTTTAAATATCAATTGCAAATTTTATAACATACCGATATCGATGAGTAATAAAGTAATTTTCGACATATGGGACGAGATTGGGTATGTGATTGAGGTGGGTACATATATCCTTGTTACCCATCTTGTACCTGTATTTTGAAATCAGGGAAAACTCAAACACAGTCAAAACGGGAAAAACTCATCAAATCGGAGTTAGTTTGGGTCAACCGCGGGTATTTGAAAGAATGTTCAAAGAGTGTGTTGCCACTTGCCAGCATTCTTCATGTCAATAGTAGTTTCGATGATAGTTCATCTTTTTGAGATATATGTTGGGATATCAACATTGCAATGACCAATAACGAACCAACCATATACATTACTGAAACGAATAACTACAGTGGTATTCTGTACTACGGCGGATGTCCAAATGATAAACAAACAATACAATACAAAATTGAAATTATCACACCGCAAACCATCCAAAAAAAAGTAAGAGTTTTCATAATCAGATCCGACACAAAACCACTCCCCTGTTGCTTGTCACCTGCCAGTCAAGTATACAAGAATCTTAGACATTTATGGCTCATTGAGTTAGAAAGGATGTTAAAGTCGTCAAGCATTACATTCAAATGGCACAAGCACAACCCTAGAAAGAAGGCAAACTAATGTTTCTGACTGATTTGAATCTAAATGCTGACCACATTTAACGTTCAGATTTCACCTTTTATTTATCTTGCTAGGGGAAGAAAGTAAAATCAAATCTAAAACTCGAAGAAAACCTACTTATGGTCTAATAATAATAGCTTACTTGGTTTCTTCACACTACTGATTTTGGATCCAGTGATCCTGCAGCACTCCCCTCTCCTGTCATCATATTATTCGGATCCTATACAAAGAAAAAATATAAATAAGCAGTATGCAAGATAAACAAAAAAGGAAAAGCGAGGTTGAACAGCACCTACCTCCATTCCCCATTTGATATAATCTGGGGATTCACAGGCCTTATATTCGTCAACCAAACTCTCAATAATGTCTCTTGATTCATCAAACTCTGAGAGGTCATTATCCTGTCCAATTGTCATTGGTAGCATCAGATGAATTGACAAGTATCTAATGTTGATGCTACCATCCAAGAACAGAATAGATGCAGCAGCAGCAGCCGTGCTGGAAATATTGATATGAAATTGGAACACTTACAGCAAACATTGGGAACTTCCTGTAGTTGTCCAAAAAGGCTTGTTTCCTTCTCAACTTATCGTACTGGCTCAGACATTTACTGAAAAGGTGACGGATGCTAGTATGACTAGCCAACATAAGGCCGCTGACCTAATAAACACCAAAGCACACAGGTTTTTACTAACTCTCTTGATTATCCAACCTCAGAATAATAATCATTCCTAAAAATATATGTTAAACTGTCTCCAATGCAATCAGATGTAATGCAGAAAGGCAAGATAAGCATAAAAACTAAGATGGAAATAAAAAGAATACCGAGTCCTACCCTGTGTGCAGTTTGAACATATGGGGATTTTCTGGATAGAGCAACCTACCAGAAAAGCAAGATAAGATTGTCATCAAACTAAATATGAAAGAGGCAAAAGTAAGCAGCAGCGGTAATTTCAAATTGATTTGCCACAGATCGCATACCTGAATACTAGCAGGACCCCACTCAATAAAGTTAACTAGCTTTCTTTCACGAATCCTCTGCAAACTTTCATGAACCTAAACCCATAGAGAACATTAAAATCATAATACAGTTTAGAAAGGGCAACATATTTACATAGTGGATACATGCATGATACGTAGTATATCACAAGTCAATCTCAACACAACTGAAAGTGTATGTACATATATTAGAGAGACTGGAAAAGCTCCACAACCATCAGTTGAAGATTAATTTCAATTTTTCAAGGTTTTGAGTTGAGTATAAGATTGCTCTGATGTGACAGCAGAAACAAAAGATGTGATGTTAAATAGAAGAAGGAAATTGTGCTTCACAAAGCAACATCAGTAGAAGCTGAAAAAGAAATTATATAAACAAAGTTTCATGTGCAAAATAATGCTCTAATAGAGTTAATTATTAAGAAAGAAACCATCTTCTATTAAAAAATATCACGGCGGCGAAATGAGCATTCAACAAATGAATGGTAAGTATCCTTTTATAACTCAGTTTCAGTTAACAAATGGAAAACTTCAGAAGTATCATCAATGCTTTGTAAATATTGTCATTACCTGAGTTGGGTCAACCTCTCCTTGGATGATATTCAGAATTGATATATATTTTGCTTGACTAGCATCTTTGGTCCGTGCATAAGAAGAGACCATAATATTTTTTGCCTGCCAGGAACATTAATGTCAATAGAGTACAAAGTAATTCAATTTGAAGATTAGCTGTTTAAGCAGTCACTGTACCTGCAGAAGTCTCCTCATGACATCAAGCACAGTGGTCTTACGAATTACATTAGCCTGCAAGGAAATATCATCCAATCAGATTATGGAGGAATTATAAAATAGGGGGGAAGAGAGGATTGAATTAGTAGTTTCTCTGTAGATCGCTTCCAGTTCAACAAAACAACAGAATCTCTACAAGACAAAAATTTAGGAAAAATCTTGATGCTCCAAATATAATTTTTATGGAGAAAATGACACAAAGGTCTCACCTGACGTTCCACGGTCAGAGGCGTATATCCTGTCATTAGAAAATGGCATCTTGGTGTTGGAATCAAAGAGGCAAGGAGACCAACCAAGTCATTATTCATGTATCCTGGATAACGAAGAGTGGTTGTGCTGGCAGACATCACAGTAGAAACTAGGGAATTTGTTTGAGCAAATGTTGGATTTGATAAATGAAGTCGCTCCACAGCAATTCTATTAAGTGCAGTATTGTCAAGAACCACAACACAATCAGCATTAAGAGTCAGTCGCTTGAGTGTCAAAAGTGAATTATATGGTTGGACCACCACATCACTTGTCTCCATTTGGTTAGGGAACACACTGTACGTCTGAACCAGTTTTTTGCTGTATCGGTCATTCAGAGTCTCTAAAAGGTATGAGCCCATACCTGCATAAAGGAATGGCATAACATTCAATATACACGCGACACTTGCAAAAATAATTTAAAAAACACACAGGTGAGAAATATTTAAGCAATCTGAGGTTATCCATCTTAAATATAGGAAGTGCAAAGGATAAATAGGAATCCCAATTCTTAGCCATTACGCGTTACAGGCAATTTTAGTCTGAGATAAGCTAAAAAAGGAGCGCTCCTGTTCAATTTCCTCTCTTAAGTGTAAGATTAATTTAACTTTTGACTCAATTTGGACTTTGTATCAGTTGTGAATTCGACCAACCATTTCCAGCAAATTGTCGCTTCTTAAGATGCAGTGTCTAAACAAATTCTCAATCAAGTAAAAGGGGGCGAATGAAGAAACTTATGCGATGTTCTACAGAAAATACTAGGAAAAAAAGAAAGAAAGATACCTGAGCCTGTTCCTCCAGCAATTGAATGACATAGAACAAAACCCTCTAGACTGTCACTACCATCTGCTTCTCTGTCAATCATATCCATTATGTCTTCTTCAACATTCTTTCCCTGATCAGATATTAACAATCATGGATATTAAACAATTACTTCGCATTCCAAAAATGCAAATCATCACTTATAGGACATCAGACATCAAGAACTTCCCTTACATTTTAAAATAGTGGATAATGACTCCTATGGAGTGATTTATCATGATTAGCATTTGCAAAGTCATCTAAAAAACACAAATCAGGTTCTGTACAAAAAAACTGCCCAAGTACGGAAGGTTGACAATATCCGGTCAGAGTCCGACCATCTGAGGCTTTTCAAGTTCTATTGTAAAAAAAATGCATTCACAAAATTTTTTCCCTCAGGCCTTTATGTAATTTCATGTCAAGCATTAATTTTCAGTGATTTCCCAAGTGCCGGTTAGTTATCCAATAGACCACAGTTATTGATTAAAACCCATCATGTAATGGATATAGTTTGTAATGAAGACAATTGTTGGTGTTTTATCGGATATGAGTAGTTAAGCCAACTCCTGGTGTATAAAACTCAGAAGGAATAGCAACCAACTTACAAGCAAAAGACACTTGAGACTGAGTAAATGAAGGAGAACTGGAAGAATAAAGAAGGAAACCAAGAGGAGAAAGTTCAGAGTCAATGAATAAGGGCATTTTAGACTTTGAAAAACAACCTTTTCTACATAAAACTCATCAATAATTTCCTCTTTTAAATCCTTAACAAGCATGACCCGAAGAATAATGATCCTCACATAATCCACACCCTCTCTAATTTCTATTCCTTCTCTTATACACCTCGCCCTTACACATATTTTCAGGAATTGTGACTAACTTGGGTCCTATCTATCCATTCACTACTAATTTACGGACTCGTTATTTTTGTAGAATATTTTGTAACTTGGTCTCGTTGCACATTGCTACAAAACCATTAGCATGCTAAAAAAAAAAAAAAAAAACAGTTACCAGACTTACTAAGGAGGCAACATTGACAACTATGTCGATAGACAATCATCATAAGTGTCTTTGCAAGCAATAAAGCACACAAGCATTTAAACATAATCTTTATGAATGTAAAAAAGTACAAATAACAAACAAATGGAGCAACATTGATATTGTGTGAACGTATTAAAACTTGTCCTTATGTCTATGGTCTCATGGTATGAGTTAGTGAACAATACCTGATGGTAGCCACTAGCCCAATTGTTACCAGCACCACCACCATGATCAGCAACAAAAATATTCTCATGATTGTAAAGATTACGGTAATCACTATTTTGAATTCCATTAATAACCCTTGGTTCCAAATCAATCAATAAAGCACGGGGTATGTAATGTTGATCATCAGCTTGATAAAAGAAAACATCTTTCCTATCACCTCCCTGCAGCAGAAGCAGAAGCAGAAGCATGGGTAAAATAGTAAAATATGTAATCTAAAATAATGAAGAAGAAGAAGTTGTTGAGAGAGTACTGAACCTGAGTAGCGAAGTCTTCGAGGATGCCGTCTTTGCTGATACCATGTTCAAGACAGAGTTGTTTCCAGAATTCCATACCGATCTGGTTTCCACATTGTCCTACTTGAAGTGTTATTATCTCTCGAGGCATTTTTTTTAGGGTTTTGAAATCAAACAAGTAACACTGACAATTCAATAGAAACTCAAACGCTTTTCTTTCTTTAGTAGTGGATGCTTAACTCACACTCACTCGCTCACACTCACACTCAGACTCACTCAGTAATCATTCATCGCCACCACTCTCTTACTTTTCCAACCGCCAAATTGCACTCTGCTTTTCTTTTTTCCTTTTCTCTTTAAATCTTTTTTTTTTTTATTTCATTTCACTTTTCTTTTTAATATTCACCTCTTTTATTTTCTTTATTTTCAAAACATTTTATTTTATCTCTCTATATTTGGTATTTATATAATTTATTAGTTTAATTTATATATGTTCTTGATGTAAAATGAGTTTACACATGCATCAAATTGTCTATTGTCACGTCATTTAATTTAATGAATATGACAAATCATTTAGTTGTTGCGATAGTAGATCATTATTAAAAACTTGTTTATTTAACTTCGTATATAGTGAAAAAAATAACATTACAAAATACTTCTGACTTTTGAGTGTAAGAATTTATTTTTTGCAAGTAAGAGATAAAATATCAAACTTCTTGAAAAGATTATTATGTAAATGAATTTAGTCGCTATAAAACTGTAAAAACAAGTCACTCTTTCAAATAAAAAAATTGTAAAAATCAAATCATATTTCACCTTGACGCAACTTTATATTAGTTTTTTTTGGGGACAATTTATATTCGTTTTAAAATGCAATTAGATGCACCTTTAAATCAATTGATGCCTTTTAAACAATGTGAATATCTATGAGTAAAAATGAGATCTGTCAAAAATAATTTGTCAAGGTAAAATAAAATTCAATTATAACATAATATATATTTAAAATACTGGTTTTATCTATTAAAATTAAATAAACTTATTTTAAATATATAAATTTCAAATATGAAAGGTAGGATGATACCTTCTTCACTTGGTGCCGATCATCACATAGAATTAAAAATTGAGTCATTATTAATTCTATTTAAAAATGTAGTCATAATTTTATTGAATTTGTTATATGGCCCTTTGACAGTTTTTAAACAACAAAAGTAATTTGAATGTAAAATATAAACAATTAAAGTTAAATAAATACAAACTGAATTTTGATTAGAGCTATTCTTCATTGTATTCATAGGAAGGAGATAGGAGATTTGTCCAAATTAGTAGACATTTCTCAGTTTAAAGAGATAATAGGCAAGCAAAAAGTTATCCTCCAATTCTGAGTGACAAATACTTATGTTTGTGTATAATGCTACAAACCCTTCATCCCATTAATACAGCCATAAACAGAGCATAATATAGGGGCATCAAACTGTAAAACAAGTACCCCGTTCAAATTAATTATGGTGAAAAAATGTTTAGTTTGTACAGCAACCAACCAGGTAGAAATGTAGAAATGTAGGCTACATATGGTGGCTTGACTTCTTGTGCCATAGAGGGCCAATCGGTATTTGGGCAGTACCCCTATCAGTACCAGCAGAGAGAAGTTAAAGACTTAGCCTAAATCCAAGGACAGCATCCTAATTGAGTAAACCACATTTTGTGCATTTCATTCAATTAACTATTGGATGGGATGTTCAAATTAGCTATTAGTCATGTAGAGTCAACATGTCCAAATGAAGATGCCCACACTTTAGAAACCACTGAACCATGCAGATTGAAATGATATTCTGCAACTCTGCTATCAAACAGATTACTTTAATAGGCCTTCTAGGAAAAACCTGGGAAAAAAAGGGAGTTGAAAAATACCTCTAGAGCCAACAGGAAAATATTGAGAACCAAAACTATCAATGGCTTGCTTACAAGTAAAATAACAGGAACAAAAAAACGTAATAGTTGCAATTTCATTTTATGCATCTAAACAAATATATATAAAATACAGTCATCTTCTCAAAACAATATTAACACAGACAGGTGCAATTTGCATCAGTGACAAAAATGTACTTCTGATGAAATAATACCACTATACATGTTTTTAATACTGTGATGGTAGAATTAGCAAGAAATAACATATAATTGGCTCTCAAAGCTAGAAAAAGCTCAATACCAATATATTTAAACTGAACTGGTGTATATTATTACGTACCCAGAATAAAAACAGCAAAAAAAAAATTTATAGTGATACTCCATAAAGAATAATGCATGCAAGATAATGATTCGCTCCCCTTTCCCTTTCTCTTTCTCTCATACTCATTGGGGTTATCTTCGTATGGATCTGTACGAATATGAACATTATATCGTACCATTAAATCAGAGGACACAGGGTCGTGTTTGTACAATTATGTTATATTTTATATGATTTAAAAGGGTGGCCCAGTTCATGAGACTACCACAGCCCCAATACATGGGTTTTTGTAGGGTAAGATGTACATAGCACAACCGTCGGTGTCAAGAAAAACGAGTCTGTTTCCCCTTTTCACCCGGGAACACTACTAGGTCACACGGCAACAATCTTGTTTAATCAAAATTTACATCAAATAATACTTTCTGATGCTACATGTATCATCTAACTAGAAATGTCAGATGCTATATATGGTAAAAAAAAATATATATGTATTGATAAAGTAAAACAATTTATAATTGAAGTAAATGTTCAATTACCAAAGCATAGTATTCAGATGTCAATATACATCATGAACGGGTTCTCCGATCAACAGAAACTTCAATGAGCTTCTCTTCTTCATCTGATTTAACTGTTGATGGCATATCTAAGAGCATATTTGGTGGGGCAAAATACATGTGTAGAGACATCATACAAATAACAATTCCTAAGAATAGCTGCAAAGAGAAAGAAAAAAAATTTATCAACCAGTTATAGCCTGTCAGCAATGACATGAAAGGTTTCAAACAATCATACAAATATTCAATTTCAACAAAAAATTGAACAAAAAAAGTAACAACATTCGTTAAACATACTGTTATAAGAAATTAGGTCACTACATGAAATGAAAAATAAGTTTTAATATGAATAATCAAATCAAGCATTTAACAAAATTTAAGAACGACAGATTCTAAACTACAGCAAACAGTTTTGGTTATCCTGTAAAACAACCTCATATGATTATATCATCATGTGGTATCTTAAATTCCAAACAACATGCAGTAAAATGATTTGACCTCAATCTTAGGACAGAAGGGGAGAATATGGAGTAGTATCATACAAATTTTGGCCTTGCTTGGGCTGTAAATTTACCTGCAGTGTAGGTTTGAAGTTGAAGAGAAATGTTGATAGAATCATTGTCAGCAGCATTGCCATGGATGTAGAATAGACCTAAGGAAAGCAGACACAACTAACGGTTAGGGAGAAAAAAGAAAAGAAAATACATAAATGGGCCTTATACTATGATGTGACGTTTTATTACTAATTTCAGTGTCACATTAAAGTTAATTGTTTACCTTTTAAAAAAGATTATTCAGTGGAAAAGAAATTTCACATAAAGAATTCATCAAATATATGTAGTATGGAAAAATGCTTGCAAGAGTTGAAAAATATACCTTTACAATATTATCGGCATGTTTCATTAACCATGAAACCAAAAGACCGGTAGACCCTAGATTTAATACCACCAACCAAGTAGTGACAGTGTATCCATTGAATATGCGGTGCCACCAGGGCCCATTTTCAAAGCCACCTCTGAAATCATCCACAATAAGCTTTGCCAGATTGAAAATTGAACCAAACCTGTAGAAAGAAACCCATTTAATTTGTATACTATTAGTAGATAACTATAAACTGTCTGACCATAATCAAATTTGTATACTCTTAGGAGATAACTACAAACTATCTGACCATAATTAAGCAACGCTTGTCACATCTTCCCATTTTGTTTTACAGCAATGTGAATTTGGTTTACGGGGAATAAAACACAAATAAGTTACAACTTTCAACAAAAAACGGTGCAGAAATATGCGTCATAATTGTCAAATAAAAAAGCTGAAAATATGGGGGGGAGGAGAGTACATAATGTTTATGTTATGTCACTGGACATTCCAACAATAGTGGAAATTCAACTGTATTAAACATAAAATAAAGCAACCAATAAAGAAAGAAAAAAAACACAACCCCTATCATACACAAAACCAGAAAAAATTGACGACTAAAAAAGAGTATAGTAATTATAATCCATGTAATTCAAAAGTCGTATATGTTATTCTCCTAAGTCAACGTGAAAATAGAGCATTCATTTCTTGATGCATGAAATAACCATGTTCACTTGATAGTTGAAAAGGGATAAAATGGATAAGAATTAGCTTGTGAAATAAATAGTTTAAAAGATTATCACAATGGCAAATGTGTCCACATGGCTATCTAGAGATTAGAGATGATGAAAAATTCAAAAACAAAAACATACGTGTATAACTGTATATTCTGCCAGTATAAGCTGTCGTTGTTTTTCTTCATCAAAAACTCTGTATAAATTCCAGCTAATGCTGAGAGGCAAGCAGATAGAACTCCTAACATGTAACCTGGAATTAGTGCTGAGAAAATGGAGTCACAGGAAGCCTCTCCACAGCCCTTGACCTGAAACAATAACCATTATAGATTCCATCCCAATAACATCTTGAACCATAGGGATAGGGGTGTGCATGGATTAAAACCAAACCAAATTGGAACCATATATTGGTTTTGGTTTGGTTCCTGAGACCATTTCACTAAAAACCACAAAACCAGTTTAGAAATGGTTCAGAACCGGTTCGTAACCGGTTTCTTTAATTAAACCGGTTTTAATCCAATTTTTTTAAACTCGGTTTTTATGATTGAAACCTAGTTTTTTTTTTTTGATAAAAAATTCAAACTAGTTTTTTAATTCAAAGTTACAAAAATAAAAATAAAAAAAATCATAGAAAGCCATATCCGACGACGTGAATTCGCAGTTGCGATAGCCATCTACGCGTGTTTGCCGTTGCGGTTTACATCTATGTGGGTTTGCCGTCGCGGTTGCCGTGTTTGGTATTTGCAGCTGCCGTGTTCCGTATTCGCCGTTGCGGTTGACATCTTTATGTTGTTGCCGTTTCTCTCTCTGCGTTGTTGCTAACCGTTTCAAAATCCAGATCCGGTTGTATAGACACGAGTTCTTCAGAAGAGAGAAACCATTCAAGGAATTACATGGGAATAAAAATAGAGAATTGAGGATAGGAAACGAAACTGGAAAGTGAGTGTATCAGAATCATGTGCGTGAATGAGAAACTGGTTATAATCCAGAATTTTTTATACGGTAACGGTTATATTGGTTTTGTATTCTAATGGATCGGTTTAAGTTTTTTCTAAAATGGGCTGGGTTTTTTAAATGTGGAATGGATCAGTTGTAATTTGGTTAAGGGCCCCCGAATTTTTTGCACACCCCTACATAGGGATGATTTTCCCAATATACTGACCCAAAAAACAATAAAAGGGGAAATTTTGAACTAATTAAGTAAATGCAAGAAGATTGAATTCGTGTAATTGTGATGTGGCCATTTAGGGCATCTATTCTTAATTTGTTGTATTTGGGAGCTCTAAATCCCATGTAACTTAACATGCAAGTTCATTGCATCTCTCAAGTCCAGTTCACATGGTTATTTCAAGGAAGTTTCAACTACTAACATGCAAAGATATCAGCAGCTTTGTTGCATTTGAGACACTTTGGCACTCTGTTTCAATTTTATCTTATTTACTTGGGAGGATTTCTTATCCTCCCCCGAGAGGTTCTTTCTCTGTTATCCAAATGAAGGTTTATACATGTGCCACTTATACTAGTATAACCTTTCTAAGACCAGTGTTCTCAGAGGAAGGCAGGAAGCCAGTATTCGGTTGACATTCTTTAAAAAACACCTAATCCAATAATGTAGTTCTCAAATTCTCATATTTGAAGCTAAGATGATCTTAGTAAGTTACAATTATCACTCAAGAATAAATAATTAATTTAAAAACTTTTCGACACAGTTAAGTAGAGTAAGACTTAATATCACCTCGCCAACATAGTTTCAGTTATAGGAAAGACCAATATCATTAGGAGGAAGAAAGTAAACTGTAGAAGAAGTACAGGAAAGGTGCCTTCCAGAAAACATTTATGATGTACGAAAATGATACTATGGAATGTGTTACATATATAATGTAATATATTCCGACATATTGTATCAGACCTACATGATCACGTACAAACATTGAATTTTTCAGCTTACGATACAAAGCGAATAAACTAAAGCACAATGCTTAGATATATTTTTATAAAATAGGCTAAAAGCCAAACAATTAAATTTGTAAGGCTGTAAAAATGTAGTACCTGACTTGTGGTTGTTCCAACAGCCAACAACACAATGGCCATCCACTGCAAGTTCGAAAGCCTCCTCCCCAAAAAAAGCCTAGAAATAACAGTCTAACATCAGCTCTAACTAATGAAGAAACAAAACACAATTCGATGACTATATGCATGTTTGGATACGTAGTGAGTTTGCCAGAATCACAATGAGCCGGCAAATGTTGCCAAAAACTGCACTGAGTAGTCTCTGCAAAATCAGAGTTGCTCGATCACTGTGATTCCAGCAACCAAATATGAAGTTGATCATGAAATTTGATGAAAAAACAATGCACCTGAATAATATTCCGGTAGTAACAATCTTCAAATTACCCATAATCTGATAAGTGGAAGTGTCGACAAAAGTGAGAGTAGCAAACTGAACATTATTATGAATGAGATATATAACAGAAGGAATTGGATACAAAGAAACTGTTTTCCACTCAGTTGTCATCTTTGGCAATGGTGACTTTTGACATTCCTTCCAAAGTAACAAACTTGACACAGCAAGCTTAAAAACTTCGGCGAGAAATGGAACAGTTGCATAATCATATTTATAGGATCCGTTGGTTTGTGATAGGGTTGTTAATATTCCCTGTAATGTAATGTAATGTAATATGAAATTAATTAATTAATTAATATTGAGTAATTGAGCAATGAAAATGATGAAAGTAGGGTTTAGAGTGAGTGACCTGAGAACTAGTGAGAACGGTGAGAAGCGTAGCGACCAAGTACCACTGCATCTTCTTCTTCTTCTTCTTCAGATCCGAATACACTCGCCCAGTAAGGAAGACGAGTCTAAACGCACCGTTTTACTGCCAACTTGGATCTGCAAATTCTCTCATCTTTTGCCACGTGTTTCTCTTTTTTCTTTTTAGGAATACAAAAATTTAGTTGGACTTATATTGCATAAATATTTGCTCAATAAACACAAATAAAATAGATTTAGACATGCATTTATAAATTAAAATAAAAAATAATTGTATGATGTCATTAAATTCTTTTTCATTTATTTAAGTGTGTCTAATTTTTATTTTTATTTTTATTCATGTTTGTGTCCAAGTTAGATTTACTCTTCATTAAAATCAAATTGAATGATCAATGTTATAATAATCGGTGCAAATATTATAAATATGAACAACTTTGTTCCATGTCAAAAAAAGAAAATAAACAACTATGTTTTCTCTTGTATTTAAACTCAACATATGAGAGGGCTATGTTCATTCTCTTACTATTAAAAAAAAATTAGATTATATAGCTTAAAAATATATAAGTAAAACTCAATAAATTTTAATGGTAAAATTATCAAACATAATTTCTCATATAAAATTCAAATCAGTGACATATTCACAACATAGTAATTAGGGGCATGTCCTCACTGTGTATTTATTTTGTTGCTTATTCTTGGATATTTTAATTCTTGTGTCCACTTTTTTTTTTAAGAATTTTCTTGTGTCCACTTAAACTAGCATCATGATTGCACTATATATGCAAATGCTATGACGGGAGCTTTCCTCCTATAAATTTAGCCTTAATAGGTCATTTGGTCCCTTAATTAATTTCAAGTTTTCATTTTCGCCTCATTACTAATAAAACTTTTCTGTCAAAACATGAAACTTCTGTTAGTTTTTGCCACGTGGCCAAATCCCACGTGACCTTTCATCCTCCTCCACCGTTAGGGCAACCATGGCCGCACCTAACACTTCCCTTAATCATAACCCAAAAGCATCAACAAATCCATAAATTCAATCTCACCAACAGTTTCAACATATCCACAAACATCAACAAATCCAGCAAAATCATAAAACAATTCACTAGAACAACAACATCATCCACAAATTCATGGATTGAATCGAAACAACAACATCATAGAACAACAACATCAACAAATCAATTACACCAACAACAAAGCAAAAAAAATATTCAAATTCCAGATTTGAATCCTAACAGCAAAGCAATCATATTTCAATCTCTAGATCTCTTTCACCTTCTTCATGTTCCTGTTTCTTCTTCTTCTTCTTGTTCGTGTTTCTTTAAGCTCACATCTAGAACCCAAAAAAGGGTTTCAAGAGAGGAAGTGTATAGGCACATAGCCAACTCAGATCTGAAGGTTTCTTTCTATCTCTTCATTCTTCTTCTTTTTTTGCTTTGATTCGCTGAAGAGGAAAGATGAAAGAATTGAATGATTCAAATATGAATTCAAATTTTTTTTTTGCTTTGTTGTTGGGATCCGAATATGAAATTGAGAGAAGATATGATTATGGTGGAATGAATGAAGGAAAAAAAAGTTGAGCAAAATATGGAATGAACCTGGTATCTGGAATTCGAAAATATGGAATTGAATATGGAACCTATAATGGAACATGATTTTTAAATGATTGTTTAGTCACATCTACAAAGATAAGTCTTAATAATGTTGGAACAAAAAAGTCTTCCTAACACTTTAAAATATAAATATATATAAAGAGCAATTATAATTTATAAATGATTGTTTAGTCACATGTACAAAGATATGTTTTAATAATGTTGGGAAAAAAAAGTCTTGCTAACTCTTTAAAATATAAATATATAAATTTATGTAGAGAGCAATTACTATAATTTTTAGATGTAAAGATATATTGCTTGATAACGGTGTTAGGAAAATGTTAATAAGTGTTTTTAGAGTATTGTATAAGCATATAAAAGTAATAATTTTTACATTAGAAATTATGTAATTATGACTTTTACATGTGTTTGATTTGTATTTTAAAGACAAATTTTTTTTGTGGGTTCTTTAAACAATGCTCTTAGGGCACTTGTTAACAAGACCTCATAGTGTTATTAGTGTATTGTTTATGAGTTAATGTATTTATCGTTCACAAACCTTAAACGACTGCTCCCTCCGTCCCAATTTATAAGAAAAAACACACATTTATTAAGAAAATTAAAATATAAAAGCAATTCACATTTAATGTTTTGAGGTATAATTTTTTGTGTTTTTATTGGAATAAGTTTCATAAAAAATGTAAAAACAAGTTTTATTGGTTAATGATTATGGAGAAAATAGAAAGGAGAACAAATTGAATGCAATTTACATTTAATTTTATTTTGGAAAAGATGATTTTTTTTGAAATAGCATAATAATGGCATAAAAGTTAGTCTTTTTTCCTTATATTTTAGAGTAAAGAAAATGAAATATTTTTTGCTTATAGTTTTGCCCCGTTAATCGAACTCAAAATTTCTGGATATGTCCCGATTTAAATATATGAATATGTATGTTGTGAGGAAGTCAAGAAGGTGTAGTTTTTAGAAAGCAACAAAAAGGCCTTAGATACAATTTTTTTTTTGTTACAAAATTTTTAGGGTGAGGGGATGGTGCCCCAGTTCAAGGCAGAGAAGAGCTTCAGACTCAAAGAACACTTACAAATGTATTTACATTTACCTCCCTCCAAAGACACTAGCGGGACTTGAACCGGCTCACGATACATTTGACAACATATATCTACCTTCGCGAATTTTGTATTAAAGAGAAAAAATAGTCACTATATAACTTTATCATGCACTTCTAATTACTTTCATTCTTTTTAGCGTATTGTGAACCAATCAACAATTAAGAATGAAAATATTCATCATTAATAACCCCACATTTTGGAGCATGAAAATAAAACTAGAAACAATGAATTGAGTGAGGATAAAAAAAAATGTATCCATACTTCAAGCTCAAATTAGACCAATAGCTTTCTTTAGCATCCTTAATCTTGGTGATTTTTTTCACCCCTTTCATCTCATTTACTTTATTTGCATATCAAATCTATTTATACTCTAAGACAATAATTTCAAGTATGCATATTAATACATTAATAAGGAGATTATAATGAAAATTAAGTTTTGATCTTATGAGACTGACTTTTTCATTCAGAATATGGAAGAAACAGAAAAAGAAATAGACAATGAGATGGATAAATTGACAGAACGTGAAGGGGAAGAAGAAAATGAAACATTGTCTCATTCACATATGTCAAACACATCTCTTGTTGACCTAAACATGTTGCTTGTAATTCTTTCCTTAGATTACTTTTCAATCGATGATGATTGGCATGAGGAGAATGAGCAGTTCACAAGAGATCATGTTGAAGTAACTAAAAAATGCATATCAAAATTACAAACCAAGAAAAGAGAGAAACATGAACCCAAACTATTTGGGGGTAAGAGATCATGTTCATCAAGATTTCAAACTACCATAAAAGATTCCAGGTATGCCTTTTTAACACCATTTTCAAAACAATAACTATAATATTTGTCTAGCTATCCTTCACATGTTATCACATTTATATATAATTATTTGTTAAAAAAAATTATATATAATTATCAAACTCATAAAAAATATAGACTATTAAAGAGAAGATTGGTCTTTACTTTAATTTTTCAAAGATTAGTAAAAGATGGAAATTATTTTTCATATCAATTCATTCGGTTTGTGATTGTAAATCTCAACAAATGGATCAATTACGATTGAAACATATGATTAAAATTTTCGCTCACATCCGCTATGACTTGGGTTTAACTCTGAAGTTATACAATTTGTAAGTAATATGCATTTTTTTTCTTAAAAAATCCATTTTTTTTAACTTGCATTAGAGTATGACTCCCCAAATCTAATTCTTTATTCATAAAAGAAAAATGAAACAAATGGAAGAAAACCATTGCATTTTAGTCAATTCTAAGTTTCTTTCATTTTGATAATTTCATGATTTCACAATCAGGAACATACCCAAAACTCATTTTATGATGTAACATTTATAATTATATGGGCATCGAATCTTAAACAGAATTTATTCTTTCAGGCATGGGAGAAGAATGTAAAACCAAAATCTATCAACTATGAACCCACCATATCACGATGGTGGAAATTATATAAAAATGGAGAAGCAAACAGATTAAAGCGGACCTCAAGTTTTTGTCCCATAGAAAAATTTGTGTTAAGAAGTGTTTTGTGTGTATATATGTATATATAAAGATCCTTAAAACAAAATATATATATCAAGATTATTTTAGTCTTTAGAAGTCATCAAAGTAAGGGGGTGTATTGGATTGAGATTTCAAAGGATTTTAATAGACTTTTTTATAATAAAAAAGTCTTGTGGTATTCAATCAAGACTTTTATAAAATCTAATTAAATCTTGTGGTATTCAATCAAGACTTTTTTTTAAGACAACGAAATCCGTTGGTATTCAATTGAGATTTCTAACAACTTATAAAATGTCTCTTGGTATTGAAAATTTGATAGATTTTAATGAATTCTTTTGTGGAATGGATTGTGTGAGACTTTTAGTTGAAATATACTCATCTAACAATTTCACACAAACTCTTGAGATTTTGTGATACTCTCCCAAATTCTTTTCTGTTCTGCCATGACAGTCTCAGGTTATTTATTTTGTTTGCCAAACATGATTCTCGAAACCTGTATACCTGTAACTTTGCATTTTTTAACAGAACTTATCGGTCTATCCTATGCACAGGATTTTTAAGATCAGTTTGCTAGTTGTACTACTATACCCTCTAATTTCAGGTTGCTAGTTGCACGTTCATTGATTCAACGTTATTTCTTTTTCGGTTGACAATTAATTTAATATCATGTTGAGTGATTTATAAGTATTATACTTTATTTTTACAATTTTGTTTTTTGCAATTGATGTATATGTCTGATAGTTTTTTTTTTTTTTTAGGGAAATGTCTGATAGTTGTATACCGTATAATGTAATGTATCTTTAAATTCATTAACAACTTTAAAATCTTGAAAATCCATAAAGTTCTTTAAAATCTCAATAAATCCATTAAAATATTGCATCAAGAATCTTGATTGTAAAAAGTCTTTTAAAAAATGTCTTTTACAATCTCACAAAGTCAATACAATCCAACAAAGTCTTTTAAAAACTTCAAGATTTTTTCTATCGAAATAGTCTTTTAAAATCTCAATCCAATACACCCCCTAAATATAATGTGATAGTGAAGCGTCACTCAATGGTGCATTTGTATTGTAACTACTAACTATAGTAGGGTTGTCTTGCAAGTTTAATTACATTCTACCAAAATACGAAACAAGGTTTGCTAGCACTACTTTGGATTAACATGTTTAATTATTACATTCACTGTGATATGAATACACAAACAATAGAATGTTTTTTTAAGACGTAAAAATGGAATATATTAACTACGGCAGTGAAACATCTAAGTACAAGATGTACTAAAAGTGTCACCCCTATAAACTGTCAGACATACAATGAAGAGACAAAACTACGGTCAGTCGATACCGAAACATAATAAAGGGTCCGACCACCATCTTTGAGTACCGCACATAAAATTGGCCTTATTAACTTTAAGCCACCAAGAAGAGTAAAATTTAACTTTTTCTACTAGTTGCTCAATGGTTGTTTGGATATTATTATATAGTCTATTATTACGTTCATTCCAAACCAACCAGACACAAAGTAATCAAATAAGTTGGAGAAAGGATTGGCGAGTCTTAGAGTGACCTGTAGAGTGAGTAAACTGGATGAAATGGTCATCAATATTAAGGGGATCGACACTTGACATTCCGATCCAAGACCTGATAAGATGCCACAATGTACCGAAAGTGGCACAGTGAATAAATAAGTGTGGTGCAGACTCTGCCATGCCGCACCCTGAAACACACATAATAACATCGCCATTGATCACGCCACGCCTCAGAAGACGATTCTTAGTCGGCAACCTGTCCCGCAACAACCGCCAAGCAAAGATGGAGACCTTTAGCGGCACCTGCTTATGCCAGATAAGATCTCCCACAGTAACATCTGGAGGTTCAGCCTGAGTTGTCAGTTGTTGATAGACGCCTCTCACAGTGTAACCACAATCAGAATCAGAGTCCCATTGCCGCCTGTCAGAAGTATCAGACTGCAAAACAACACCATTAAATAATTGCCTACACTCCTCTAGAATCTCCTCCTCCCACACCCTCAACCTTCGTCTCCAACCCCCACGCCTCTCCATCAACGTCCCCACCAAGAGCAACCATATTAGCCACCGTACTCAGTTTATTTGACGTTATGTCAAATAAACGACGAAACCTAGTACATAAAGGAACATCGCCAAGCCACCTGTCATACCAAAAGAAAGTACTAGTGCCATTTCCCACCTTTTTCGACACCCTCTCTGCAAACCAATCCCCCTCTACATCGCCTACCCCATCCCTAATCTTCGCTACTTCCCGCCACCAAGATGAAACACTCCGGCCCCCAACCTCCTACCGCCCAGTCGTCTCACCATACCGTGTTATCAAGACCCTATACCATAACCCGCCTCTATCCACCAACATCCGCCAACACCATTTGCCTAACAGAGCACTATTAAATTCATGCAACTTCCTCACCCCCAACCCTCCATACTCCTTACGTAAAAAAATAGAGCTCCAAGTGATCCAGGAAATTTTCTTGTTATTCTCACTTCCTCCCCAAATTTATTTTTTTTTATTAAAAATAGATTCAATGATGGAGATTATACCTGGCAGAGCCTTGAAAAAGGAAAGAGCATAGACAGGTAACGCGGTCAGGACAAACTTAAGAAGGACCAACCGACCTCCATAAGAAAGAAAACGGCTTTGCCACCCTGACAATCTAGATTTAATTGTTTTCAACACAGGTTCCCAGAATGCTAACCTCCTTGGGTCACCACCAATCGATAAGCCCAGATACACGAACGGAACCTTGCCCACCTTACAATTTAAAATAGAGGTCGCCTCATATAACCACGAATCCGCAATATTAATACCAACAAGCAAACTTTTGTTGAAGTTTACTTTCAAACCAGACATCTCTGCGAACAAAGCTAAGACCGCATGTAAGGCACGCACATTGGCCCAACTCTTAGCACCAATTAGTAAGGTATCATCTGCAAACTAGAGATGGGACACCACAACCGAATTTGAATTTCCAACCATATAACCATCGAAAATGTTATTTCTCACCGCTGAAGTCATCATAACATTCAGACCCTCAACAGCTATCAAAGACAAGAAAAGAAAGAGGGGATCCCCTTGACGCAGGCCCCTTTGCAAAGGGAATTCATCTGTAGGGCTGCCATTAACAAGACTTGAGGCAATTGCAGACGATACGCATTCCTTAATCCATTTCCTCCATAAAACCGAAAACGCCATTTTTTTCATAACCAAATCCAGATACCCCCAATCTACCGAATCAAAAGGTTTTTCAAAATCAACTTTAAACAACATTAATTCCTTTTTGTTCTTACGAGCCTCATCTACCACTTCATTGGCAATCAGAATCCCGTCTAAAATCTGTCTGTTTTTCACGAAAGCTATCTAAGAATCTGATATAATATTTCCCATCATCGATTTCAGCCTATTGGCCAACACCTTAGACAAAATTTTGTAAAGAGAGCCAACCAGGGAAATAGGCCTAAAGTCATTAATACGCTGAGGACTATCAATTTTCGGAATAAGAGCTATAAAAGTAGTGTTGATACCTCTTGTTAGTTTACCATTTTTGTTAAAGTCGGAAATAAAGCGCATAACATCTTCCTTTAACTCATCCCAAAATTCCTTAATGAAACCGAAATTGACCCCATCAGGACCAGGGCTCTTGTAGCTGTCACAATCCGAAACTGTTGATTCAACTTCAATTGCTCTAAGATGAGTTATTTTGATAACTCATAGTAAACAATGAATTTCACTAATTGTTAACGATCAAGCACACAAAGTTTTATATAAATCCAAATTTTATAACTATTTAATCTAATCACCTGTATTTATTTATATTTTTGTAAGAACTTGTTGTAAGTTCGTTTGAAATTATTTAATGAAGTACAAAATAGTTTTAAAATTTTACAAAAAATTGCAGAGATGATATGCTCATAAGACTATTCATTTGACTGTACCAAAAAAAAACTATTCATTTGATGACTAGATTAGTTAAATTTATTGTTTATAAAGAGTAATTAAGCATAAGGCTAAAATATGTTATTCGTCCCTGCAAATATATCCCGCTTGAGTTTTGGTCCCTTAACAAAAATCACTCCTCACAATTTTTTTTGTTTTTTAAAAAAGTCCCTGAGCCCATTAAAGCTGCAAGGTGGCACACGTTCACCGTGCATAAGTGGCCATGTGGCGTCTGATGTGACATTTCTATTATTAAAAAAAACAATTTAAAAAAATATGGAAATTAATTTTCCAAAATTTTATAAAATCAAAAAATACTTTTTTTAAAAAAATCTTTTAATTTTGGAAAAAAAAGTAAAATCAAATTTTTAAATTTTTTTCTAATTTTTGAGAAACGTGTTTTATTCTTCGATTTTTTTAATTCTGAAAATTTATTTCCAGATTTTTGAAAATGTATTTCTAATTTTTTATGAAAAATAAATAAATTCTTTTCATTTTTTTCCTTTTTAATTTGGAAAATTAAGTTCCATATTTTTTTATTTCAAAAAACAAACTGATTTTTTTATTGATTAAGAATTTTTTCTTATTTTTTTTATTTCAAAAATTAATTTCCAAAATTTTTAAATTGTTTTTACATTTTTAAATTAATTGAAATGCCACATCAGATGCCACGTAGCCACTTATGCACAATCAACGTGGCCACGTAAGCATCAAAGTGCCACATGTCAGATTTAATGGGCCCAAAGACTTTTTTAAAAAACAAAAAATGTGCAGTAAGATTGTGCTTTGTTGGCAGCACACATGATTATGGAGTATTTTGATAGGTGTGTTCGATCTTACTGCAAGTTTTCCAACAAACATGTTTGCTATATTACAACACCTGAATCATCAGCAAAAACAAGTCTTTGGTGTGATTGTGCATAGGGATATTAAGATTTGAAAATACATCACTGAATACTATTTGTGATTGTGCATGGTCTTTTCTTGCTAGCTGGATGAATGCCCAAACTATTCTAGGCACTCCACTAATCTTACTCTTTACGGAGATTTGCAATGACAAAAACCAAGTCCCGACAGGTACAAATGTAACGTGGATGCCTCCTTTTATCATACTTTGATTCAGGTTGGCCTTGGCAAGTGTATTCGAGATGTGAAGGTCATTTTGTGCTGGCTAGAACCAAATGGTTGACTCCACTCCTTAACGTAGACTTAAGGGAGACTTTAGGCTTATTATCAGCACTTCATTAGGTGCGTGATCTTCAGTTGGGGAATGTGGATTTTGAGCTTGATTTCAAAATTGTGGTGGATAGTCTGTATGGTGGTTTCTAGTTTTAGTGCAGAGATTTATGACTGTAGATGCTTGTTAGCTTTTGATTTAGTGACCTATTTATTCGGAGACAAGCCAACGAGGTCACTCATAGTTTCGCTAGGGTGGACGTGTGTTATGCTAGTTTCCATATTTATTAAGATTCCATTTGTATCTCTCCTGTTATTTTTTAAACCCTAATTTTCCTTTGTTTGATGTCAAACTAAATTAGGGTTCCCAACTTCTTCGAGGTATTGATTCTTTCTTTCATTGTGATTTTTATCAATCATTCTTCCTTATTTATCAATAATCGACATCATATTGTAATGTTTTTCCATTATATTGTTAGTTCGATTGTAATTGTTTTTCTAAATTTCCTTTTAATTATTTGTATCAGTTTATTTCGTAATTGGTTTCTTCTCAAATTTCTTTAATCAAAGCTGTAATTTTTAATATCAAATTCATACTTCAGATTGAAAGAAAGCACCTTTTAAACCTCTCGTGTTTGATTCTTAGTTCCTCTTTCGTTGTACTTTAGATATTCAATTTTTTTTGTTGCAATAATTTAGATATTCAATGTTTCATTTCTTATTGTATGTATGATATCTATCAAATTTTAATCACTTTTTTATTTGATTGAATTTAACTTAATTTGCTTACTTTTCTTTTTACAACTTATTGTAGTCATGAAAAGAAAAAAGATTTGAATTGCCATTGCAAGAACAAAAGTTGATGAGGCAGAGAGTCATGATGAACTTTGCCCTTATTTTGATAATCTTCCATATCACCTCACTGCCCACATTCTCCTTCAACTTCCGATGAAGTCTCTTCTTATTTGTAAATTTGTGTGCAAAATTTGGAAAACACTTATTTCAGAATCACAATTTGCTAAATCGCACTTTGAGCGATCATCACTTAGTCTCATATGATTCGGACCCTTGACTATAGAGGAGTGTCAAGAACCATGTACCTTCTTGAGTGTGATCCTGAAAAGTTTGAGATTGGAAGCAACAACCATGTGAAGCTTAGGTATGTATTCAAGCTTCCTCTCAGATCATTTAGGGATAAAAGAGACGATATCAATAATGTATCCAAGCGCCCTTTTCGTGCTGCGAGATTAGTTTCGGGGAAAAATGATGAGAACAGTGATAGAGGTAGACAAAGTCTTTATATTGCTTGCAACAGAGATTTTGATAAGTTTGATATTGTGAATTCTTGCAATGGTTTACTTTGTTTGTCTGACCCATCTTTTGGAAACCCATTAGTGATCTGCAACCCAG
>Ga0315915_1002252_pt1 | contig 24204 bp, 13 predicted proteins | sample MpolbnodulesMG_FD_207738 | JGI IMG/M metagenome (GOLD analysis project Ga0315915, IMG submission 207738) | Medicago polymorpha root nodule microbial communities from Los Angeles, California, United States - branched nodules | ecosystem: Host-associated > Plants > Roots > Nodule | place: USA...
TTATAATTTATTTATTCATTGAATACAAAATTAGAAAATAAATTCGATTTTATTTATTCAATACATAATCATAAACATAAAATAAATGCAAATATAAATACAAATAAAAAACAAAATTAATAAATATAACTCTCGTTTTATTAATATCATTCAAACATTACAATAATTAATACATATATTTTATTTGAATTCACTAATCTACTTAATATCTTTTTACCCTCTTGGGGTAAAAAGTTATTTTTACCCTCTTGGGTATATAGTGATAGCTCTTGGGGGAAATAGTGATCAGTCCTGTTGGGGAAAAAGACATCAAGATCCCTTGAGATAAATTTAAATTTGGTTCCTTTTATACCCCCAAGATGATTCTTTTTAGCCACGGTAAAAAGATTTTGGGAGTAAAAGGAAGCAAACTTAATTTTACCTCAAGGGATGATGTCTTTTTCCCCAACCCGACTAATCACTATTTCCCTCAAGAACCGACAACTATATACCTAAAGGGGTAAAAAGTGAAGGTGAGAAAAACACAAGAGGGAGGGTTGAATTGTGTTTGCTTTTTCTTCGTTTTCTCCTATTGAAGTCACTGATCAAAAGCAGATAGAGTTCAGCTTTTGAAGTGATAATCAGAATCTAAATGCAGCAGATAAAAACAAAGAGAGAGAGAGAGAGAGAGAGAGAAGAAAGACACAAAGCAATTATATAGGTTCCTTCCACAAACCGAAAGTAGTCTTGTCCCCCTTGCACTTTCAAGGAGAGTTCACTAAAATGTAATATCAAATTACAACTGCTCAATGCTACAACTAGCACGAGACTTCAAATTACTCAAGCACAACTGCAAGAGATTTCCTATGCTCAAGCACACAAGTAAGAGACTTCTAATGCTCAAGCACGCAAGCAAGAGACTTCTAATCAAACAGAATTACAAAGAAGTTTGTTTGAGTTTGAACACTTGATATATTTTTATATATTTTTTGCATATTTACGCGTTTATATATTTTTATATAAATTTTTATAATATGACTTTAACTCCACTTATTAAAATTTCTGGATCTATAACTATTGTTTTCACTTTGTCAAATTGCATATTATGTATTTTAAAACATATCATATTACCTTCTTTTTTTTTCTAAAAGAAAATTAATAAAAGAACTCGGGGTTTTAAAAGAAAATGAATATCGATTTTGTGAACGAGAGCATAAGCAATTTGTCTTTATAAAGAAATACATATAATGGTGTGGAATTACCAAGTCCTCTATTTGATTGTAAAATTAAGGTCAATCCTTACCCTTATTATATAAATGCATCAATCAATCACCATAGGTAGAATAGAAAAATTCCCACTACACTCAATTCTAGTATGTCATCACTCTATTTATCCAAAAATAAAGAAACCAAGTTGAACCAAAATAGAAGTATTCAATGCCTAGAAAACTTCAACTATTTCAGGACCAATGTGCACCTTCAAAACCACCTTCAAAAGGAAGGACAAATTTCCTAGCCTATAAATACAATTACTTCAATACAAGTTCTCTTCACCAACATATAATATTGTCTTGTCCTTAAAAACTTCCAACTTTTTCAACAACCATATTGTGCTCACAGTTTCCACTTGGCAATAACAACAATGGATAGTACACCACACATGCATCAAATGGTTTCTAGCTTTGTTTTGATAATTCTATCTATTTCTTCATTGGCTTCAGCATCTCTGCAGGTGGGTTTCTATAGCTACTCATGTCCATCTGCTGAGGCAATAGTGAGAAGTGCAGTTAACAAAGCTGTTTCACTCAATCCTGGCATAGGTGCTGGATTGATTAGAATGCATTTTCATGATTGCTTTGTGAGGGTAAGCTCATGTTCAGTTGTTCACATCAATTTTCATACATATATTAGAAAAACTTAAATAAATGACTGAAAATTAAACACAAAAAATATAATAAGTCTCTAATTTAGTGTCTTTGTCACTTTGGGATATAAGTATGAACATATTTAATTTTTTTTAGTGTCTAAAGAGGTGTTTGATTCATGGATCAAAATTTATTTACAATTACATGAACACTTCTTTTAGTGTCCTTACATTCAAATAGGATATTTGTTTCAGCTTTTAACAAATTATGTTTAAGTACTTTTTATGTATAGGAAGATGATTTATGGGGGCCTTTGGCTTATTTTAGTTTTATCTACTAGCATAAGAACTCCTGGCACTATTTAGAAGAACTTATAAAAACAACTTAGGACATGGTCATAAGTTGTTTTTAGCTTATTTTCATAAGTTCTCCATAATTGTTTATGAAAATAATTATAGACTATACAAAAATAGTTTGACTTGGCTTTATCTTATGTTATAGAAATAATTTATTCATAAGCGTGTTTTTCGTCTAGTAGCCTAGTGGTTGGAGCTCACACAATTAAATGTGGAGAAGTGGGGTGTCCAGGGTTGGAACCCCGGCCCCTGCATAAATTATGCAATATCCCTACCAATTGAGCTAAGCTCATGGGGACCATAAGCGTGTTTGTTAAGCTGTAAAATAAGCTATTTATCCAAACAAAGCTATACTCGTATCTTTACTTCTCATTCGCGTGTCAAGGGTGAAAATCAAACATTTTAGTCAAAAGAAATAAAAGATAATCTATTATTTGAACGAATTTTTTAAAATGTAATATTGAAATTTGATAAAAAAAAAATTAAAATATTCTTAGAGTATTTTAATTACTCAGAAAACCCAATCATTGAGATGGAATTTCTAGCAATAATATTTTTGAATTATGATTTTTATCATTGAAATAAACACACCTAAATATATGAAATCGATGACTTCTAAGTATCTAAATATATTAAATTTTATGTACAGGGTTGTGATGCTTCTGTGTTACTAGCATCAACACCAGGAAATCCAATAGCTGAGAAAGACAACTTTATCAACAATCCAAGTCTACATGGATTTGAGGTAATTGATGAGGCCAAGGCTCAATTAGAAGTCGAATGTCCGCAAACAGTATCGTGTGCGGACATTCTTACATTTGCAACACGAGACAGTGTTGTCAAACTTAGTGGTGGCACTATAAACTACGACGTACCTTCCGGACGGAGGGACGGCCGTGTCTCAATCAGTGACGAAGTGCCAAAAAATATACCTTCACCTTTTCTCAATGCTGACCAACTTATAGCAAATTTTGCACAAAAAGGTTTGTCAATAGATGAAATGGTTACACTCTCAGGTGCACATTCAATTGGTGTATCACATTGTTCATCTTTCTCTAATCGTTTATATTCATTTAGTGATACAATTTCTCAAGATCCTTCTATGGATCCTTCATTTGTTGAATCATTGAAAACAAAGTGTCCACCACCACCAAGTAACACTAACCCAATAGTGGTGCTTGATGTTGCTACTCCTAATCGTTTGGACAATTTGTACTACGAGGGATTGATTAACCATCGTGGCTTGTTGAATTCCGATCAAACCTTGCTAAGTAGTCAATCCACACAAGAAAGTGTGCTAAGTAATGTTAATTATGGTTCAAATTGGGCTACTAAGTTTGCACAAGCAATGGTGCATATGGGTTCTATTGATGTGTTAAGTGGCTATGATGGTGAGATTAGGAAACATTGCAGCTTTGTCAATTAGGGCTTCTCGTATGAAATAAACAAATCGTTCATATATTATGTTTGTAGTTAATGTTTGAACTACGGATTTTGTATTTTCTCAAACTATTTCTGGTGTTTCATTTCAACTAGTTTGAGCTTGGTCAACACTCAATACAATTGTAAATATCACATCATGGTGTATCTTTATATGGTTTTGTAATTACCTTATATATTATCATTTTACTTTTTGCATGTTCTTTGTTTAAATCTTTTGTATGCATGTGTTTTTTTGTTTAACCACAAAGAGAAATGTTATATTTAAAAAGAGTAAAAGGGATACCCCAACCATTAATAAAAGTAAGAGACAAATTAAAGGGGATAAAAAAGCCACTGCATAACTCTGGGCAACAACACTATCTAAGCACACACTTAGCATGCCAGCACACACCAATCATAATTCAGACAAGCATTCCATATTCCTTTACCTAGGAAACATTTTTTTAGAAGGATGTTACTTTTCTCATCTTATTGATTTCTCATGCATCCTAATTTTTTCTTCAAAAAACTCTTGGTTCGGTAAATATAATTTGAACTATATTTCATATATATAATCCGAAACCTTCTACTTCGCATAATTACAAAACAAACAACATCTCTTACTTATAAATGTTAACCCGTCTCGCTATACTTAATCTAATTTTAACCTAATTTTTCCCTCCACACTTTCTTACTTATAAATGTTAACCCGTCTCGCTATACTTAACCTAATTTTTCCCTCCACACTTTTGCATTTAATGTTTATCTAAAGTAAAATAAAATAAAATTATGTTCCTAATTAGATGCTATTTTTTTTGGAAAGGAATAACCGTTAACCCGTCTCGCTATATCTCTTACTTATAAATGTTAACATGTCTCGCTATACTTAACCTAATTTTTCCCTCCACACTTTTGCATTTAATGTTTATCTAAAATAAAATAAAATTATGTTTCTAATTAGATGCTATTTTTTTGGAAAGGAATAATTGTTAACCCGTCTCGCTATATCTCTTACTTATAAATGTTAACCCTTCTCGCTATACTTAACCTAATTTTAACCTAATTTTCCATCTACACTTTTGCATTTAATGTTTATCTAAAAAGTAAAATAAAATTAAGTTCCTAATTATATGCTCTTTTTTTGGAAAGGAATAACCGTTAACACTTCTCGCTATATTTAACCTAATCTCTTACTTATAAATGTTAACCTGTCTCGTTATACTTAACCATAATGTTACGTTACAGTACCAAGGACGATGTCATGGAAATATTATGTTATGGTACAGTACCAACGTTTATGTTTCTTAATATTATGAAATACTATATTACAATCATGACATTTATCTACACTATTTTGTTACCTATTACCGTCAAATATTACCTTCGATGTGACCTGTGCGTTAGTATGGGTCGATGGTCTAGTACTAAGGATAAAAATTACAAATATAAGGCGGGATATAATAGAAAAATGATTTATTTTATCATATATCTTTGATGCATTTAACATAAAATTTAAGCAGGATATGATAAATATATCATACCTTATTTCATATCCTAACCATCAAGCGGACCCTCAACGTTCTTATTATTTTCTCTCATCATTTTATCTAAAATCTCACATTAGGCTAAAATCATCTGTGATCCACCTTCTAAAAGTATAGAAAATTTTCTTTCAAGCATCCTTGAACCATCGTCTAAAAATCTAAAATAAGCCAAGAAGACAACCAAAATAAAAAGTTGACAAATTCACCAATTGATATTTAGAAACATTAGGCTAAATTCACAAAACTAAAGTGATTAAATTAAATCACTTTTTTTCTCTTTACTTGGGCCAAATATAGGAGAAAATAAGAAAATGGATTGTTACTTAAATATCAAAAGTAAAAAAAAAAAAATTACTTTTCCCACCCTACGGTCATCTCGCGCGCCCTATGCAATTTACCAACATGCTCTTCGGATTATATAATCCGGAAAACCTATATCCATTCCGGATTATAAAATCCGGACAATTGTGAAGTATAAAAGGAACTTTACCCCCCATTTTTACAGTTTCACACATTCAATTTCACCAGTCTCTCTCTCTCTCTACATTATCCCAAATTCCGAACACCACAAATCTTGTTCAAATTTGGAGTTTTGTTGCTCAAAAGCACCACATTTCAACCCTTGTCAAACATCATGGAAGGTTAGTTCGATTTCTATACACATGCATGGTTAATTTGTCCGATTTTTTTTTTGAATTCTGGTCTGGAGCAATCCGGATTTCGTTTTCCAGTCTAGATTGTTACAGTCCAACAATTTAAATCCGGAAACACCCATAATGTTTTTTTTTCTAGATTTTTACAGTCTAGATTGATTACCCTAATTTGATTACCCTAATATTACAGAAGGTTCGTTCTCTACTCGGCGCGTAAGGGAGGTAAGGCATGCTTCCCGTAGGAGGGAGCGTACCCAACAGATGGAGGAGGAGTGTGTTGTTGCTCCGAGGCGTCGGGGGTGGCAGAGGACGTCGTGCTAATGTCGAGCATCAGCCGAAACCGGAGCATGAGCAAGAGCATGAGGAGATGGACGTGCAACAACAATAAATGGAGGAGGATATGGAAGACGCGCAGCCGCAACGAAGGCGGACGAGGAAGAAGCATGTGGTGGAAGCTGAACCACTTGATGACTACCCCGGTGGCCCACACGACACTAGCTTGTTGTGGAGGTACCATGTGCACGTGGCTAGGAAGGCGGCTGATGGCGTGGTATTTATTAATTTTAAACTTACTTTAATATGTTGTTAATCTTTGTGAAAATGATGTTTATATTCGTGAAACTGATGTTTATTAATGTTACTTTAATAAATTGTTGAAGTGTTCTGTTTGTGAAGCCATGAGTGTAAACTGATGTTTAGGTATTGTTTTTTATATTTGCAGTGGCGTGACAATATAAAATGCATCAATAACGAAAATAAGATAGAGACGATGCATGATGACGATACCACCCCTATCATGAATGGACGTTGGTGGGTAGACAGATTGCAGGGCACCGGTGTTGGTTGGCTTCAGGATACCAACTACAACTTGATTGACCACGGTCTAATATGTGCTTTTGTGGAGAGGTGGCATGAGGATACTTCGAGTTTCCACCTTCCGTTGGGGAGATAACAGTGACACTTGATGATGTGTCCTGTTTGCTGCATCTCCCCATTGATGGCATGCTTCTGTCCCATAGTACTATCTCACGGGACGAGGCAGTGGAGTGGATGGTGGAGCAATTGGGGTCTGATATGGGTGAAGCTGTAGTTTAGGTGAATAAGACCAAAGGTGCATATTGTCGATTCAGCTACTTGAGGAGGATTTTCAAGGACCGTATGTTGGAGCAGTTGGCGTTGGAGACTGAGTATGGTGTGACTTAGGAGGTACGGAGGTTGCAGGACTAGGCTGTCCTCATATATTTGCTATACTTGGTGGGGATCACACTCTTCACTGACAAGAGCGCCATTGTTGTGGATGTTATCTACCTCAAGTACTTTAGAGACCTTGATCTTGTTGCTGGTTATTCATGAGGAGCTGCGACACTAGCTCACTTATATATGGAGCTTAACAAGGCTGCACGTTGGAACTTGGAACTGTGGTCAGGTGTCGGAATACCTGACTTTGTTGCAGGTATAAATTAAAAATCATGTTTTGTTTTATTAAGTGTAAGTGTTTATTGTTTGTATATTTATATGTGGTTGTCATTGTTGCAAGCTTGGGTGTTTCAGCACTTCCAAGGTATGGGAATCAAGGATGTCTGGGCAGGATATCGAGAGCATTGAGATCCACGCGCGATGCTTTTTGTACCACTGTTTGGTTTGGGCACAACAGACAACTACATAAACCTACTGGATAGGCTGGATCTGAGTGGCGTTGTCATGACCCCATATGGAGAGCGCCGTCAGACACGTCCATTTGACTGGGTCAGCCTTTTCACTGGATGGCTCAGATACGGAGACCGCACAATGAGATATATGCCGGAGCGGGTTCTTCGTCAGTTTGGGAGGGTTCAGATCATACCGAGACATCCCGTTGAGGTTGCACCTCCTGATCTTAATTTGGGGGAGATCTCACTCCACTTTCTGCATGCTTTTGATCATACGCTGACAGCTGAGCAGTTGGGACAGCGTGCAGTTCATGGCGTGGAGGCAGAAGATGGATACATCGAGTGCTTTTACCAGGTGTCTCATCCACGCATGATTCTTCCTGATATCTCGGTACCGGTGCTGAGGCCACCGGAGCGTGAGGTCCTTGATGCGCTTGCTGCTCAGGAGGATGGAGAGCATGGTTACTTACAGCTTAGCGGAAGGATGAGCCGCATCAGAGACCATGTGTATGATGTGATGTCTAGAGGTCTGGTGCCTCGAGGGTCTGACGAATGACAACATTTGGAGGAGGTATTGAGAGAGGTGCATGATGGGAAAGTTTACCGTCGTCGGGGAGCTACTGAGGGTGGCAGGGGTGCCAGAGGTGGCGGTGGTACGGGTGAGTTATTAGGGGCTGATTATATTGTATTTTATGTTTATGTTTGAACATTTTGGATGCTTTTGAATTATGTAACACTTGTATAATTTTTATTTTTATGTTTTATTAATGTTAGAATGTTTGAAATTATATTGTGTCATTAATTATAAGTTGAATTCTCTGTTTGAACAACAGGTCAAAGGCCAAAATGTTGGACCACATGCGCCAAAGCAGAGGCTCAACCAAAACAGATGGCTTTTGCCTTTGTGCTGATGCAGTTCAGATTACACAATCCGGTCTGTTTAACACAATCCAGATTATGTAATCCGAAAACCTCATTTTCCACCCTATTTATTGACTTTCAACGGGGTGATTTACACATTTCGGATTACATAATCCGGAGTTTGTACATAATTTTCGAATTATGTACTCCGAAACCATCTATTCAAAACTGGCACCAACATCCATCAGGGTGGTTGAAGTGCCAAAATCCACGAATTTGTCCGGAGTTTAGTTTCCGGAAGTTGTTCGGAGTTTAGTAAATCTAATTTTTTTTTTTTTTGATAATATGGAGCAGCAATCCGACTCGTTACCACCCCTAATATTGACGTGTTAAAAATCGGAACTTTTCCCGCCAAAAAAAAAGAACGAGTTAAACATACAAACACAATGGGTCCAACTCATTTTCCCCATTCCTATTAACGATCACATTAAATTAAATTTTATACGGTGTCAAATTTTTTTCTTTTGTTCTAGACTTTAAACAAAACTAGTGTGTATATGTGTGTGTATATATATATGTATATCACGTTTACATTCCTTTCAATTGCATTGTTAGGAATAAGAAAGAAATTAGTATTTTTTATTAGGATTAATAGTGTTTTTCACCCATGTAATATACATCATTTCCGGTTTTCACCCTCATGAAATTTTCGGTTTGATTTGCATCCTCGTAATTTTTTTTTCCAAAATACCCCTCTCCCCCATTCAACTCAGCAGAATCTAATATGTGACGCTGATTTGACATTTTTTAATTGACCACGTGTAAAACAACATTTCCACATCAGATTTTTTTTAAAAATAAAAAAAATCATAAAATATTCAGATTTTTTTCCAAAAATTTAAAAAAACGTTAAGATTTTTCCGAAATATAAAAAAACAGGAAAATAGTCATATTTTTTCCAAAAATTTAAAAATCGGAAAAATTAAGATTTTTTTCTAAAATAAAAAAAATTAGAAAATATAATCAGATTTTTTTTTCAAAATTAAAAAGATTTTAAAAAATTCTGGAATTTAAATTTCAAAATACAAAAAAAGGTCATTTTTTTAAAAATCTGTCTTTTTTTCTCTGTAAAAAAAAAAGGTCAGATTTAAAAAAAAATTCAGGAAAATATTTTAAATTTTGAAAAATCTGGATATAAATTTCGAAAAAATTCAGATTTTTTATTCGAAAATTTTATAAAATTCCTGATTTTTTTTATTATAATTCCAAAATGGATTTTTGTTAGAATCATAGCCAAAATCGTAAAATCTTCATAATTTTGTAAAAAAAATGATTTTTTTTCAATATTTTAATTTCGAAAAATATTTTCAAAAAAAAAAAACTGAATTTTTACTAATTTTGTATCCAGATTTTTAAAAATTAAAATTTTTTCCATATTTTTTTTTGTATTTTGCAAATTAAATTCCAGAATTTTTTAAAATCTTTTTAATTTTGAAAAAAATCTGATTATATTTTCTAATTTTTTAAATTTTGAAAAAAAATCTTATAGTTTTTTCTTATTTTTTGAATTTTTTTTTGGTAATAAATAAATTTTCCAGATTTTTTTTTAAAAAAATTCCATAAAAAAATTAATTTTCAAATTTTTTAAATTATTTTTTATTTTTAAATTAATTTAAATGAATTTATATTATTTTTAAATTTTAATAATAAAATCTGATGTGGCCAATTAAAAAAATTAACCAAGTCAGCTCCACATAAGAGAATTTGGTGAGTTGGAAAAAAAAAATTTTACTGAAAAATAATATATTTTAAAAGGATGAAAATCAAATCGAAAATTTTATAGAAGTGAAAACCGAAAATGACATATATTATAAAGGTGAAAAACATCGTCAACCATTTTTTTACTGAAAAAAAATACTATAAAGCTCCCATTTAATTAGTTTGTTCTTAATAAAAAACATCACTCCTGAAACAAAGGTTATAGAGTAAGAAAAAAGGAAAATCTCACGTAATTTCTTGGTTTTGTCAAGTCCCCAACATAGCAACCTTATTTTTCTCTAACAAATTCCCTACTCCTACTATTTTGGATCATCAAGACATTCCAACCTCCAACTTGAGAATGTTTCGCAATCTTTTCTTACCATCTTCTCTCCACATGTCTCTCCACAAACTTCTCACTCAAACACACACCTTTCCCACACAAACATACTTTCTGTGTCTGTCTATGCAGTTTCACATGCATCGACATCATTAACAAATTTTGATACATTTATATTATTAGTTAGCCTTTGAATACAAATTCTTATGGCACTGTTTAAGACTCGTAACAGTAGGAGATCATCATCACCATCATATGTATCAACCTTGGTAACATTAGGATTTATAGCATTATGTGTTTTTGGTGTATGGATGCTAAACTCCAACTCCTCCAACTCTATGTTTTCGTCAAAAACACAGAGCGAAGAAGAGACGACTAGCACCCGAACGGCCATTGATACATCCGATAACACGAACAACGATTTCTCTACCTCCGATGATTCACAGCAAACCAACGCTAAAAACACAGAAGAATCGGTAGAAACCACCACCGTTGTCCCTAAAACCGAAGAACAAAAGGAAACTCCCACGGCTGTCTATGGAGATAATCCTGGTCATCTACCCGATGATGCCATCAAATCTGACGACAAAAACTTAAACAACGATCAGAATAAACAACAAACTGTTGTTAGTGACTCTCAGATATCAGAGGAAAGCTCGTTAACACAAAAAGAACAAGTTTCCGCAATACATGAATCTAGTTCAGACAATGATGGGAAAGTTTCCGAGTCTGAGAAAGTCCAACAAAGTAACATTGAAAGCTCCGGAGAAAACAAAAAGGAAGAACAAGATAATACCAAGTCTCAAGATGTTACAGAATCTAATGACGTAAATGCAGCTGAAAACCAAGAACAAAGCACGGGACAACAACAAGATGTTCCAACTTTCGACACACAAGGGTCTAAAAACGATGAAGATGAAGCAAATAAAGAACAATTGAGAGAAGACAAAGGCGAGATTGAAGAGCAACAAAACCCTAAACTCTCTAAGACAGCATCAGAGAAAAATGAAGGTGAGGAAACAGTGAAGCCAAAAGAAGAGAAGAAAGGAGGGAAGTCAAAGAAGTCGTGGTCAACGCAAGCTGATCAGTCGCAAAACGAAAAAAAGAGACAGAAAGGTGATGAATCAGGCGGAAGTGAGAAGAAACTGCAAGACAACAAGTGGTCTCTGTGCAATGTTACTGCAGGTGCTGATTATATTCCTTGTTTGGACAATGAAAAAGCCATTAAAAAGTTACGTTCCACAAAACACTTTGAACATAGAGAGAGACACTGTCCTGAGGAAGGACCTACTTGCCTTGTGCCACTTCCTAAAGGTTATAAAACATCCATCAAATGGCCCAACAGTAGAGATAAGGTAATTTTGATTCAAAGGTATATCTAATACATTTATGGAGACTTTGATAATGTTATTTTCAAAATTGGAAACATTGTTATTGTGTATGAAAATAGGTATGGTACCACAACGTACCACACACGTCGCTGGCCGAGGTTAAGGGACATCAGAATTGGGTGAAGGTGTCAGGTGAGTTCTTGACATTCCCAGGAGGTGGCACTCAATTCATTCATGGAGCTCTACACTACATTGATTTTCTCCAACAGGTAGTTGCAAATTTAATTTCAAAACTAACCCATTTTCTAGAACTTAACAATTAGGAGTGATGCATAGACCAGAAAGTGAATTTATATCTTGCTAATCATAATTCCTAACATTGCAGGCTGAACCTGATATTGCATGGGGAAAGCGCACCAGGGTGATTTTGGATGTTGGGTGTGGGGTTGGAAGTTTTGGCGGTTACCTATTCGATAGAGATGTTGTTGCAATGTCTTTAGCACCGAAAGACGAGCATGAAGCACAAGTTCAATTTGCCCTCGAGAGAGGCATTCCTGCCATATCTGCTGTCATGGGTTCTCAAAGGCTTCCATTCCCCAACGGCGTTTTTGATCTTATTCATTGTGCACGTTGTCGAGTACCTTGGCATGAAGAAGGTTGGTATCACCAATGTTTATGCTGGGCTAGATTTTTCATTTGGTTGAGCATGGTTACTGAGGAATGTGAAACTTTGTTTTTAGGTGGCAAGCTGCTATTGGAATTGAATCGGGTTTTGCGACCAGGTGGTTATTTTGCTTGGTCTGCAACTCCTGTATACCAAAAGCTTGAAGAAGATGTCGAGATATGGAAGGGTAGGACCACATATCATATCTCTATAGTTTATATGTTATTAAGAAGATAATAACTCCACAATTTTATTGTGCTTCCTTCTAGAAATGACCTCACTAACTAAGGCCATGTGTTGGGAGCTTGTGACTATCAATAAGGATAAACTGAACCATGTTGGTGTCGCCATTTACCGCAAACCTACTTCCAACGATTGTTACGAGCGTAGAGAGAAAAGCCAACCTCCACTATGCAAGGACGACGATGATCCAAATGCTGCCTGGTAAATCTCTATTACTGCTGCGTGGGAAAAACATTTAGTTGATTTGATCAGTAAAATATAGAACAATACTTCAAAATTCTAATCTGGGTTGGCAAAATTGCAAAATGTACTATTATGTTACAGGTATGTACCTCTGCAGGCATGCATGCACAAGGTGCCTGTTAACAAGGCTGACAGAGGAGCCAGATGGCCTGAAGTTTGGCCTAAACGGCTGCACAAAGCCCCATATTGGTTAAACAACTCACAGGTGGGGATCTATGGAAAACCAGCTCCCAAAGATTTTGTAGAAGACACTGAACGTTGGAAAAACACGGTGGACGAGTTGAGCAACATTGGTGTAACTTGGTCTAACGTGAGAAACGCCATGGACATGAGAGCTGTCTATGGAGGGTATTGATTCACCCTAGAATAAAACTACTAAACATTTTTAATTTGATAATATGTGATAATTAGTCTTAACTTATAGTCATGTGGGTGTAGATTTGCAGCAGCACTGAGGGAACTTCCAATTTGGGTGTTCAATATAGTGAACATAGATGCTCCTGACACACTACCAATAATCTATGAAAGGGGTCTTTTTGGGATATACCATGACTGGTGTGAATCATTCAGCACATATCCACGAACTTATGATCTACTTCATGCAGATAAACTTTTCTCAAAGATAAAAGAGAGGTATGAATGGAAGCACCTTTTACACCACCATTCTAGATAAATTGCACCGTATTGATTCAATTCTGTTGTTTTGTCTCTCCAGGTGCAAACTTCCTCCTGTTATTGCAGAGGTGGATAGAATGATGAGACCGGGAGGGATGTTTATTGTTCGCGATGAATCTAGCACTATTAGCGAAGTGGAAACCTTGTTAAAATCTCTACATTGGGAAATAACCTACTCCAAAGAACAAGAAGGTTTGCTCTCTGCAAAGAAAGGAACTTGGCGGCCTAATTCTGTAGCTTCTTCCTGATAATGGATACAACATTCCTGCTTCAATTTCAGTTAACATGCTTTTGGTTCTGTGCCACCAAAGTTGTCCAGAAAACAGTTAACACAATTTTTATTTTATATTTTCATTGCATATGTATCTCATTTTTCAGTTTACTTGTCCCGAGATACAGAGATTCAGATCACGCACAACAAAGATGTCATACAGGGAACACCTACATGCAGATTTAGATTTCAGTTGTCAATATAACGCGTTTTGTTATTCTGTTATATATGTTAACATATAAGCACTAGTAAATTCCTAATTTATTAGATTACTCAAAACAGAACTATTATATTTATTTTTTATGGTACAAAGCCAATTTGTCTAGTACAAAAACAGAACCATTCTATTGAATGGTCATAGTTTATACGACAAGACAATTTGAGATTGGTTCCTTTGTTTTACGCCTGCCTGTAGTTTTACTTCTTTGATTATCAAGCCATTACATGAGATAGATTCAATGAAACAATAGTCTGATAGAAATATTGCTGAACTCACATTCAGGCTTCATAACAGAAACTGACATCTTTTTAAAATATTTGCAAGATCACGAGCCAAATTATTGAAAACCACAATTTTATACTAATTAACAATGACAACGAAATCAATTCCAACAACTAGAGCTCCACCGCTCATGATTGTACTTTCCTATAGAACAAAATGAAAACATGAACTCTAATTCTAAAACAGATTCTATGCAGAACCAGATCAAGCTAAAAGTACATGTTTATCACCTAATATAAAATACCCAAAAAACATGAAAAAAGTATTTTGCCGCTAGAAGCTTGAAACCTTCAACATCCATGAAAATGTGGGTTCCCCACATTCATACAAATTATAGATGCTAGTGCTCCGCAGTCTCAAGTATACAATCAACTTGATTTGAGAAGTTTCTGCAATTCACCACTCTGGACTGCAGCACTGAGATCTAAATCAGAAAATGAGCAAACTTTGTAAGAATGGATAGAGAAACACAGAGGAACCATAACCTTTTCTAATAACATATAGATAATAGTGATATGCTAAGCCTTCAATTTAATCCCTTAGTTATCATTATCTCCTCTGTTTAGCCTATATGAAAAAAACAAGTAGCCCCTAAAGTAATTTATAATCTGTCTTATTAGTACTTACAATGCAAGGGATTAACATAAATTTTCATATATTTAGGGACTAACTAGATAAATTTTCACATACTTAAGGTATTATATATTATTTTTGGATTTAGATCCTCTCCGTCAAAATTTCTATCAATTAATTCTCTATCTTCTCTCTCTTTCCACCATTACATTTTTGGATATAGAGGGATGCATGTTTGAGAGAGGGATCCAAATTCCTTGTTATTTTCATATGGTTTAAGAGCTAAAGGCCTGTTTGAATTGACTTGTTTGAGCTTATCTACTAAAAAAAGTTTTGTGAGTCTGTTTAAGATGATTTATGAAAATAGCTTATGACATTGTTCATAAGTTGTTTTCAGCTTATTTTCATTTGCTCTACAAGATAGCTTATAGATTACACAAAAGGAATGTAACTTTTTTGTTGTTATAGAAATGGCTTATATATAAGCGCTTATCATGATAAGAACTTATACTAAAAGCTACAAATTAAGTTGTTTATCCAAACAAGGACTAAGTATGAAAGAGTGTGATACTTGATGACTAAATTGAGAGTTTATTCTTAGATAATAATAACTCAGAAAAGCAAAAGGCTAACTAACCATCTGATCCACCAATATGTTTGCCATATACAAATACTTGTGGGACTGTCCTTCTACCAATTAAATCCAGAAGAACACTCTGAATTTGATATCCATCATCTACACAAGCACAAAAAAGATTAAGACCAGCAAGAGATAAGTTACGAAAACAGCGTATGATACGTGGTCATAAGCTGTTTTCAGATTATTTTCATAAGCTCTCCAAGACAGATTATGAAAACAACTTATAGCTTATGCGAAAAACAATTTAACTTTATTTTAACTTTTGATGTAGAAATGTCTAATACATAAGCGGGTATCTTGAAAATCAAGGTGTTTATTAAACAAGGCCACACGAAACAAAAATAAACAGAGTTATGATTGATGAAATACCTCGCAAATCAAGCTCAACCACAAACGGTTGCTCGTTTAGTTCAACAAACACACGTTTAGCACGCAAACAATACCTAAACATTGTGATCAAATTAATTAAACTATAATTATTGTTGAAACGTGATAATAATTGAAAATTGAAGAGATTTATATATACGTACGGGCAATAGGATTTGGAGAAGATGGTGATTCTGTTGGAGTAGATTGCGTTTTGAACAAAAGCGGAAACTGAATTTGAAGCTTCGGTTCCGTTCTGAAACAAAAAGGGTAAAACGGTCAATAACGTCAGAGTTATGAACAAGCTCCACTGTAACATCTTCATTATTTTGTTCTTTCGATCGTGTTTCTGTGTTGTGGATTTTCCCAATTTGACACGACACTGATTTTGTAAAATTTCCCTGTTTTCCACGCATGTCTCTAAACAGTTTGTCATAAAAGTGTTTTTTTTTTGTGACAAAACTTTGTTTTGAACTTTTTATTTTTAAGAAAAAACTTTGTTTTGAACTTTTTATAATTATAGAAAATAATTTATTCATAAATTGAAGAAAAACGAACACCAAGTTGATAAAATATATCTTCTCTAATAAAATGTTCATATATCTCGAAGATATAACATTGCAAAACTCAAAGGTCAATAACCGCTAGTGATAGGAAGTTAAAATTATCAAACGGAATGGTATAAAAACATGTTTTTTTTAATAGTGGTATAAAAATAAGTTGATTGTTAAAGCGTATTTTTTGATGATTTTTATTTGATACATTTATGCAAAAAGTGAGTTGAAAGATATTTATATTGGAGAAAGTACAAATCCCAGATTCAATCATGTTAGGAATAAAAGAATACATGTTGAAATCAACAAAGAAGACTTCAAACCCATAATCACACTTAGGCGAGGTGTGTACAAAAAAAGAAGTAGACAAGAAATGTTATGTTAACTACCCCCACGACTTACAAGAAGACATATAATGATTTTTTTCAATGGTTGATGGCCATGAACTTTAACGTGTGCAATTATAATCTTGAGGATGATTTACAAGTCATTACAAACTAGTGACTTAGTGCTTTGGGATAGGAGATTAGAGTCTAGTGACTTAGCTCGATCTTTAAATTGATTGATAGGTCATCCATCACATTATGATTAAAATCGAAGGATCTTCCAAAATTCCGATTTTTTAATAAGAAAATTTTCAATTTTGGTCATATTTATTGGTTAAACTTTCTTAACTCTCAATTAATATTTATCTTTTTAATATTAATGAGTTTACTTTACAAATTTCAAAGTTATATTTCTAAAAATATTTAAAAAGGTTAAATAAGTAAACGATCTCTCTAAATATGTGAACATTAAATTTTAGTCCCTCTAAAATATTTCTTAGATTTTTGATCCTCTAAAATTTTTCATCCATGAAATTAATCTTTATTTTTTAGTCAACACATGTTTAACCTTCATATTTTTAATGAAATTTTCCAGAAATGGATGGAATATTATGACAATCTCTTGCAAAAAAAAAATAGATTTTTTTAACAAAACATGAATTTTTATGTTTTTGGTGCTAAAAGATTCATATTAATTTTTGTTTTGTTAAAAATTCTTTTTTTTTTTTGGAAAATATTGTCATAATTTTCTACTAATTTATGGAAAATTTCATTAAAAATATCAAGGTCAGCACATGTTGACTAAAAAGTAAGGACAAATTTCATGGATGAACAATTTTGGAGAGACCAAAAGCCTAAAAAAATATTTTAGGAGGACTAAAATCAAATCTTAGTACATTTAAGGAGACCATTTACTCTTTTTTTTAGGATCGTGCTAACTGGAGCCCCGGGCACTAGTTAATGATACCAAAAAAGTTTTTCTTTTTGACTTTTTATGGATTAATAACACAATTTTCAATGAAATAAAAAGTATTTTTAACCATTGTCCTGAAACACCGGTTAGTATTTCCCTTTTTTTATTTTTATAACCATTTACTTATTTAACTTTATTTAAAATGGAGAATGCTAACCATTGCCCTTGAGACCTTTGATAAAAGAATAAAAATAGAAATATAGTATTAGAAAATGGTGAGGCAAGGACAATTGTTTAGAAATCAACTCATGTTTTTACTGAAACTTGTGTTTTCACTACAGTAAAAATGAAACATTTTAACATCTCTGTTATCCACCGTGAGTGGAGTCAACTCATCATCATGTGATCCACCGTGACTTCCAAAGACATCCATGAACGAAGTTGAAAAAAACAATGAAAAATATGAACCGACAAATAATGCAAAGATAACAAAAAAGAAACAGAGTCCAAACCAAACCTACTCAATTGACACAACCTCAAACCTTCGATGGCAGAGGTAGCAGTATCAACAGTAGTAACAAAACTAACCGAACTTCTCTTAGAACAAACTACCTCAACAATCTCACACATAACCACAGTTCGCGACCAAGTCGAATCTCTCAAAAACCAATTATCTTGGATGCAATGTTTCCTTAAAGACGCTGATGCTAAACAACAATCCAACGAACGTGTTCGTATGTGGGTTTCCGAGATTCGTAACGTCGCTTTCGAAGCTGAAGAAATCATTGAAACTCATATCTATAATTCCACTATCCATACCCATTTTCATAACAAAATCTTCACTCCTTTTCATCTCTATAAACTTGGTACTCGAATTGAAAGAATTGGTAAAAAAATCAAAGAGGTTTCTGATAGACGTGAAATGTATGGTGTTGTCATCAAAAACCCTGGTTCTAACCCTAACCCTGACGACCGTGATGGTAGCAGTGCCAACGAGAGATTGAGACATTGGAGGCAACCTTCACCTTATTATGCTGAAGAAGAGTATGTTGTTGAGGTAAAAGAAGATTTTGGTTCAATTTTTACACAGTTGGTTAGTTTGGATTCAACTAGACATGTTGTTTCGATTGTTGGTATGGGTGGTTTAGGAAAAACTACGTTGGCAAAGAAATTGTACAACGATAGTAGAATTGCGAATCATTTTGAGATTAAAGCTTGGGTTTATGTTTCTGAGGAGTATAGGAGGAAGGATGTTTTGCAAGGGATTTTGAGAGGTGTTGATGGTGTTGCGAGGGAGGATATGGATAGGATGCCGGAGGAGGAGTTGGTGAATAAGCTTCATAATGTTTTGGCGGAGAAAAGGTATTTGGTTGTGCTTGATGATATTTGGGGGATGGAGGTTTGGGATGGGCTTAAATATGCTTTTCCGAGGAGGAAATTAGGGAGTAAGATTTTGTTGACGACAAGGATTTTGGAGGTTGCTTTACATGCTGATGGGAATAGTGATCCTCATCAGTTAAGGCCGTTGAATCATGATGAGAGTTATGCATTACTTAGGAGTAAAGCGTTTCCTGGTGCGAGTGTGATACCATCCGAGTTTGAGAATCTTGCCAAGGAGATTGTGGTGAAATGTGAAGGTTTGCCTCTTGCTGTTGTTGTGGTTGGTGGGTTGTTGTCTAGAAAGTTGAAGTCTAGTGGGGAATGGGCTAGGGAGTTGCAGAATATTAGAGGGGGTTTGCTTGAAGATCAAGAGAAGATAACAAGAATTTTAGCATTGAGCTATAATGATTTGCCTCCGCCGTTGAAATCGTGTTTTCTTTATTTGGGTCTTTTCCCAAAGAGTATGAACATTCAGACAAAAAAATTGATTAGACTATGGGTTGCTGAAGGTTTTTTGCCTCAAGAAGGTGGTGAAACTGCAGAAGATGTTGCTCAGAAGTACTTGAATGAGTTGATTGGTAGGTGTATGATTCAAGTTGGAACGAAGAGTTCGTTGGGGAGAGTTAAGACGATTCGAATCCACGATCTTCTTAGAGAGCTTTCGGTCACCAAAGGAAAAGAGGAGTATTTTGGTGATATGGCAGGCTCATCATCAACATCTCAACTAACTAAATCCCGGCGGCATTCTATACATTCTTGCCATGAACGGTATGATTTCTTAAAACATATTGCGGATTATTCACGTTCGTTGTTGTTCTTCAATAGAGAATATAATGCAGATATAGACAAGAAAGTCTGGATTCGTTTGAGTTTTATGCAAGAAAAGAAATTGAATTTCATCTACACCGAATTTAAACTACTCAGGGTGTTAGAATTAGACGGTGTTCGGGTAGTTAGCTTGCCAAGTACAATAGGGGACCTGATTCAATTAAGGTATCTTGGATTGAGGAAGACTAATCTCGAAGGAAAACTTCCGCTTTCCATTGGAAACTTGCTAAACCTACAAACACTAGATTTAAGGTATTGTTGTTTTCTTAAGAAAATACCAAATGTAATTTGGAAGTTGGTGAACTTGAGACATTTGCTTCTGTATACACCATTTGATTCTCCCGATAGCGGGCATCTACGGTTAGATACATTAACCAATCTTCAAAGCCTACCATATATTGAGGCTGGAAACTGGATATCAGATGGTGGTTTAGCAAATATGACCAATCTTAGGCAGTTGGGGGTAAATGGATTATCAGGACAAATGGTGAATTCTGTTCTTTCTACCATACAAGGATTACACAACCTTCATTCACTGTCACTATCACTTCAATCTGAAGAGGATGAATTTCCAATCTTTATGCAACTGTCTCAGTGCACACAACTGCAGAAGTTGTCTTTGAATGGAAAGATCAAGAAGCTACCTGATCCGCATGAGTTCCCGCCGAATCTGTTGAAACTAACTTTACATAATTCCCACCTACAGAAGGAGTCTATTGCCAAACTTGAGAGATTGCCAAAACTTAAAATGCTTGTTTTGGGTAAAAAGGCATACAATTGGGCAGAATTGAGCTTCAGTGCTGAAGGGTTTTCACAATTGCATGTTTTGCGGCTCACTCTTTTGAAAGAATTAGAGGAATGGAAAGTTGAGGAAAAGGCAATGCCAATGCTTGAGTACATGGTTATTGACCGGTGCGAGAAGCTGAGAAAAATTCCAGAAGGACTGAAGGACATCGCTTCTTTGAAGAAACTAAAAATTACAGGCATGCCGGTAGATTTTGAACATAGACTTCGAACTAAAGATGTGCATGAGTTCAAAAATACTCCAATTATCGAATCAACAACAGACATTTTATCAATTGGTAAGCTATTTCATTTCATCTTAATACAAAATCTGACTGTAAACAGTACATTGTATGTGGAGGCAATACTTTCGGAAACTTACTTTTAATATTGCATATCATGCTGCAGATTGATTTCTGGCGCAGTGTTGTTGGGTGATAGGAACTTACATCTGAGGAAGGGAAGCATCTTCAAGGTCTGGCATTCCATTGTACAGCTTGTAATCTTCATTTTATTTCGACAATGTACACATTACTGTAGTGAATTGTCAAGCGCCGATGAGTTTTTCCACTTCAATGATCAAAGAATTTTATTTTTTACTCCCTTTTATTAATTGGGAATGACTTCCAGTTAAACGGTTGCCATAGTCCTTGGAACTTGTATGAGTATTAATGCGGTTTGCTATAATACAGTGACATCAGGTACATTCCCTCGCATTAAACAAATAGGAAAATTTTAATTGGATATTCAATTTATGTACACTGTATTTGATTTGTATAACATCTCAACTTATATTCAATACATAAAGATTGACCACTTTCTACTTATATTGTCTTCTTGTTTATCTCATTTCTCAAGCCTGCTCTAGTCCTTGAAGAATAATTAGCATTTTTAAGCTCCTTGGGAGTTGGTTGTTTGATTAGCTCTTAAAAGCCAAACTAAAGTTTGAGTAAATCAAGATTTTTTTTTCCGATTGGAATTACCCCTAGAGTTTATTCTTTTTTCCCTTTATGTTTCCAAATCCTGTAAGATGACACAATCTTAACGGGTACACCATGCTGATCAGAATCTTACAATACAATGTGATTTGTATCTTGATTCAATACTAAATTGAACTCAATTGATACAGATCTCTAGTGTGTATCTATTTGGACATGAATCTCATCTTGAATGAATCATGATTCACTGTAATGAATCTCAAGTCACTTTGATGAATCTCATTTCATTATGTAGTAAGGAGAGTAGATCAGATGGACGATAGTCAGATCAAAAGAGATAGAGGAAGACCTAGAAAAATGATATAGGAAAGATTTAGAGTTTAATGTGTTAGTCGAATATGGTTTAAGATAGAACATTATGACATGATTTGATCCATGTAGCCGACCCCACTTAGTGGGATAAGGCTTGGTTGTCACTTTTAAATACTGTACCCAACCACTTTTTATGACAAATTTGTATAATCAACCGGTTTTCTTGTCATTTGATATATCAGCTTATAATTTTGTTATGTCAATTATTTTTTACTTAAAAATGACATTTTTATTAGCATTGTTCATAATAAGATTTGATTCACCATTTGGAAAAAAATTGTTCGGATTTATGACTTGATAACCATGGGGTACATAATTAAAATTAAACCAGCAGAAAAAATATAACAAAATATCAGTAAAGTAGAGAGTAAACAATGATGAAAATGTGCTCGACACTGCTAAATAGATCACCTGATTGTTGGCTATAAATACTTCACTGGCAGAAAGTACTTTGCTCTGTGCACTTGAACTTAAACTACAAAGAACTGGGAGTGCTTTGTTGCAAACATTTAGAATTATGCTATTAATTTCCAGTCTTTATAAAGTGCTGTTAAGGAAATATCAAGCAAGTCCAATAAAAATCGTGTCAATCGTAGATGCATTTAGTTGTTATCTTCCACAAACTCTAGAGTGATCGTTGTTGTTTGAAGACTGGTGCAATATCAAGCATGTGTCGAGCAAGCATTCCTGCTTTACGAATTTTATCTGGCACAGTATGTGCACTAACTACTTGGTATCTGGTATAAAGTCTTGACCCATTTTGAGTATAACTTTCATTGGCCTTATTTTTCAGTTTTTCTACGTGCTCTGCTGTGAGTCTCAACAATGCAGCAATTGTTGTCTGCGTTTCACTGGTTTGAATAATATCAACAGACTAAATTTCATGTCACTTCGTGCGTTGCAAGAATAACATCTCGATGTGCATAGTAGAGTAACCGGATAAATGTTTTTACTGCTCCTAGGTCCTTGAAATGGGGAGCTTTTACCCAAACTGGAGATATTTGTAGACATGATTGTATACAAGAAATAAAGCAACCATGCTAAACAAACTACATGATTCCATTCACTTTCTGAAATCTACATTGAAGAAATTTGATGAAATACAAATTTGCTAACATACAATTAATAAAAACCAGATTCATTGCCATGCACATTGATAATTTTTTAGCAAGTGTACTAAAATTATCGAAGTAGTAAATTAAAAGTTCGTATCCACGAGAACTGTGTTAATCTCAAATTAGAAATAAAGTTATTATCTAGGATGTGTAAATTATTTTAGTGCCCGAGGCAGTAGGTTTGTGTGCATAAAATGTAAATAACAGAAAATAAAGTTTTGTTTGGAAAAGATATAGAGAGATGAGATCAGGTCTTTCGAATCATCTATGTTCCTCTAATTGGTATACTGCACCTATTCTTATGAATGATTCTCTAGTTCCACGATAGTTAACAAAATAGTTCTAATCAATCCCTTGAGTTAGGACCCTCTTCTCAAACTACAGCCCCTAATTCCTTAGGTGGTCTAATAATCTTTGAAGGTTTTAAGTACGTTAACTTAATATCACTAATAAACGATTATCCATTCCTAGACTAACCATGTTTATTAGAACAATTCAATTAGTTCTAAGTCGAAAGCTATGGTCACTAGTCATTCATTCTCACGAAATCATGTTTATATGGTGTCAATATATAAAAAGCATTAAGAACAATTGAATTGAATAAAAACTAAATTGACATTCACAATAAATAGAGTTCCACATCAACATGTTTCAATTAGGGTTACATTAGAATCATCTCAGACCTAATCTCTGGAAATTAGCTAGACATTATAAAAGAGATAAACAACATAGTAAAAAAAATAAACCGATAGAGTTTCGTCGTTACCGGCTTGCTCCTCGATTACTTCTCAATCACTACGGTTGGTGTTCTTTTCCCATATGCTTCCTTCCTCTCTGCCGAAAACGTGATTGCTGAAACGTTCTTTGTGCCAAGCCGTCAATGCCAAAAACGTCAATATGTGTGTTGTGCGGCTGGCCTTTTTATATCTCACAATGCCATCTATCTTCCAATACGGGTCAACAACAGAAACTTTGGTCAAAGCCCATTTGTTTTTATTTTTCTATTTTCCAATTGCCAAGCATATGCCGTAAGTGTGGCTATATGATAATTAAGCCATGA
>Ga0315915_1002255_pt1 | contig 24193 bp, 10 predicted proteins | sample MpolbnodulesMG_FD_207738 | JGI IMG/M metagenome (GOLD analysis project Ga0315915, IMG submission 207738) | Medicago polymorpha root nodule microbial communities from Los Angeles, California, United States - branched nodules | ecosystem: Host-associated > Plants > Roots > Nodule | place: USA...
ACAAATGATGCTTAATCATGATTATTATTTTTTATTTTAAAAATCATAGTATTTAATTCATATAATAATCTTTTTATTTTAAAAATCATAGTATTTAATTCATATAATAACATTCATACCGTAACCAATTCACTTTTGAATTAACAAAGATAACATAATGCAATAGTAGTTTCCAAAAGTCGAAATCAAAAATCAATAAGTTTAATTGATATTTTCTTTAGTTTTATTTATAAGAAAAATTTGCCTTTTTAAATTCATTGATGTATTTGGTCTAAAACATAGACCAAATACATCATTTATAAAATGAATTAAAAAAAATCAAATGTTTATTATAAATAGGACCAGAGAAAGTATTAGATTGAAGTTCGTATTAAATTGAAGTTCGAACGTGAGATTCACATTTCTCCACGGATAATTAATGTGTCAGTCTAACCACTATCCAACCAAAAAAAAAAATCAATTGGCTGAGAACTTGAGATTAAAAAAAAAAATCTGCCTTACACCGTTGCTCCTCTTCTTAACTCTTCGCTCCCTTTTCCTCCCTCACGTTTCCAGCTTCACCGTGAATACCCGTCACTCCGCGGCGAGTCACCGCCACTAATTCTGAAAAATCAAACAGTGGAGCTTAATTCAAACATAATCACCATCTTCCGTCCAAATAAAAAACACCATTCTCTTCTCCATCCATATCTCCTCGCTGTAACCAACTCCCTCCACCGCCATTTTCCCATCTCTCAGTTTGAAACTACCACATTGTCTCACCGTCTTTAGTTTTCAAACTACATTCACAATCTGTCCAATGGGGTTGGGTTCCACCATAGTACGAAAAAGAAACAACGTGCTTATTCTCGTAAGAACCACTTCTTCAACTAACAACTTCTCCACCATTTCTCATCCACCTACATCTCATTACAGAAAACAAATCACCCTCGCCAATCTCTTCCAATCCTTCGGTTTTCCTTCCTCTTCTCTTTCTCAATTCCTCTCTAAAAACCACTTTCTCTTCAATTCTGATCCATCCTACCTTCGCCAATCCTTAACAACCCTCCTTTCCTTCAAAATTCCACAGAAAGCCTTAATTTCACTCGTTCAAGATTGCCCTTCTGTGTTGGAACCCCAATTTCTACTTAATTGGGAATTGGCTTTTCCAAAATTCATATCCAAGCTTTCTAATGCTTCCCCGTTGATGATTGCCAATTTGTTGCGGTGTTCTACAACTTTCCGTTTAAACCCACTTGATATTTCCCATAAAGTTGAGATTTTTAGGGGTTTAGGGTTTTCTGATGATGTTTTGATAAGGGTTTTGGAGGAATATCCCAGTGCAGTTGTAATGGGGAAAAGTCAAATTGTTGGTGTCATTAATTTTCTTGTGGAATTTGGGGTTGCTAAGGATGAGATTGATAGGGTTGTTGGATTGTTTCCTAGGGTTTTGGGATTTCATATTGAGGATAGGCTGAAGCCATTGATTCATGAGTTGAGGGGTTTGGGGTTTTCCAGCCGAGAGGTTTGGGCGGAGGTTGTTAGGGATCCAAGGATTTTGGGAATGGAGATTGGGGAATTTTCACGGTGTTTCAAGTTGTTGCAGAGTTTGAAATGCAGGGAGGCAATTAAAGACAAGATTCTTGAAGAGGGTTTGGTCAGGGCTTGTTTTGAAGTGAAGCTGCGAGTGGATTGCTTGTGCGGTCGCGGTTTGATTCGTAGGGATGCTTTGAAGGTGTTGTGGAAGGAACCAAGGTTGATTGCTTACGGTTTGGAGGATATTGAAAAGAAGATTGAGTTTTTAATCCAAAGGATGAAATATGGTGTTGATTGTTTGCCTGAAGTTCCTGCATACTTGGGTGTGAATTTTGAAAAACAGATTGTTCCTAGATACAATGTGATTGAGTATTTGAAAGGAAAAGGTGCAATTGGGTTTGAAGTTGGATTGAAGGACATCATCAAACCAACTAGGCTTAGATTTTACAATCTTTATGTTAAGCCTTATCCAGAATGTGAAAAAATATATGGGAGATTTTCGGGTAAGCTCGAAGTTAAAAGTAAGCATCCAGCTGGACTTTGGAAGCTGTTCCAACCACAGAAGTTCCCTCAAACCGGTCAAGATGTGAAGAACATGAAGGCTTTCATGGATTCAATGCTGTAGTGGTTTGATCTATGAATACTGTTAGTTGGATGAATGGTCCATGATTTTGAGTTTGAACACGCATTTAGAGTTTATGTTTCGTTCACCTATGCAAAACAAGTTTATGCAGAGTTGTACTAAGCAAAGATAAGAAGATACCAGATGTCTTGCATTACTCAAAGTACTGCAGAAAAGGGGGAAGGAGAAGTTATAATAAACCCAAAATTAGTTTTAAATCAGAAAGGGTTACTGCAGCCGAATCTGTGAATTCGCATGTTCAGATACTCAAAAAGTTAAACGTCTGCAGATAGAAGACAAGAATTATAAAAATGTTAGTGGAAAAACTTCAACCACCACAAGCAGTAGCTCATGGAATGCTTGAGGCCATTAGGGAGTTACGACATTCATTAGTTGGGGATGTTGTTGATACTCCACAGTGTATGGTATGCCTTCATTTTTTGCACTTTTTTTTTGTCTAGCTTGTGAGTTCTAATATCAAAGTAATGTTATATATGATCCTTGCATCCACAACTGCATCACAATCGGTATTCTGGCTGCATATGTTTATAAACAATAATACAGGCTGCTCCCTGTTTTGTCTCTTAGGTATTTTGTGTAGAGAGACACTTATAATTTGCACCTACGCAGTCAATAGCGCGAGATAGCGCTGCTGTAGCGGCGGAGTGGAGTAGAGGGTCGCTGCTACAATGAGGATAATAGCGGAGCAGTTAACGAAAGTGGCCGCTCCAAGTGAGATCTTGGCGGAGCAGGGTCGCAGAGCTGGAGCAGCTTTAGCACCACTATATTGTTTTAATGTGGAAAACTGAAATTGACCCTAAATATTAAACTGACCCTAAAAATTAAACTGTTTCAAGGGCAATTTGGGTTTTTTTTCTCGCTTCTCACTGCTTGATTGTTCTGATCCATTCCAAATTAATTCATTTGTGCCGTTCAAGTTTGTGAGCCCTAACCCTTTTCATCGCTCTGTTCCGTTCAAGTTTTGCACCTATCGCCGTACAGCCATCATGCAGTCATGTTCTTTCAATTACTCTGTTCTGCTCCTTTCTTTTCCCCAATATGAGTTATCTCTGTATTTTTACATTCTTGTATGCATTATTTATATATGTTCTAATATGTTCTCTCTGTTCTTATATATATTTTCCTCCATCATACTTTTCTTCTTCCTCACTTGATGATTTTTTTATATGTAATGTTCTTATGCATTGTATTTTTGTATGGTTACTATCACAAACTATTCATATCTCATCACATTGCTTTTGAAAATGAACTTCATTCCTATATGCATTGTTCAGAATTGTATGGTATTGCCCTTAAGTTCATATTATATGTTCTCTTTGTTATTAATTTTTTTATTCATGTAATTTTATGAACTTCATTTTTATTCAGAGAATTTTTTGAGTTATTGTTTAATTTTGCATTAAATATATGTTTATATCATTATTCATGTAATTTGTCCAAAACATGATCAAATAGCGGACATCCCGCTATAAGCTATCCCGCTATCTAGGATTGACTACCTAGATTGGTCTAGGTTTGAGTCAACCCCAAAAGCTATCTCAAGGGGGGAGGATTGCCCAAATTTTACGAGAAAAACTTTGACTATATCTGTAGTTGACGTGCAATCTTAATTTCTATAAGAAACACTTTGATCATATCTGTAGTCAATGTGTAGTCAAACTCAGTATTTTCTAATGATTGCAGACGGATCCCACAACAGCTTTGGAAGAGTCTATTGTTTCTATACTGATTGTCATAGCAAGGATGTGCTAATGCAGAGCTGAAGTGCGAAATGCTTATTCTGACAATTGTACAGAGATTTGCTGTTGGCAATTTTGAAATTCAATCTTCCAGAATAAAATCTGTAAAACTCTTGAAGGTGAGTTGTATCTTTAATTTCATTTTATTCCTTTTTCTGTTAAAATATTTTTGCATTTACAGTTAGAGAATCATACTAATGTTTGATATGATTTTGGTTAAGGTCTTGGCTCGGTTGGAGCGGAAAACTTGTTTGGAGTTTATAAAGAATGGGTACTTTAATGCCATGACTTGAAATTTATATCAACTTCCTTTGTCCATTGACAACTGGCTAAAGTTAGGGAAGGAAAAAAAGTAAACTCGGGTCTGCTCTGACTATTGAACAATTGCGATTCTGGAGGGTTTGCATTCGATATGGATATTTTGTGTCTTACTTCTCCGAGATATTCCATGCGTTCTCTTTTTGGTTGGATCTTCCTTCATTTGAAAAACTTATCGATAACGATATCTTGTATGAATCTACTTGCATCTCTAGGGAGGTATTTCTTGTTCTGGAATGACTTCCAAATTTATTGCAAAGGTTTAGTCTTGGAGTTATGTTGGTGTGATTGTTGTTGACTTAAGAAAGTAGATTGCAACAAGAAGTGATCCACATGTATCTAAAATTGTTAGGGGGAAATGTTATTGCAACTCTTTTTTCGTTGGTGTATGCTGCTGTGACTCACATGCTTTCAGAGTTCTTGAAAGGGTGACATTACAGGGCCAATGGACATGTGCCATGGATTCCAGAATTTGTTCCAAAGATGGGACTTGAGTTGATCAAAATATTGGCATTTGGACTTTTCAGGGACAAAATGTGCCGATGAATCTTTTATGATGGAACTAATTCATTTAAGACAGAAGGATTTTGATACTAAAATGTCTTTGCCTTCCACCTGTTGTTTAAATGGAATGATCAATATTATTACTGAAATTGATAATCTGATACGTTCTGCCAAGACTGGTATTTGTTGTCCTTTCCCAAGCGAATAATCAAAAGAAGGAATAGTAAGTAGGTGTTTGGTTGAAATAAGGTCTATGCTTGATGTCGCAGAGGATTTTGATAAAAAACAGTTTTATCGGTTCAAACGGATGCAAGATTCTCGCATATTTACTGGAAATTTTTGAAAATGCCACTGAAGAAACAACCTTCTCCATGCAGTGGATTAACACTGCCTTGGACAGGACCTGGGGATATGGTTGCTATAGAGAAAACATTGGATCTATTGTTCCATGTCTCTATTTTGAAGTACCTTGAACTTTGTATACAAAAATTTCTCCGTAACAAGAGGGGTAAAAAAGCCTTTAGGTGGCAGCAATATGAAGAAGACAACATGCACTTTAGTAGGATTCTATCATCTCATTTCAGGAGTAGATGGTTGTCCGTAAAGGTAAAATCTAAAGCCGTGGATGACATTAGTTCTTTTAGCATTAAGGTCACTCTAAAAGCTGATGTGCATCTGGATACGATATATGAGGACTCAGACATGTCTTTGATGAGAAGTCTTCAATGATAGAATGGGCTCGATAGAAACTACCACTTCCAGTCCACTTTTTCCTTGGTTCAGTTTCAACATTTCCCCATACCAAGCAAGCTGGTCCTCTAAAAATTGGCAGTGTAGATGATCCGACTAATTTGCTTGTAGTTGCCAAATATGGACTTTCTTTGTTTTAGGCATTGAAACTGTATCCAATTTTCAAGGAACTGACAACATTCCTTCTCCTATTCTGCCATATCTTATGGTGATTTGATTTTTGCCCGGCAAATTTCACTATATTTACACTGCTATGTTGAAACTTCTATTCCACTTGCCACCTGGAATACACTGTCTAATGCCTGTGTACTTGAAATTTTGCCACCTTTAGAGAAATGCCTTTTCGGGCGCTGAAGGATACCTTGAACCTGCAGAGGTAAAACATAATTAATCTACATAGAATATTTCTTATGCATTTGAAACCTTTTTTCTTTAAAGTAGAATATTTTTTATTCATTTGATACCTTTTTTCTTTAAAGTTGAAGATATAAATGTCACTTGTATGTTGTTACAGACTTACAGTTATACTTTATACTTTGAGAATATGAGTGTTTAAAGTACAGGAGAAGCTTCTTGTCTAGTATCAAAGGAAAAAATTGGTAAAAGTTATTGATGAATTCTTTAAAGTGCTAAAAAAGAAAATTTCGTTTATCTTTTATGCACCTTTAGTATCCGTGTGTTAGATTTAGCTGTTGGGGAAGTTTTTTCAAATGAACTTGAAGAGTATACAAGTATGGGGAGAATAATGAAGATGTTGATGCTGAAACTATCTCTTAATGATTTTTTCAAACACTTATTTTATAGATAATGTTAGGTGGACAAATTTCTTTGTCCTCACATATTTGTAGTGGGCAATGCATGCATTGGATATAACGTTGTTGTATCAAACAATATTGATTATGTTGAGTTCCACTGCAGGATTTTGGAGGCTTATTCCAAGTCATGGGTTTCGAATGCCCTTGATAGGGCCACGATTTGAGGATCATTTGCATATACTATGGTTGTCCATCACCTTTCATCATTCATATTTCATACCTGTTCTGTGGATAAGTTATTGCTGCGCAACAGGCTTGTTAGGTCTCTCTCGAGATTATGCTGGGAAACAACATGAGGTGCACACATTTTGAATGCTTATCCCTGATGGATTAAAGTGGAATGTATGATTTTATTGTCTTATTCGTCCTTATTGGAACTGATATTGATACAATTTGTGTTACAGGGAATGTTAGCGAACCTTATTTGTCATAGCAAGTGATCAACGTCTGACATGGATGAAAAGAGCTGGTTGGAGTCGAGGATGAAATAATTGATTGAGGCATGTGATGGAAATTCCTCTCTTCAGGCACAGGTGAACAAGTCGAAGGATGCTGGTGCTTAGAAAAATTTCCTGTGAGTGAGGTATACAAGCATGTAGATAGTAGAAAAGCAACAAAGGCTATTAGATTCTGTTAATGTACTGATTGGAGGGTAGTGGGTAGCGACATTGTATTCATTGATGGAATGGTTTGGCCATCAAGATTTTGTGAAGCAATGCTGGTGCATTTTAGGATGACTATTTTATTTTATTAGTATGCGTATTGATGGGGTAATTTGATGCAAAACTCCATATAATAGAATATTGCCCATACTATTTTGCATAAAGAAATGCATAGATAAACGGATAAAAAAATGCTTGGTTTGATTAATATTTTATATGTTCAGCAAGAAATTTATCTTTTTGTTATATTTTTCGTAGGCTAGAAATTTAATCGTTGATTTGTTATTGGTAAAAGTGGCTTGTATATTCATGATAGATATTTGTACATGGACATGAAGTGTAGACCGAAACAATTAATGGTACAAAAAAGGAGAATAAAAAAAAAATAGAGAAGCTATTTAAATGAAAAGTTGAATAAATGAAGGGTTGCCAAGTGAGTAGAGAGTCGTGTGCTTTGCAAAACTACAAAAATGATTTAGCTTGGACTGCTTGGTAACCAGAATTCAAACATGTGCTTCCTTGAGAAAACATGATTAACAATATTATTTTTCTTTTAGCATTAAAGAATATATCAAATTTATTCTAAAGTGGGCCACCTTGATAGATGGTTCAATAAGTCACCTGAAACTCTAACTACAATTGATGATGCCACTCAAAAGCAGTTAGCCGTTAACAATCCTTCTCATCTTATAGTCGAGACGGTGACTTCATTTATCAATTAAACAAAAAGAAAAACAAACATGAGTTAAATTGTGAGACATACATTAGTTTCATTTTAGTTTTGTCAAATTTTTTTATTTTTTATTTTGAAGTGAAACTGAGAGTGGATTGTTTGTGCGGTCACAGCTTTGACTATTGGTAGGGATGCTTTGAAGGTGCTGTGGAAGGAACCGAGGTTGATTGGTTATGCTTTGTAGGGTATTGAGAAGAAGATTGAGTTTTTAGTTCATAGGATGAAATATGGTGTTACTTGTTTGTATGAAGTTCCGGAATACTTAGGTGTGTTTTTTGAAAGGAAGTGCAACTGGGTTTGAAGTTGAATTGAAGGACATAATCAAACCAACTAGGCTTAGAGTCGGCGAGAGATTTGTGTGAAATCAGCATGTGTTGGTAGGAAGTCTGAGATGTGTCAATGAGGAGATGAGTAAAATGTCCTGTCAATTTAGCTGGGTCAATCTTAAATGTCACTGTTATTATCTTTGTCTAATTGAGTTAGTACTGTGGGTGGTACCTATAACAACATTGCATAGCTTTGTGAGGACTAAATGCAGCATGCGATCCTCTGGCACTAAATTATGACAAATAACAACCATACTTGATTAATTTCATCAACAACTCAATGTTGTTGTAGATTCAGATTAAGATTTTGTTTGTAGCAAGAGGACAAAATCATTGAATGGCATAATGTCATATGCTTTGCTCAATTTTTATTGCTTATTGGAATTTTGATACCTAAATTATATACCTATATTATATAATGTGCAAATTCAATCCAGCATCGCGGCTATAGTTTTTTATACAAGAGTTTGTGTTATTTTGACACAAATTTGACATCAAATTGCAACAACAAATTTGATGGTTATCACAATTCAAATATGTCGTTAATTATGCTTAATAAATTGTTAATGAATAGAATATGGTGTTGCAACTCATAAACCATAAACTGAATTTAATTAACCACAATTTTTTAAGTGTTTAACACACACAAAGATATCAACCTTTTAGATCAAAATGGCTGATTAAGACTGAATAAATACCCCATTTAAACAACATATAGCCAGGTTCTAGTGAACCCATAACCATGATATTCCATCTTCCTCAGTCCACCATCAATTTCTACAACATTGTTGTGTGTACGCCTAAATAATTTTATTTATATTTATGTCTACTTAAACCTATCTCATCTGAAATGTGTTCATTTAATTTGTTGTCAAATTTGAAAATATCATTTCTCATTTACTAACATGTATACAGGCTTATATATCACAGTTTTTCATGGTTGGTTGTTGTCTCCAACCAGAAGCACCAAGGCACCACGCACGCAAATAACACAATCCTTAGTCAAAGTTTTTCTTATAAAATTTGGGCAATCCTCACTGACATTATCCGCAACATGACTAGAAGAACTGCTATACGTAGAAAATTTTACATATATATTTATATTCAGGTCTTATTAGCAGAACAATAAGCTTATCAATTAATATGCAGCATACGTAAACATCTAATGGATATATATGCTAACAGAAAACATAGAATAATACGGATGTTGATGGATATCTGTGAATGCTAAAATTCATACTCACACTTCCAGCTCATTTCTCGCAAATGTTAACGCAACATATCATCGATGTGAATATACAACAAACAAGAACTAAACAATATGGTATATGAACTTGAAAATTATAAACCAAAGGAAAATACCAGGAAACCATAGTCTAGAGTGAACCATTTACAAATATTTTAACTTTGCTCACCAAGTAAGGAATTAGATTGGACTGGATTTGCAGTCTCGCTGAACTCAACCCTGACAGAGTTCATAGTCGGCAGCCACAAACAGAAAAAAATTCTTGTTTTTTCAATTCTTGAAGAAAAATGTCAGGTGAGGAAGCTGTTGCTGCAGTTGAACCTGTTGTCGCCACTGTTGCTGGAATTCCATGCGAGCCAATGGACATCATGACTGCCTTGCATTGTGTGCTTACGAAGTCACTGGCATTTGGTGGTCTTGCACGTGGCCTCCATGAAGAAGCAAAAGTAATTGAGAAGCACGCAAGACAGCTTTGTGTTTTTGCAGAACCAACCTGGCTATGTTAAACTTGTCAAGGCTCTTTGTGCTGAGCACAATGTTAGTCTTCTGACAGTTCCTAGTGCAAAGACACTCGGAGAATGGGCTGGGGTTTGGGGAGGAACATGAAGCCTACAATGTCGTTCTGCAACACATTAAAGCTCAATGAGTTGCAAGATCCATACATTGTGTTTTTCTTTCTTTTTCATCCGGGGTAGTTCCTTGAGAATGAATTTTGCTTCTAGTTGGTGTTATCTGCCCAAGGATTTGAATTATTCACTATGATTTTGCTACTCTAAAAAAAAACTCGGCAACCCTTCGTTTATTCAACTTTTTGTTTAAATAGCTATTCTTTATTTTTTATTCACCTTTTTAATAACCTTTAATTGTTTCACTCTACACTTCAAGTCCATGTACAAATATCTATCATGATTATATAAGCCATTTTTACCAATAACAAATCAATGATTAAATTTCTTGCATATATAAAAAAGATAAATTTTCTTGCTAAAAACAATAATAAAAAATAATCAAACCAAGCAGTTTTTGCCCGTGTAGCTATGGAATCATTCTTTTTGCGAAATAGTATGGACAATGCTATATAGGATTTAGCATCTAATTATCCCGTTGATAGACGTACTAATAAAATAAAATAATTATCCTAAAATTCACCAGCATTGCATCACAAAATCTTGATGGCCATATCATTCCATCAAGGAATACAGATGTCACAACCCACTACCCTCCAGTCAGTACGTTTAAACAAATCTAATAGAATTTTGCATGTATACTATACCTCACTCACAGTAAATTTTTCTAAGCAGCAACATCCTTCAACCTGTTCACCTGTGCCAGAAGAGAGGAATTTCCATCACATGCCTCAATCAATTCTTTCACCCTCAACTCCAACCAACTCTTTTCATCCATGTCAGATGTTGATTGCTTGCTATGGCAAATGATATTCATCAACATTCCCTGTAACACAAATTGGATCAGTAACATTTCCAATAAGAACAAATAAGATACAATAAAATCTTATCTTCCATCTTAATCCATTAGGGAAAAGCATTCAAAATGCGTGCACCTCATGTTGTTGTTTCCCAGCATAATCTCTCAGAGAGACCTAACAAGCCTGTTGCGCAACAATAACTTATCCACAGGACAGGTATGAAATATGAATGATGGAAGGTGATGGACAACCACAGTATATGCAAATGATCCTCAAATCGCGGCCCTGTCAAGGGCATCAGAAACCTATGACTTGACATAAGCCTCCAAAATACCTTCATTATCCTGCAGTGGAACTCAACATAATCAATATTGTTTGGTACAACTCCGTTATATTCAATGCATGCATTGCCCCCTACAAGTATGTTAGGGAAAATAAAATTGCCCCACCTAGCATTATCTATAAAATAAGTGTTTGAAAAGATTGTTTCGTCAGACACATCTTCATTATTCTCCCCATCCTTGAATACTCTTCAAGTTCATTTTTAAAAACTTTCCCAACAGCTAAATCTAACTAAGAGATACTAAAGGTGCATAAAAGATTAATGAAATTTTCCTTTTAACGCTTTAAAGAATTTGTCCAATAACTTTTACCAATTTTTTGCTTTGATACAAGACAAAAAGCATCTACTGTACTCTGGAGCTGATGCTTCTATGTTTTAGAACACACTTTAAACACCCATATTCTCAATTAAGTATATAACTATTACAGCATACAAGTGACATTTATATCTTCAACTTAAAAAAAAAAGTATCAAAAGCATAAGAAATATTCTATGTAGGTAGTGCTCCACTATAATACAACTGATAATTAATTATGTTTTACCTCTGCAGGTTCAAGGTATCCTTCAGCTCCCGAAAAGCATTTCTCTGAAGGTAACAAAAGTTCAGGAACACATGCATTAGACAGTGTATTCCAGGTGGCAAGTCGAATGGAATTCAACACAGCGGTGTAAATATAATGAAACTTGCCAGGCAAAGGAAGTTGACATCGAGTAAATATCGAGCAACTCTCGTGAATCTCAAATTTGAATCTCAATAACTCAATATGCTTTTTATCATCCAAAATAACTTGTTTATTTTGGTTAAACTTTGCCCTATCGAGAAGCTCACCATAAAGATCCTGTAAAGCTTCAAAAGTATCCCGCCCTGATTTTGTACAAATACTTCAATTCCAACAAGGAAATCGATAGATAATGAATGTAACTTCCATGTCAATGATAATGCTGAATAGGAAAAGGAATGTTGTCAGTTCCTTGAAAATTGGACATTGTTTCAATGCCTAAAACAAAGAAAAGTCCACACATTGCTGCCACCTAAAGGCTTCTTTACCCCTCCTGCTACTGAGAAAATTCTGTGTACAGAGGTCAAAGTACTTCAAAACAGAGACATGGAACAATAGATCCAATGATCTCTCTATAACAACCATATCCCCAGGTCCTGTCGTTAAACATAGTTCCAAGGCAGTGTAGTTCCGTTGCATGGTATAGGTCGTCTCTTCAGTTGCATTTTCAAAAATTTAAAGTAAGTAGGTGAGAAATCTTGCATCTGTTTGAAACAATAAAATTGTTTTTGACCAAAATCCTCCGGCGCCAGGGGCACCTCATCCAACTCCCACACCTGGAATTGGTCCTCCTCTGCACAACAATTCAATGGACTGCATGTGCTGCCACACTGAAGAAGTTGAAGACATGAAGCTTAGACCTTATTTCAACCAAACACCTACGCCTTCCACAAACACTTTTCCTTTATAAAAGACATTTCAGTGTCACCACTCACCACCCTTCTGCCTCAAATGAATTAGTCATTCATCACCACATTTTGTCCCTCAAAAGCCAAGTGCCAATATTTGATCAACTCAAGTCTGATCTTTGGAGAAAATTCTGGAAGACATGGCACATGTCCATTAGCTTCCTGTAATGTCACCCTTCCAAGAACTCTGAGAAGCATGTGAGTCATAGCAGCAGACACCCACGACAAAGAAGTTGCAGAAATATCTCCCCCTTACAATTTAGATGATTGTGGATCACTTCTTGTTGCAATCCAGTTTATGCCAAAGTCAATCATCGAACCAAAATAACTCCAAGACCAAACCTCTGCATCATCAGTCGACTCGGGATGTTGTGAAAATAAATTTGGAAGTCTTCTGGTCAAAGACTCCAGAACAAGATATGCCTCCCTAGAGATGCAAGTAGATTCATACAGGACATCACTTTCGATAAGCTTTATCTGGAAGATTGAATTTCAAAGTTGCCAACAGTAAATCTCTGCAGAATTGTCTGAATAAGTCTTTCGCACTTCAGCACAGCATTAGCACATGAAGGGGAATGCCTTGCTATGCCAATCAGTATTGAAACAATACTCTCTTACAAAGCTGCCGTGGGATCTGTCTGCAATCATTAGAATATAATGAGTTTGACATTGAAGTTTACAGATTCTTAAGCAAAAAGCATTCTTAATAACTATATCTTGGTCGAAACCCACATTGACTACAGATTTGATCAAAGTGTTTCTGACATAATTTGGGCAATCCCCATCCCTTGAACTAGATTTTAGGTTTGTGTTAAGCCTATAAAAAAATCTAAGATAGTATCAGGGTCTATTCTAGAACTATTATTGAAGATCATGCATTAATCCACACTCCAAATGTCCTGTCCTAGCACGAAAGCGTGTGTTGAGATTGCAAATCCACTACAGATATAGTCAGAGTTTTTCTTATAAAATTTGGGCAATTCCCACCCCCTTGAGATAGCTTTTGGGGTTGACTCAAACCTAGCCCAAATTATAGCGTCTCTCTACACAGAATCTAGTGACACCAAATGTTTTATCATGACTAATTACTTTTTACCTCCAAAAGATAACAAAGTCTAGGAAGGATCCCCATGCCAACTACAATAAATATATATGATAATGACAAAAGGGAGCTTGGCAAACCAATTAAGAGTGTCATTGAAATAGACACCAAAAGAAAGAGGAGGGTCAGGCGTAGGGAAAGTTTGAATATTTGTCCTCCAAACATTGTGACCCAAAGTGAAAACACTAACCTGGCCACCACCTTATATTGGTTGGTTAAGTTATGATAACCAAAACCAAATGAAATCTCAGAGTAAAAGTCAAAATCACGTGGATCGTAAACATCACGTTGATAGTATTTGTTGGGAAAAAAACCGAGTTTTGGAGAGAGTGAGTGGGTAGCTGGGTTCCAGAAATGGAGATAGAAGCCTGGACAGGGGTTGTCATAGTGAGGAGAGAGCAAAGAAATCAATCCATTGCATTCACCAATAACCGACCAACAGTCTTGTAATTGACAGTCGGGATGGGGGACGGTCTGGCGAAGTAAAGGGATGGGATTGCATAGTTGAGCAGGTTCTGAGGAAAAGAGTGTGATGTGTGGGTTTCGTGAAGATTTGTGGAGGTGCATTTCGATGAAGATTGGATTGGAGGAGATGAGTGAATTCCATGATTTGCACACACATTTGAGTTTCATGAGGGATTTGACGTCGAGGAAGGAGAGTACTTCGGGGAGGACGGGTGACGACATCGGAGTTAGTTGTTGTTGGAAGAAAGCGCAAGCAGAAATAGCTTATAGACACTTGTGATCTGGTATCTGACTGACTTCAAAATAGCTTATAGTTGAGAAAGAAATCAACAGAATGGGATTAGATACTACGATGATGATCTCAGTGAGTTCCCAAATCGGGACAAACATAGAATGAGAACAATAATTTACTTTAATAATAATAATACAATGTACCTTATCGGTTAACAACAAATAATGTATACCAGCAGTAGTGTCACGACCCAATCAAGTGTACCATGAAAATTTGGAAAACGTTGTAACTTTATCAAACCAAATAAGACTATATCAAAATCTATATGTCGTAAAAAGGTGAACCCAAATCCACAACTTTAAAGAAAATATAGAAATTGCACATAATGAAAAGGAAACGAAACAATCAAATCCAAATGGAATATAAAAATCAGATTTAATGAAATGTAATCAAAATAATCACCTTCAACGAAAGTATAAAAATTCAATTTTAGTGAAAATATCAAAATGGGTGAATCGAGAACTAACTCCATCTCGTTAATAGCCCTCTCTCCTCCTAATTGTGGTCTTTCCATAGAGGCGGCTCCATCTAACGGATAGCTCTTTTCTCTCAACTCAAAACAAAGTGTAAAACATTTCAATTAGGGAGTTTACCTCTCATTGATAGCCCTCTCCTCCTAATGGTGGCCTTTCCATAGGGGCGACTCCATCTAACGGAGCAACTCTATCTAACCGAAATCACATACTAGGTGCACCTAGGTCGTCGTCATCATAACCATAATTTTCAAAACATCATTCTTAAAACACATGTCTAAAATCATATTTCGCAACATAGCGAAACTTATGTCCAAATACGTTCATCAAAACTCAATCGAAAATCTACTACTTATCATCATAAGAAAATCCAAATTCAAATCAAAATCGAGTACATATTAATATCAAATCCTACCAAAAACGCATATATCAAAGGGGTGTTCAAATCTAAACCGATCCAAAATAAAACCGCAAACCGATCCAAAAAAATCGAAAACCGCAAAAAACCGAATATTTTTGGATGCATTTTGATGTTGTTTTGTAAAAACCGCTATCATCGGATCGGATTTTGGATCACTTTTTCAAAACAGAACCAAACCGAAAAAGTAAATTTTATAACTTATTTATTCTTTTATTAGTATTATATATTAGATTAATATATTTATTTTTGTTTTTTATTTTATATATTGCATTAATTTATCTATATTATCACTAATTCATATGTTTCAAATATAATCAGTCATTTTTATTTTATAATGTTAAGTTTTTAATATATTTGTGTTATATTTTGCATCGAACCTATTAATAAAAAAAAATGTTGCATTTTGGATGTCCAAAAACTGATCCAAATTAAACCGCGTATATTTGGAACGGATCAAATCGGGTTTTTTTAGAATAATCATCCAAACCGAACCGAACCGAACTGCATGTAATTTTTATTTTGGATCGGGTGATCTTTTACCTCAAAACCGATCCAAATCGGATCACGAACACCCCTATATCAAACCATGCTTTACAACGTATGAAAAAGTAGTGCCAAGATACATGCAATCAAATTCAATTCTTAAATCCACTACTTTATAAATCATAGGTGAAAGCAAAACCCAAATCCAAATGAAGTGTATAATGGTATCAAAATAATTTTCAAACAAAAACATATTTCTAAAAATAAAAACCATTTTTGTATATGCAACCAAATCTAACTTCAAAACCTTTGCTCAATAAATTATATATAAGTTAAAATAGAGACCATATTAGTATTCATGACCTTAGACATAAATTTCAACGACAAGAAAAATGTTCAAAAGGTGTGTGTCCCATTTTGATAAATACTTTAACTTATAAAATCACCAAAATATCAATAATAACGATAATTAAAATAAGTGATAATGATCGTCAACAACTCACAGTTATCCATTAAATTTGCTCTCCAACCACTACCGAAGAAGCATACAAAGCGACTGCTGTCATAGCATCAATAACATTTTCCAATATTAGAAAATTACTCTAGAATGGGTAACTCAAGATCCTACCCAAAAGCACTTGTGAGAGAATGAGAAAGCATTGATTTGGAATGAATCATTTACTCAAAAGAGTATGAACTATGAATTGTTTTAATTTTCCTTGTATGAGTTGAAATGAGAAAAGAAAGAAGAAAAAGAATGAAGAAGCTTCTGGTAACGAGAAGAAGAAGAAAGGAAAAGATTCGCGGCGGAGTTCGAAGTCATTCAACTGTTGCTGCACTTGTTTTACTCTCCATTTTAATTTTCTCTTTTCTTTTAATTAATCAAATTAACTATAAATCACCGTCTCCTCACAATAAAAATAAAAATATGAGGATTTTAAAAATATTTGTTTGAGAGATGGGATCCGCTTTTTTTTTTTTTTCAAGGAAAGAGATAGGATCCATTAACATCATGTATAAGTCAAAACACTTACACCAAACCTCAACCGTTAAATTTAATTGATCCCACAACTCAAATCATATGAACATGAGAACAAATAAAACACAACACATTGGATCTCGTTCCTAATTTATTATCATGGCACTATACAAATTTCTTTCTGATCAGTTTTACATTGACAAAGAAAAGCAATAGGAAGAAGAAAGAAGGAACAAGATTTGGTGTGCTGTGTGTTTTATTTGTTCTTAAGTTCATATGATTTGAATCGTATGATCAGTTAAACGTTGACACATTGGATCTCGTTCCTAATTTATTATCATGACACTGATACAAATTTCTTTCTGATCAGTTTTACGTTGACAAAGAAAAGCAATAGGAAGAAGAAAGAAGGAACAAGATTTGGTGTGCTGTGTGTTTTATTTGTTCTTAAGTTCATATGATTTGAATCGTATGATCAGTTAAATTTAACAGTTGAGATTTAGTGTAAGTCTTTTGACTTACACCTGATGTCAACGGATCTCGTCTCTTTTTTTAATATAAAAACTATTATTTAAAGTTGTGCAAAATGTAGAGATCAAAAACATATTTATCCTCCCATTCTAACTTTAATAAACCACACTTACCTTCAGCTGGTGTCAACTAAAGACCACATCACATAAGGTTGTCATTGCCGTTTTAAAGTTATTGGATACATCTCTATGACAAACTCCCAAACTTACCTTTTGTTCAGCCGTAAAGATCTCCGCGTCAATGTTATATCAAGAAATTTCATAATTAAAATCAATATTTACATTAGGAAGTCAATATTTTATTTTTATAGTGATTATCTACATACAAAGAATGATCATAATTTTGGTATTTTTTTAGAGAATCATAATTTTGGTATGTAATCCTATATTTTAATTTATTAATTATTTTTTATACATAACAATTTTGTAATCATTTATAGTATAGTCTATATCTAGATTAATTTTATGATATAAAAGATAACTCACCATTATTTTATTGAATTTTCAGTTTTGATTAGTCAAAAAGTATTAAAATTAGTTTGACCTCTTGATATAATTTTTATTTTTAATTTTGTACCAATGAATATTTTTGAAAGATGTCAATATACGCGGTTGATTTTATTTTTTATGTTAGTTGAAATTTTAAACTTCAGTACAAGTTATCTATATATTGGATCATAGATAACAAAGTGACTCAATTTGTTTGATAGCCATCCACATTCAAAACACCTTTTTAATCATGGCTTCCAATATTTGTCTTTATTTTACTATCCTTCAATTCATTTTCACATTAGCTCTCTCTGATAATTATATCATTCACATGGATTTATCAGCTATGCCAAAAGCATTCTCAAACCAACATAGTTGGTATGAATCCACTCTTTCTCAAGTTACTACTATCAACAATAATGTCAATTTTACCTCTTCTAAAATCAGTTATGCATACACCAATGTTATGAATGGTTTTAGCGCAAATCTATCACCTATAGAGCATGAAGCTATAAAAACCTCCCCTGGTTATATTTCTTCAATACTTGATTTACCCTTGAAGCTTGACACAACACACTCACCACAATTCCTTGGCCTTAATCCCTACAAAGGGGCATGGCCAGCTTCTGAGTTTGGCAAAAATGTTATTGTTGGTGTGATTGACACTGGTGTTTGGCCAGAAAATGAAAGTTTCAAAGATAATGGAATGACTAAAATTCCTGCAAAATGGAAAGGTCAGTTATGTCAATTTGAAAATACTAACAATTCATCTCTTTGCAACAAGAAACTCATTGGAGCTGGATTCTTCAACAAAGGTTTCTTGGCAAAAAATTCCAACATTAGTTCAACAACTGTGAACACCACACGTGACGAAGATGGTCATGGGACTCACACTTCATCAACTGCAGGTGGAAATCATGTTGACGGCGCATCATTCTTTGGTTATGCAAATGGAACAGCAAGAGGAATAGCTTCATTGTCTAGAGTAGCAGTGTACAAGGTTGTATGGGGAACAGATGGAGCTTCATTTTCATCTGATATAATAGCTGCAATCGATGCTGCAATATCGGATGGTGTCGATGTTCTTTCAATATCACTAGGCTCGAACAATTTAGCTTTGTATGAAGATCCAATTGCAATAGCCACTTTTGCAGCTATGGAAAAGGGTGTATTTGTGTCTACTTCAGCAGGTAATAATGGGCCTTCCTTTAAAACTCTTCACAACGGAATACCATGGGTGATAACTGTTGCTGGTGGTACTTCGGATCGCGAATTCCATGGGAATCTTACACTTGGTAATGAAGTCTCACTCACCGGCTTATCTTCATATCTAGGAAACTTTTCTGCTAGCAATTTTCCAATTGTTTTCATGGGTATGTGTGATAATGTTAAAGAATTGATCAAAGTGAAGAGCGAAATTGTGGTATGTGAAGAAAAGAATGGAACTCTTGGTACTATGATTTCTAATGTGATTGAAGCAAAAGCTGTTGGGGCTGTTTTCATCTCAAACACATCATAAAATGATAGATTACAACTCTCAAGATATGCCATTCCATCCATCACTATTAACCAGAAAAATGGAGAAATTTTAAAAGATTACATACAAAGTAGCTCTAACTCTATTTCAATAAAAAACATGTCTTTCAAGATAACATTTTTAGGTGCTAAACCAGAACCTAGTGTAGATTTTTATAGTTCAAGAGGGCCTTCAAGTAGTTGTCCATATGTTTTGAAACCTGATATTACGGCTTCTGGTACATCAATCTTAGCTGCATGGCCCTCAAATATTCTTGTGCTTGATTTTGGATCTTTTAAAGTCTTCAATAAATTTAATTTTTTGACCGGAACATCTATGTCATGTCCTCATGTTGCTGGTGTAGCATCACTTTTAAAAGGGGCACATGCTGAATGGAGCCCTGCAGCTATTCGGTCCGCAATTATGACAACATCAGACATACTTGATAATACAAAGGAACATATCAAAGATATTGGAAAAGGTAATAAAGTAGCAACCCCTTTAGCATTGGGAGCTGGTCATATCAACCCCAATAGGGCGCTTGACCCTGGTTTTGTTTATGATGTTGGTGTACAAGATTATGTTAATATACTTTGTGCCCTTAACTTCACAGAAAAAAACATCACTGCCATTACACGATCCTCTTTCAATGATTGCTCAAAACCTTCATTGGATCTCAATTACCCTTCTTTTATTGCTTTCTTCAATGTTGAAAATTTGTCTTCAACAACAACAAAACATTTTCACAGAACCGTTACCAGTGTTGGTGAAGGACAAACAACTTATGTTGCGAGCATTACACCAATTAAAGGGTTCCATGTTAAAGTTATCCCAAATAAGTTGGTGTTCAATAAGAAGAATGAGAAGATAAGCTATAAGTTGAAGATTGAAGGCCCGAGAATGACACAAAAGAACAAAGTAGCTTTTGGTTACCTCACTTGGCATGATGGCAAGCATGTGGTGAGGAGCCCTATTGTTGTAACTACCCTCAATTTCAATTTATAGATTACTATATATCAATCAAATATAAATTAATAGAATTGTACAACTTAAATAAAAAATTAGCACCTATAACAATTTGGTATTGAATCAATGATATTTTTGTTCTCAAAATGCCATCATCACTTAAATATGTCATTTTCAAAGATTTAATATATGAAATAACTTTAAATATCAATTTTGTTTTGATTCAAGGTGACAAGTCCAATTAAAGTTTTTTTTTTGTACCTCTATAGTTAGAGTACAAATCAAATAATTTTTTTATAAAGGAAAGAGCATTATACATGTGATATTGAGTACAATTTATGACATTTAAACATCCATATTATTATATGATGGAATTTTACTTGCTGGTGAATTATGGTTAATGTATCGACTGTTTAGAGATTTTTTTTGCACTAAGCATTTGATGGACTTTTATTTTACCTAATTGGTTTCCAATTTTTATCATTATATTACACATTAATTAAATCTTGTTTGAGAGTTCTGACAGTTGTTTTAATATTTTAGCCCAAGGATTTGCATAACTCATTTTGATAATTAAATTATCTATAACAGTTGAGTATTTCAAATATTGACCTCATTTTTGCTAAATCAAATACTCATGTGCGATGTTGGATATGTTGTTCCAACATCTTAATTGACACGGTTCAGTATGCCTTGTTTATGTGCTTAGATGTACACGCGCTTTATCTTATTAAGGAATCCACGCCTTATTTCTTGTTGGTCAAGCAACATGTTTTTGTCCAGAATCAACTGAGAGATTTGTTTCTAAAATATAGACAATATTTTAGGAATCTTTGGTGGTACGTTTGGCGGTTCCTAAAGATGTTCCTACTTTTTAGGAGTTTATATATTTGTTACTGGTTTGTTTTCTGAAGCCCAACAAGACTTTTTAGCCCATGTTGCTTCAGTATATATACAAGACTACAAGACCTAATTCAGTATTCAAGCCGTCATATCAAGAATAAAGTTTTTAGGGTTTTGAGTCTTTGTTATTTGTGAGCCTTTTCTTGTATCGCTTTGATACAAGATAAAGACTGAGTTTTAGTGTTTGTTAATTGTGAGCCTTTCTTGTATCACCTTGATGCAATCATATGACTGATTTTTTGAGTTGTAAGTTGTTGCTACTCCTAAGCTTTGAAGCACGGAGGTAGTTTATTGTTTGAAGGTAACTTCACCATATTGAGTTGTAATCTGATAATCACAGGGGCTGTGATTGATTAAGGGAAGTGAGATGAGATCTCAGATCTAGGAGTTCCTAGGTTGAAGTCACCGAACTAGTGAATTTCCTTTCTGGCTTGGTAGCCCCCAGAGTAGGTGTGTCTGTCACCAAATTGGGTAAACAATTCTCATGTGCCTTTTATTTTCCTGTCTTTTACTTTTGCATATTTGTGTTGGTTTGTATGATGTTTAAACATTAAGCTCGACATTCGTATTTGTGCATCTAGTGTTGGAACATTGCATAGAACATCTTAAAACCAACGTGTTAGAATTTCAATAACGTTTGAGGTGATGTAAACTAAAGATGCATCCATTTTTCATATATTGAATTTATGTTATGAGTGGCAAAGAGTCTAACCAAGTTAATGTTCAAATTGTTTCAATTTCAATGTTTAGTGGGGATATTGATTGCCGCTAATTGAAAAAGTTGAATTACCGATAAAAAAATAGAGACATATCACATCTTATAAATCTTAAAATTTATCTCAGCATTTAAAACAACCAAAACTCATTTAGTTATAACTTAATAAGTTTAAAAATTTAAATATTTAAAGGTTTTCGTAAATTCCTCCGGTCTTTACTAAGAGTTTTTATTTTTATTTTTGAGAGGAGTCTTTAATAAGAGCCTATCACACTTATTTCTAAACATTATGACCCTTTCTCTATAGCTTATCTAATTTAAGTGGATAACATTATCTTAGTAGATGATAAACCCACCTTAAAGGAATTTTACATAGTCATTTTCTCTATAAAAAAAATTAAATTACTAATTGATATTATCTATTGCAAATAGTTAGTTGAAATGATGCTTCAAGTTTTTTTTTTTAGATAAAGGAAACTTGTCAAAGAAGCAAGCCCCAAGGAAATATATTAATAAAGCAAAAAGAAAGAGGGGGGACAAGAACCAAAACCCTCAAAACATCAACAAAATCTGAAATTAGTCATTTCTATTCTATTTCTAGAAACTTCAGTACTAATTTGGATAGGAACATGATCCCACCAAGCATGAGTTTGCAAAGAGATATCTATATTAGCCAAAGTGTCAGCACACTGATTTCCTTCCCTATAAATATGGGTTACAAAGAAGTTCATAGGGGAGATCTTATGCAGGCAATTTTCCCATCTATTCCTTAGATGCCAAGGAACAACTTTAGAAGATTTGAAGGCAAGTGTAACTAGGATTAAATATGTTTCTAGCCACAAATGGTTCCATCCCTTCTGTGAAGCTATCTCAATTGCAAACATAGCTCCCTGAAGCTCAGCAGAAAGGGAGTTTGTTATGCCTAAGTTATAAGCAAAAACATCCACAAAGTCTGAAGATGAATTTCTAAATATTTCTCCACAAGCTGATGGACCAGGGTTACCAAGAGAAGCCCCATCAATATTGCATTTTAACCAATGCATGATGGGAGGATGCCAAAGTACTTCTTTGATTTCAGGAGCATTTCCAAAATTCCTCTTAACTGGGAATGCTCTCAGTAGAACATATTCTGAGATTGATGAGTTGGCCTTGAGAGAAGAGGAATTACCTGACATAGATGTACTTGATAAGATTAAATTAATAGCATTTCTGACATCAACTGTTTTGCTGGAGAATCTTTTTTGATTTCTGCATAACCAAATGAGATTGAAGCAATAAGTTACTGCTGCTAGAATTATAAGCTTGCAAAAAGGGGACCAACCCCTGTTGCAAAGCTCCAAAATTATAAGTTACTAATACTTCAAGTTTCCTTTGAACTTAATAGTTCTTTTTTATTTTTTTTATTTTTTATCATTTTGTATAATTTGTTTGTATTATTCATAGACATCGCGATCGGGGTTCAAACCTAGCTCATCCACCCGTGTGTATGAGTTTCCGAGTATGTTCATGAAAAGTGAGGTGAATTAAAAAATTATTATAAGATCAAACTGAAAGGCATATAACATGGATATACGATGTATGTGTCCAATTGTGTGTTTACCTATCAATTCTCTTAGTTCAATCGCTAAGAGTTGAGTTGTAGTGTAATACCCACACTAAACTTATCTAGAAAGTTTAGCATGTGCATTATCTTTAGTACTGGATACATTAAAATTTACAACATAAATTCTTCGAATGAATATTTTATACAACAATACGCGTTCGTACAATCATCAATACAATACAACTCGTCCAAAACATAGGAAATACATCCTTAAAGTCTATATCATCCTGCAGCGGGTACAAATGAGCACTTGCTGATATATCCATCCGGCTACAAGCTTGCTAAAACAACCTACTGATCTGCAACAAATAAGGATTGGGATGAGACATAATGTCTCAGTGAGTTCTACCTAATCCTAGGCTATAGGTAACCGCGGGGAAAACCTAGGGTTACCACGTGTCTACAATACAACCTGACGGTTGATTATACGTGTGTGGGCTTGCTTGCCTAGACGGTCGTGCATACTAGAATCCGTCGTAGGGTTCTTCTTAACTTGTCATATAGGTCTGGTCATATACATATACGTGTCATGGCGGTCGAGGGAATCTAGGACCGCTACTCAAGATACGCTAAACGCATCAGAACTAACATGCTTATCCATGACACGATCCTAAACCGGACGATCAGGGGAACCTAAGATTGTCGTCGGTATAACTTCATGGCTTTATCTTGATTCATAAGCTTCTACGTATCCTGTATCATATCATAAACATACATAGTCATGTTCATTCATTATGTTAGAGGTTAGCGTTGAACAAACATTATTAT
>Ga0315915_1002256_pt1 | contig 24191 bp, 15 predicted proteins | sample MpolbnodulesMG_FD_207738 | JGI IMG/M metagenome (GOLD analysis project Ga0315915, IMG submission 207738) | Medicago polymorpha root nodule microbial communities from Los Angeles, California, United States - branched nodules | ecosystem: Host-associated > Plants > Roots > Nodule | place: USA...
TCATAGCTAATCTTAAAACCTATACAATATTAATTGGTCATTCGAACATGTGTCTTAAGATCATATGTAAAAAGGAAAGATTCGTTGAGAAAAATCAATTTTCAATATTTAACAAGTTGATATGTTAGCATTTTTTAATGTTAATTGACCTCTCACTCACTAAATAGATTTTCATGTAACGAAAATTAAACTCACTATTTTAGAGAAGAAAGTGATTAAACTCAAATTATTAATGAGCTCAATTCAAAAATAAATCATTCAAAAAAGCTTGAATTCAATTCAAATGAAGCTACATATCTCTCAATTGAATTCTAGATGATTAACGTAGAAGATTAACAGAGCGAAAATAATAAATTGATATTAATAGAAGATTTGGTTTTGGATTCGGATTTTGACAGGAGAAGCGACAAGTGGACCTAGTAGATGGATTTTGCAAAGATCTCATAGATTTGGATCCTCCGAATCTCACACCTTTATTAATTTTCTTTACCCTTTTCTGCCTTTTCAAATTTCAATTCAGCCCCACAAATCAGTTTACTTTCTTTTTATTTTTTTCTCATTTTATTTCTTTCACTATTTATTACTATTATTAGCATAGCACGCGTCCCTTCATTTTCTCTTTCCTAACGCTCATGTAAATATAACCCCCCACTCTTTCATTTCTCATTTTCACTCACACAACACAACCATTGTGTTTTTCAGTTTCTTTTTTTCTCAGAGAATTTAACAAAAAAGAAAATTCATTGTTCAGTTTGTTATGGCTGCCGCCGGCGAGATTTTCCGGTCTAATTTGACGGAGTTGATGGAGGAATCACCTTCAGGTGCAGGTGAATTGCATGTCCTTGCTGTTGATGATAGTCTTGTTGATCGTAAGGTGATTGAACGTTTGTTGAAGATTTCTTCATGCAAAGGTAATAATAACGATGATGACAATTGACACAGTATAGTGAATTTTCATGTGTTTGTGAATTTATTCTGAAAATGTTTTTTTGTTTCAGTTACGGTTGTTGAGAGTGCAAGAAGAGCTCTTCAGTTTTTGGGATTGGATGGAGAGAACAGTGATGTTGGATTTGATGTAAGCAAATTATGTTTCTGGATTATTAACTTTGTTTGGATGTTAATTTGGAATATGTTGATGTTTATGTTGTTGTTTTGTTATGGTGGCAGGGTTTGAAGGTTAATTTGATAATGACGGATTATTCCATGCCGGGGATGACAGGATATGAATTACTCAAGAAAATCAAGGTGATCAATTATTGGTTGTTGATGAATTTCCTTATTTGAATTGTTGATAGTTGAATTTTGTTGTAAAATTTATTTTGAAATTTTATATTGGAGGAAGGTGGTTCTTATTATTCTCTACCTGTTTGTGTTGATTTCAGCAGGAGTCTTCTGTTTTTAGAGAGATTCCAGTGGTGATCATGTCGTCGGAGAATGTTTTGACTCGAATTGATAGGTAAGAAATTGAATGAATCATGTCTCTTTTGGTTCTAGTGTGATTTAAACTTTGGATGGTGTTTGTTGATTGTGTTTGTGATCTGATAAGATGAATAACATGCGTATTTGGTAATTAATTGATGAATCCCATCTAGTTAAGTTCCTATTGAATTCTTTAACTCTAATATTGTGTTTTTAGTTACTCTGGTAAATATGCATCCAATCTGCCACCTAATCAGGAAATAAATTCATTTTGTGGATCCTAAATAGATATGGAGGCATTAAGTGTTAAGTTTAACTGTTGAAGTTTCATGGGATCTGTGTTTGTCATGCCACTTAAGCTTATGCTATTAGCCATGCCGTTGTTAACACTAAGAACGGATGAAGTGATTGTAGAGATGCAGGCTTCTCTGAAATTTGTGTTTCAAATCACTCAGATAGTGTTTTAAAAACAGTGACCAAGCACTAAACCTTTCGCAAAATTTCCAAAATTAAGTCCTTCAGATTCCCTCAATAAAACACGACCCAACTTTTTTAACTCGAATCAGTTTATTTTTTGAAAACATTTAATCGTGTTATTTGTTTCCTTGGCAACCTTATCAATCATATGAAAACATTTAATCGTTAGACAAAGTTGATTGAAAAACAACAAACCAAAAAAATCTAATAAAAGGAATATTTGGCAAGAATCTTTTAGGCGTGGCAGCAACCTTCTATCGATGTAATTGTAATTGCCATACGTTTCTTCATATTATCACAACCCAAAATAATATGTACATTTGTATTATATGGAGTGCTTTAGGTGATATAAATCTAAATTTATCAAATCATTGCAACTTATTCTCTACCTAGCAAGAACAACTTTCGACACATTAACTTTCTATGCCACTATGTTGCCAATATATCCTGTCTTGCTTCTTAATAGTTTTATTTTCACTAATTTGCAGATGCTTGGAAGAAGGAGCAGAAGATTTTCTGTTGAAGCCAGTCAAATTGTCAGATGTAAGACGCCTGAAAGATTTCATCATGAGAGGTGAAGTGAAGGATGGTGAGAAATGTTCTCTCAAAAGAATGCGATCATCAGATGATTGTCATCCGTCTCTATCAACTACATTCTCACCAATGCGTCATTCATGTGATCCACCATCGTCAGTGTTCTCACCACTCTCACCATCAACATTATCCTCTAAGAAATCTAGATTGTGATCAGATATTGATTAGTCTCTTATATTTCTCCAATTTTGCAATACTAATGTCCATATTTTGAATTTGTTAACCAGTCTATACAGTTTGTACTCAAGATTTTCAATGAGAAAGTGCAATAATATAACAGAATCACTATTTTTTGGTCTCTATTTGTTCACTGATTTTGCTTTGATTCTCACTATATTTCGACAACCATTTGAATTTAACAAAATATGAATTCACAAAATATCAAAAGCAGAGATTGGGATGTCCAATTTTTGAAAGACCGACTGAACAAAAGAAGTCTTCAAACTTTGGGAATAAGACGCAGGTTAAAACATTTGTTTTGTTAACCATCATGCTAATTAAAAAACTCTCATACTCGAACCTAGGAACTCAGCAAGTCTAAATTCAATGACATTTTTTTTTCTTCCAAAAGTATGGTATTTTATTTATTTACTTAATTATTGTTGTTGAGTAGAAACATTTCTACGATACTGTGGTGCATGTTTAAGAAATGGTCAGCAAAAGTGTTATGGTTATAAAGATTGCAAGTGCTTTTTGGTGCAAGAATATATACGCTCTTTCTAATAAAAATGTCAGCATTTTGTTTTTTTGACTAATCAACAATAGGACCAAGATCATGTTTCCCCTTTATAAGTGATACACTACCACCAGGTCTCACACGACAGTCTTGATCTATTTGAATGTTTGCCCAGAGCTATTAGTATCAATATACTATTTATTGTTTCGACGATTTCCATTTCATTGTAGGAGTAAACATGAACCATATTCTAGTAAACATATCAACATAAATACAAGCTTATGAGGGCATACCAGATTGATAATATTGAAGACTGAGGGAAGGTTTCTTCTAATTCAAGCAACTTACTACCAAGAGGCCAGGCCTGTGACCGATCTCTATTTTGTTACAGCAAATTTTCCCATATGATCAAAATATTTCTGAGAAAGTAAATACTCTAGAAGAATAAGGTATTATGAGTTGGATGTTACATATGCCGACATATGCCAAACAATCAAAGGATCTCAAGAAGCTGTAATTAGGACCCTTACCATGCCAAATTTGATAAGGAGGCATTGTCTTTGAAAATTAGAAAGGGAAAATTTGTTGATCAAGAAGGCAGCAGTAGCAGTGCATACTCCCCATGTGATTGGCACCTTAGATCGAAAATAGAGAGCCTGGGCAACATTCAACAAGTGTTGATGTTTTCTTTCTACAAATAGAATTTTGCCCTGGCCTTTCAACACATGAAAATTGATCACGTGCCCACGTCTGATCTTGCAAGAACCGGTATGGGCCAGTTCCTTCCTTGGATTATCAAGCCTAAAGCATTTTGACTGCCACCCAAAACTAGGTTTTGACCGGTGCAAAAAACTTGATACTTGCTGTGGTAGTATCTGACTTGTTACTAAGCAGAAAATTCCAGGTGTGTCTTGAGCAATCATCCACCAAAGTGAGGAAATATTTCTTGCCATCATAGGTGAGGTGGCCATATGGACCCCAAATATTGTCACTATTAGCAGAGAAACATAATTAGGTTTTTCAGAAAGTGTTTTGATATTGATATATGTACAGAGATACAATATGGTCATATATACAACTCAGAGATAGAAATTATCTCCTATAATTAAGCTATTCATATAATTACACAATCTGCACTATTAATGAGTATATCCCTATAATGACACTAACAATCCCTACAATTATGCTAACACCCTCCCTCAAACTCTAGTTGGGATGGTGGATGCCAACTGGAGTTTGCTTAAGAGATCTTTGAAGCGAGTCGGATGATGTGTTTTGGTGAAGATATCAGCAGTTTGGTTCGTAGAAGGGATAGAAATTAAGCGTATGGTGCCATTAGTAACATGATGGCGTACAAGGTGACAATCAATTTCAATGTGCTTTGTGCGCTCGTGAAAAACATCATTATGAGAAATCTAGATAGCACTTCTATTGTCACAATGAAGCATAGTTGCAGAAGAATGTGTAACTCCCATATCAGCTAATAGCCATCGTAACCAAAGTAATTCAGCAGTAGCATCAGCAAGAGCACGATATTCAGATTCTGTGCTTGAACGGGAAACAACGGTTTGCTTTTTGCTACGCCAAGAAAGAAGAGAACTTCCCAAGAAGAAACAATACCCCGTTGTTGAGCGACGATCTGTTGGGTCGGCTGCCCAATCGGCATCCGAGTATCCAGATAAGACCAAGGATGAATTAGCAGAGAAGTGTAAGCCATGGAAAAGAGTACCTTTAACATAACGAATAATTCGAAGAACTGCAGAGAAATGAGAAGATCTAGGAGCAGACATAAATTGACTGACAATATGAACAACATATGCAATATCAGGACGAGTGACAGTGAGATAAACAAGGCTACCAACAAGTTGTCGATACAATGTGGCATCTTCAAGAGGAGTGCCATCAAGTGGTGTGAGCTTGCAGTTGAGTTCCAATGGAGTTGATTCAGTCTTACTATCTGTGATACCAGCTCTAGAAATCAAGTCAGATGCATACTTAGCCTGGGAGAGATAATAGCCTCTTTTGGATCTTCAGAAACTTCAAGTCCCAAAAAATAGCTAAGAGAACCAAGGTCTTTCATTTCAAAATGTTGACTGAGATAACTTTGTAATGCATAAATTCCAGACTTATCATCTCCAGTGATGATTATCATCCACATAAAGAAGCAGAATTACAATACCACTATCAGTTCGTCGAGTAAATAAAGCAGAATCATGTGGACTAGAGAGAAAGCCAAAGTGTGTAAGAGTAGAACTAAACTTGGAAAACCAGGCCCTAGGAGCTTGTTTCAAACCATATAATGCTCTTCGAAGCTTGCAAACCTTATGAGGAGAATGATAACCAGGAGGAGGATGCATATAAACTTCCTCTGTCAGATCACCGTGAAGGAAGGCATTTTTGACATCCATTTGAAATAGCTTCCATTTACGAACGACAACAATAGCCAAGAGACTACGAACAGATGTTATTCGAGCTACTGGAGCAAACGTTTCTTCATAATCTATCCCGTATTCTTGAGTATACCCTTTGGCCACTAGGCGAGCTTTGTGACGTTCAACAGTTCCATCTGAACAAGTCTTAATTTTATAGACCCATTTGCACCCAATAGGAATCTTGTCCGTAGGGAGATCAACTAAATCCCAAGTATGTGTCTTCTCTAAAGCTTGAATTTCTTCAGCCATAGCTTGCTGCCAAATGGGGTTAGTACTTGCTTCACGATAAGAAGATGGCTCATGAATGGTTGCAATAGCAGAATAACAATGGTAATTATTAAGAGAAGGAGGGGGGTTTCTTACTCTGGTGGAATGACGAGATGATATAGGTACAATATCAACAACCGGAGCAGGTTCAGTAGGAGCAGGCGAGGGTGGACTGGTATTGAGCTCATTGGAGTTACCTGCATCAGAACTTAAGAATAACTCTATTGAGGGATTAGTGAAAAAATTGGAATTAGTGATGATAGAATGGTGAAACTTAGAAAGAGAAGAGAACATGGTATTTTCCCAAAAGGTAACATGACGTGAAATGCGTAATCTATTGGAAATGGGATCCCAACATCGATATCCTTTATGTTCCGTGCCATAACCAAGAAAGCAACACAAACGAGCACGCGGTTCTAATTTTGTGTGCTCATAAGGCCGCAAAAGAACAAAACAAGCACATCCAAAAGGATTAAGAATGGAATATTCAGGAGACTTACCAAACAGTTTTTCAAAAGGAGAGAAGTTTTTAAGGACTAAGGTAGGGAGTCGATTAATAGTATAAACAACATTAAGAGTTGCTTCCCCCCAAAAAATTTCTGGACACGAGGCTGAGAGAAGAGCAGCACGAACAAAACCAAGGATATGACGATGTTTTCGCTCAGCTCTACCATTTTGTTGAGAGGTATGAGGACATGAACGTTGAACCACAGTGCCTTGTTGACTGAGAAACTGAAGTAAAGAAGAATCACGATATTCCATCGCATTGTCTGTGCGAAGAATCTTAATAGCAAGAGAAAATTGAGTTTTGATCATACGTGCAAAAGATATGTATAACTGTGATAATTCAGATCGATTTTTCAAAAAATATATCCACGTAAAACGAGAAAAATAATCATCAACAAACAAGACATAATAACAAAAACCATTAAGGCTTTGTTTGCGAGTTTGGAGGGGAACGGAGGGGAAGGCTTTGAGGGGTGGAAAATATGAGGGAAAGTGGAGAAATCTTTCAAAAAGTTTAAAATAATAGTTTTTTAGAGAATGATAAATTAATGCATATGATTATTATATTTTTAATTTTAAAAATAATATAACAACATAGATTAAATTTGAAGAATTCATATAAACCCTCCTCCAATACAATTTTTTAGTTCCCCCAAATGAGGAGGGTTTAGTATTATGAAGAAAAGTTAACCCCCGAAAGCCCTCCCCTCCCATTTTTCTCTATTTCTTCCACTTGCTCATTCCTTTTTTCCCAAGCCTTCCCCTTCCTTCCCCTCCAAACTCGCAAACAAAGCCTTAGAGAATATTGTAGTTTTTTTGTGTGTGTGGTTTTGTATCTTTTTGGATTCTGGATCTTTTGGCTGCCTTACAACAATTACAAGAATCCTTCCGTGAGTTTGCTCAATTGTTAATTTATCATAGGATAGAAATGTGTTATTATGATTTCTAGGTTGTGGGATTGGTGATAGGATAGTGTAATTTATTTGAGCGAACTCAATCAATGCTTTTTTTTTGGGGAACACAATTTGCTATTATTGGAATAAAATTCTACAAGTCTTTGTGTGGGATGGCATGAGTGGCGAAACTTGAAAATCTGTTGGAGGAGGCTTATTGATGGTCTTTTAGTAATCTAGTATTGTGGAGTCTTTTAGTAATCTAGTATTGTGGTTTTATTGGTAAAAATGAGAGTGAGAGGCATTCAAATTTTGTTCTTTTGGCTGGTTGTTGGTGCACTTGGATGGAATGTTATGCATATGTTGGCCTTTTTCACTCAATAGTTATTTTTACCCTCAGAAGACTGCATTTTACATGCAACTTTGCACCCACTTTGTAGGTTTCTGTTCTGCTGTTCATGTATTTTTTAGGGAGTCCTTTGTCTATAATGAGGTGTGACTAGTGAGAGGATAGTCCAATAGTTATAGACAGTGTTGTCAAATAGGGGCTCTATAGTGCTATTGCGTAGTGGAATTTGAACAGAACGTTTTTGTTCCCTAATAAGCAATTTAGTACAAGGTGTTATCAAAATGAGAAATGATATTTGTACAATCATTTTGTGACAACTTTTTGACAACTTTCTCTCTCATACTCACATTATGTTCTTACTCTCTCTTCCTTTTTCTCTTTCTATTGTTTTTGACCAATAAAAAGGAAGAAAAATAATGTTGTCACCAAATGGTTGTACAAATATCATTGCTCTATCAAAATAGTTGCGTGATAGATTTGTAGCGTAGCAAAATTTCAACAAACCTCTATTTCGACCATCTGCAATTGAGAACACTGGTTGGAGGTGGAGGGAGATTAAGAAAACTATAGGTCAAACCACAGACTATATAGAGACTTGGGCTTTGTTTGCGAGTTTGGAGGGGAAGGGAGGGGAAGGCTTAGGAAAAAAGGAATGAGCAAGTGGGAGAAATAGAGGAAAATGAGAGGGGAGGGCTTTGGGGCGTTAACTTTTCTTCATAATACAAAACCCTCCTCATTTGGGGGAACTAAAAAATTGTATTGGAGGCGGGTTTTGGAGGGTTTATATGAATTTTCAAATTTAATCTATGTTGTTATAATATTTTTTAAATTAAAAATATAGTAATCATATGCATTAATTTATCATTCTCTAAAAAACTACCCTTTTAAATTTTTTGAAAGATTTCTCCATTTTCCCTCATATTTCCCACCACTTAAAGCCTTCCCTTCCCTTCCCCTCCAAACTCCCAAACAAAGCCTTGGAGATAAATGATATATTTCTGAACTTAATACATGAGAAAGTTGTGTTGTTGATTGGTCCATGTACCACATGAGAAAATGCTTGATTGTTATTGTTGTTGCTTTATCTATAATGCAAATAGACTGTTCGCTTTTGGGCTTATGTTTTTCTCTATTATATTTTCTTTATTTTTTAGGAAGAATGCCTGGAACTTCTTCTTTCTGCTTTGTTTATCTCTCAATAACTTATTTGTACCATAAATATGATTAAGTTTTGAGTTAGCTGTCTTGTTAAATTCTTTTATAATTTCATTAAACAAAAAACAATAGTTAAACGGGTTTTGTGACCACTAGGTTCTAAGAGTTGTTGGATGACCCGTATTCCTTTTGAGTCATTATCTGTGCTTTCACTTCGTTCATTAATTTTGTAACTAATTATTGACATACAATCAGGTGAGATATCCAGATCGGATAACACTCATTAGGGGAAACCATGAAAGTCGTCAGATCACGCAGGTTTGTCTATTAGCTGAAGTGGAATAATGAATGAAAGTGAAAGGGAAAAGGTCACTGGAGTTTTTCTTTACATTTTTTTACTTCGGTAAACTTATTCAATATCCATCATTTGACAGGTATACGGTTTCTATGACGAGTGCCTTCGGAAATATGGTTCAGTAAATGTTTGGAGATATTGTACTGACATATTTGACTACTTAAGGTATGCTGCTATCTAGATGTCTAGATTTTATTGGTACATGTGTTTCTGTGTAGAGGGTGAATCTTGGCACAACTGTAAGATTGTTTCCTTGTAATCATGGGGTCAAATCCTAGAAACAGTCTTTCCTTCCGCGGAGTAAGGCTGCCTACACCTACCCTCCCCAGACCCCAACAACTAGTCGGAGCCTCGTGCAGATTGAGATATTAATATAAACATTAAATTGATTTAATCTTGCACATGGGAGCTAAGCTACCCCTTCAAAAAAATAATGCTTGATTTTCTATTAAATTTCTGAAATGGTCGAATCACCACAAACTGCATTTTTCATACCATACTGTTGCTGAGATCTCTCTTTGTTCCATCTGTTTTGTGGGTACAGGGGCTGCTTCTTGTGATTTTCTTTGTTATTCTTTCGACTGTCAAATTCATGATTGAAGGGTGTCTACCATCGACACTGTTACTTGAAAAGTGTATGCATTATCCTTTCTATTTTAGAGGAATGGGGTTTAGGTGGATAGGAGGTAGGCTAAAACTCGAAGGATGCTGTATGTAGCCTGTCTTTGTGTATTTTAAGAGGAAAAGGGTTGGGGTGGGTGATTTCAAGAACCATTGGCCAAATATTTTGACAGCCTCATCAAATGGTATATAGAAGAAAAATGCTAACACCGCACTCTTTTAGAGATTGGGCACCCGTTTATCGAATGAGGATGCATGGTAGCTCACATAGTAATAGAGAGTGTGTAGAAAAGATTGTCAGATATTGTGTATTGCCAGCATTTCATGAGTATAGAAATAACCAAAAAGGAAAATAGGGTTTTAATGGAAACATTATATGTATGTAGTTGCTTAATAATAACTAGTAAAATTAACTTCATTTACAAACTTATTTGTTTTAACTTGCATTTCTGCTATTGACTTTCCTTCGTTGATAACTATAAACTGCAGCTTGTCTGCTCTAATTGAAAACAAGATTTTCAGTGTTCATGGTGGTCTTTCTCCTGCTATTTCAACATTGGATCAGGTTCAAAATTCTACCCTAATTTATGTGTCTGAAGTTTTAGATGTATAAAGGCTACATTATATGTGTTATTTATTATTCATATCCAGATACGAACTATTGATAGAAAGCAAGAGGTACCTCATGATGGTGCCATGTGTGACCTCCTATGGTCAGATCCTGAAGATATTGTGGATGGATGGGGTCTGAGTCCCCGTGGTGCTGGTTTCTTGTTTGGTGGCAGTGTTGTTACTGGATTTAACCACACCAATAACATTGACTATATATGCCGAGCTCATCAGTTGGTAATGGAAGGATATAAATGGATGTTCAATAACCAGATAGTTACTGTCTGGTCGGCTCCAAATTATTGCTACAGGTACGTCGTCAATTCAAATGTCTGTTACTATTGGTGTTCTGGTGTATTTAATAAGAAATTTTTGTCTTTGTTACAGATGTGGTAATGTAGCTGCAATTCTGGAGTTAGACGGTAATCTTAATAAGCAGTTTCGTGTGTTTGATGCTGCCCCACAGGTTTGTTGGCAAAGTCACTTGATATTGATTATTATTGTTCTAAACTATGTACATATATAAGCTATATGGATGATTGTTTCCTCAAAAAGAAGCAATGCAAGCGTCAATTCCTTAATGTCAAATCCATTGATTCATGTGGTAAAGAATGTGCCGCTAATGCATCATGGTTGCAATATTCTTATCCTACTGAATCTACGTATCAGGGACGTTTCATTTGAATGTACTATCTTTGCATGTTTGAGTAAATAATTAGTGGTTTATGTTCTTTGCTACATTAGGGTCTCCCCTCTCCCCACCAAGGAGGAAATTAATTAGCCGATGTTGATTTTTAAATTTTAATGAACAGGAATCAAGAGGTGCACCTGCCAAGAAACCAGCACCAGACTACTTCTTATAAACCAGATTTCTTTGTTTCTATATCTGAATACACGAATTGACAAATGGTGAGGAGATGTCTGTAACGGGAGGAATCAGCAAGGGATAATTGTCAGTTCTGGAGGCCGAAGTCTGGCATACATGCTTGTGCATCATTATTATTGTAGGAGTGTTGTGAATTAGTTTGTGATTTGCAATATATGATTCTTTACCTTCGTTCATTCATAACATGTGATGGACAGAGGGTTGATTTAGAAGGAAAAATGACATTTGCATATATGAGAACTTGATTAGAAAGAATTGGATTTGATCAGGGAATATTGGGAGTCCATATAACCTATGGAGAAAAACCCACTATTCAAGTTTTGATATTCTTGAGTTACAAAAGTTTGTTATTCAATTTTCATAGCATGTGTGCAGATGTTTGTGTTATTGCTCTAGTTTTGCACTTTGTGGTTGGTATTAAAATCATGCATTTCCTGTATTCGGAGGTTCATTTGTCGATAGAAAAGTAATACAAACGCATGGAACTTTCTGTTGTCTATCAAAATCACTTGGAATTTTCTGATTGTTAAAGAGAGTTTCACTTGGTATTGTTGGTTACTTGTGCCTCCAAGCACAGATGGTTTTTTTTACATGCACTTGCACCCAATCTAAAAAACAAACTGGTAGAAAATCTTTGATCTCCTTTTATGTTGGATGTTTGATGCAGACAAGCTGTTGCTGCTGCAGAAGCATGAATGCAAGTCATAGGATTAATGACCTTATCCAGTAATCAACATATTATGTTGGGAATCTGGGTTAGAGCATTTTCTTTTTTCGTTTTCTTTTGAAAGGAGGTTAGAGCATTTTCAAAACTATGTTCTTGTGGCTAAAAATTGGTTTTACCATTGGAGTAAAGTTGGTGCAGAGTTTGGTATTAACTAATAAGAACAAATACTCTGGAGAGTTTTTATTATTATTTTTGAGGGAAATCTTTTAAGAGTTATGTTCTTAGCTTTAAATTTTTTTTTTTTTTTAGAAGAATCAATAATATTAAATTTAACGTGAGGTAACCTGACTTGAACTTATTTTAAATTTTCTAAGAGCTGCATAATTGGAGTTAAAAATGGCAGGGTTATTATATCGGATGTCACAAGTGAACTCACCAACATAAAGTTACTCGGATGAATAACCAATTGCGGCTCTAAGATTTAATGAACTTCAGTTAAAGACTAATTGGTCGGGACAATTTTAATTTAAATCTGACTAGAACAATCTTTATCCAAACTCATAGTACAGGAACAATCCTTAACCAAGTTTTATTTAATTCTCGGCTAAATTTCAGATTACCAAAAACCTTATAATGATGTTCTGAGGAGATGCTCTTGTTTAACTGTGCATTTTCAAGAGTCAGAAATCAGAATATACAAACTGTGTCACGTGGGTCTCGAGCTCACGTACAACTATATGTTTTATATTAATAATTGAGCACTACGGTGCCAACTTCAACCCATTTTAATATAACAACATATTTATTGAACAAACTTCCAAAATCAACCAACCATCCTCATAGTTCGTTGTTATCAGAAACAGAGTTAGATACATATCAAACATATAAAACAGTAACAAAATTTCATATTTCACTCACAAATATTAACATTAAAACTGTCTCAAGATTCAACAACACCTTATACTAGGTTTCATGTTGATGTTTTCTTGATCATAAATATTAAATTCATCCCTAACCATGTCACATAAATTTTTTGTTCTTTTTTTATTCTTATTATTTATCTCAACTAGTGTTTGTGTTCATGAAGAGGGTTCCATCTCTGTGATTATATCTGATAAGGGTCTTGACTTTGCCAAAGATATTCTTATAAACCAAACTATTGCATCTATAGTTCTTTCTCAGCTACCACAAATTGAGAAATCTGTTCAAGTACCTCTTGTTGGAAAAGCTCATGTGATTCTTTCTGAGATCACAATCAAGAATATTCAAGTTAGTTCTTCATATGTTGAAACTGGTGATACTGGTATTAATGTTGTTGTTTCGGGTGCTACTGCTAATTTGAGCTTGAATTGGAGGTATACTGTTAGTAGTTGGTTAATCCCAATTGGAATTTCAGATAGTGGAACTGCCACTGCTAAGGTATTGTAATAATCTTTAATATTGTTCACTATTTTATACTATGCATTTTCCTTTCTAAAGTTGCATTTGATTTGATGGCGTATAGTTTATCGTTCCTTTGTGCTTTAATTCACTAGGTTTGACCTTGAAGGGAATAATAGGAATAAATGGTTTCCATAAGTTGGTTATTTTGACAAAATTGGTTCTAAAATTGCACTTTGTACTTTCCTGCAACTGGAGTAAGGGTATGTTTGGATTGACTTAATCGAGTTTATCTGTTGGTATAAATACTAGTGAAACTGTATGGGAGAGTTTATAGAAACAACCTATGACATGTTCATAAGCTATTTTTAACTTATGTCCATAAGCTCTCCAAAATAGGTTATGAAAACAGTTTAAGTTTATTTGATCTTTCATTATAGAAAAAGCTTATACATAAGCACTTGTCTGATAAGCGTTTATGCTACAAGGGCTTAATTAAATTGTTTATCCAAACAAGACTTTAGATTAGATCAACTTGTTAGAAGATAGGCAATTGAATACAGTTGAAACTGCAGATATTGAAAATTTAGATGTGGTATCAAGATGAACAATAAAGCACATGTGTTTTTAGTATTTGATAGGAAAAAACCTGTTAGAATAATGTACTTTTAATGCATGTAGTTTTGTTTTACCACTCCTTGATCAACCAATAATATCCCTCACTTGGTTGTGTACTTGTGTTGTGTTGTGCTATGTTTGGAAGGTTGAAGATTTGCAAGTGGGGCTTACTGTAAATTTAAGGAACCAAGAAGGAACTCTTAAGCTAATTCTCTTAGATTACGGATGTGATGTTGGAGAATTATCTATAAAGATGAACGGTGGAGCAGCTTGGCTTTATCAAGTGTAAGCTATATTTCCTAGGCTCATACGGACTTATCTTTCAAAGGGACAAAACTTGTTCTGACCCCCTACACACACAAACACATAGATGGACCGATAGATAATGGTTGAAAATGTTATGTGAATAATTGTTTTATTTTTGCTGCAGTCTAGTTGATGCTTTTAAAGGAAATATAGGATCGGCAGTTGAAGATGCTGTTTCTAAGAAAATAAGAGAAGGGATACCAACACTTGACAATCTACTGCAAACTCTTCCAAAGACAATTTCAATAGATGAAACCGCTGCTCTAAATATTTCTTTCGTTGACAATCCTGTGCTGAGTAATTCTTCTATTGAACTTGAAATCAATGGTTTATTCACTGAGAGAAATGATGTTTTAGTACCTCAAGTCTACCACAGAAGATCTGACATTTCTGTTTCCAGTGGTGGTTTACCAAAGATGATAAATATATCATTACATGAAAATGTTTTCAAATCAGCGTCCGAAGTTTACTTCGCAGTAAGTTTCTGAATTCTGAAGCTTCCAAGATTTCAATACATGAAAATGTTTTGCATGGTCTACTTCAATAACATTTCTCATGAAACATTTTGCCCTTTTGTTTTGTTTTGCCTGGTTCTACCCTAACATTTCTCGTGAAACATTAATATATTATCTTGTTTCTCATTAGGCTATGACATTATCTATAATCTGCAGAACAATTTTTTTCCTTCTTGTTCCACAGTTTGCATGTTTGCCCACATCATCTATATACTTTTAATGGGGTGAGTTCTTTAATAATCAAACTTGGGTCCTGGAACCTTTGGTCGGACATGGAATTTTGGATAAAAGGATTATTTTGCTGATATCAAATAGACCTTGATTTCTGCTAACATCAAATATAGGGTAGGGTGGTGAGGAATGACAACGAAGAAGAGAATTATTTCAGTGGGAAGAGGATCAGTTAAAGGAGTGTATTTTGTTGTTGGATAATGTTACTCTGCATGATAATGTGGTGGTTGCATGGAAGTGGAATAATTTAAGAGGTGACATGTATTATGGGAAAGAGGCTTATAAAGGTATTGTGGGGCTGGTGGAGATGGCTGATCCGCTCTTGGTTCAATTATATGGAACAAATTAATGCCTTTGAAGCTAATTCTATATTAGCAGTGTATTGACAAATGAAGGATTACCGCATATACATCAGTTCGGTAGATTGGTGAATGGAAGAAGGGATTTGAGGCAAAGGTTCGTGATTATATGGTTTACTTGTGTGTGATTTATTTCAAAATCAAGTTCTGGAGAAGATAAAAATCTTGGTGTTTAGGAGCAACTGAAGAAGCTGATTGATTAAGCGGAAATCGTAGTATTGGTGGTAAACGATGTACTGATTTGTTTCAATATCAGCTGTGATAAAGGAGATGAGTAAGGTGCACTGCTCATTAATTAAAATTTTCTTGTGCATCGTGTCAATCTTAGGTCGGTCCTCAGGCAAATGCTTCGGATAGCAGTGAGGTTTGTGTTAATGCTGGAAATTCTTGAGGTGAATGAGTTGGCAGGATAGTGCATGTTGTTGGATTAATGAATGTGCTGAGATTGCTTGTCCAAAAATAAATAAACCTTGGACTGTTATGCTGCATGTATCTGTAGAATTGAATCCTCTATTCCTTTATCATAGAAACAACATTGTTCATGCTGATTACAAGCTTTTTTGTTAGATTGGTTGCATTTTCATTATTATAGACTCGAATATAGTTTTTATAGTTTATGTTGTTCTTGCCTCAGGCAGATGCTTTGCAATGGATACTTGATGAACTGCCTAATCAGGCACTTTTGAACACTGCTGACTGGAAAATCCTCATTCCTCAATTATACAAGCAATATCCAAATGATGACATGAATCTTAATGTCTCTGTATCTTCTCCACCGGTTATAAAAGTGTCAGATCAAGATGTAGGTGTTACCATTTCCATAGATTTAATCGTTGATGTTTTGGAAGCTGGTGAAGTCATACCAGTTGCATGCATCTCTGTGGTATGCTTAAATAAAGTTAATATATACCTGAGTTCATAGTTTTTCATTTTTGAAACTTACACTTTAAAGTAACTATTCTCGTAATTTGCTACATTTCTACATTCCGATAACATGATCAATATCTTATATTAACCTGATCCATTAATGTTGCTTGTTGGTACAGGATATTAGTGCTTCGTGTGATGCGGAAATTGCACGAAACAGTCTTACTGGTCGGCTTAAATTGAAGAAGTTCTCCACATACTTGAAATGGAGCAAAATAGGGAAACTTCACATGAATGTAATTCAGGTAAATATCAGTAAATGCATTCACCTTTTCAACTCAAAAGGTTTGTACTTTGGTATGAAATTAGATGAGATTGAACTTTAGGACCAAATAGTTCCTATATTTTTCGGGGACTATTCTTGGATAGTTATGTTTTTATCTGTTTTTAAGATGTCATGTGACACTATCTCATTGTCCACACACAAATCATTGTAATTTCAACTTTGAAATACATGATTGTTAGTTAGTCTATGCTATTATTATATGAATCTTACTCTTTTACTTTGTAAACATTTGCAGTCATTATCATCAACTGCCCTCAAAACCGTCCTCATACCATACCTAAACTCGCAGTTAAAGAGGGGAATTCCATTGCCGATTCTGAATGGTTTTGCCCTTGAGAATGCGCGAATCTTGTACACTCCCCCGTGGATTGCAGTGTGTAGTGATGTTACCTTCTTAGGAGACTACTATCTTAGACATCATCTAGCTTATGTATCATAAAACTACTGTCACAGTACACTTATGTTAAAAAAGGAATGAGCTATACTTGTAATTTGTAAAGATAGCTGAGAAGAGTGAATGAGATACATGCATGGAAGTAGTGATCAGTCACCTTCTTGTATTGTATGCACTCTATCTTTGGACGTGAAACTTTTTGTAAATTATTCTATCTAAAGGGATTGCTTGTTGAAAAAAATTCCAGCAGTCAACCTCCTTACTTGATATATGACATTTATTTGTAAATTTATGCAAACAAAATTATTATTACAGTGGCACATAGATTAATATTTTAGTTTTCCCAAACATTGAGAAATTCAGTACTGTTTTTTTTAACCAAAAATGTTTGTTTCTCTTTGTTACATGTTGGGCTTCCAAGTGTGACTCTGTGAGTGGTTAAATCTCACGTCGTCTATGAATAAGTAAAATGTAAAGAAAAATGCTCTTCTCCCATTGAGATTTGCTCACTCCCAACTGAACTTCTGAAAATACCCCTCACGTGACTTAAGTCACGTTCGAGTCACATTCGCTACATTGGTACATCCCACGTGAGTTAAGTCACGTAGGTTATAACTCAGCGTGAGTTAACTCATATAGGTTATACTTCAGCTTAGCGAACGTGAGTTAACTCATGGGGGGTATTTTGGTCTGTTTGTAAGGGAGTGAGTGTTTTTTGTTGCGAGAAGAACAATTTTCAAATATAAAATATTAAATGTATAAGAGAGGGGATCTATTCCTTAAAAAAATAAGAGAAGAGGGGATCCATATAACTAATGTCTTAATGTTTGGATGAATATATGGTGATTAATATAAGAGAGGGGATCCATATAGAGTCAAAATAACCAATGGATTGTGATTAATATAAATCATAGATTAGTTATATGGATTTCCTCTTTTATATTAATCACCATATATCCATCCAAGACATAAATGATTAAATCTCTTATAAATTATTGATTATTTGAATTCAACTCACTAAGTTGGTAGTCAATTTGAATAGATTACGCCTTTCTTCCTCTCTCTCTTCTCTTCTTCTCAAACCCTAGTTGTCACCCATTTCTTCTTCTTCTTTTCAGAGGGGTAATTTAGGGTCAATTTTGACCCAAAAATCACCCCTCCGAATTGTTTTTCCTTCTATATCCTAATTAAATAAGTGATTTCACGTATTTTTTGTTTTCTTTCGTTTGTTTTTGTAATTTCGTCGTCTCTGAACGACTTTGTTTGTTTTGATTTCCCGTCTTTGTGCGGTGTGTTTTTGATTTCCTGTCTTAGTGCGGTGTTTATTTGATTCAGGTTGAAAGATTAGCTTTGAGCAAGTGCAGATCCGATCAATGACAATGACTTTGGCGTCGTCAACGTTGCAAATCCGAAGACATGAGTATTTCGGAGCCATGAATATAGTCATATTAGTCATATTTGTAGGCATAGGTACTTTGTCGTTTTATGCTATTAACATGGATGTTGTGAGTTTGTTCATAGATTCATCCTTTTTGTTTTTAGCGAATTTGGATTTGTATTGTATCGATGTACTCCATCAATTTGAATGAATTAATATCGTTTACTTTTGTCAAAAAAAAAAAAGTTGGTAGTCAATTTGAATGAATGAATATCATTGATTTTTTTTTTAGGATGAGTGTCATTGATTACAAGTGTGGGATATTTTATATTTTACGCACATATTTTACCTCCATTAGACTCTTTAAGCAATTCTTATCTAGTCACCCGAATCAAAAATATTTGGATCATCTTTTTCAATATAATTTTAATTCATTTTCAACAAATGAAAACTATATTATTTTCTTTGTTATTTTGGTTGCTACAACTATTTTTAATATAATTTCTTATTAAATTTAGTATTATTTAATTATTTGATAGAATTTTTTTGCCTCACTATTATTGTAAGTCCAGATCCGTCCCTGCTTAGACCACTACATGTCACAATATGTTGTAAAGGTTTTTCTTATATGCACAACCTTGTACACGGTAAAAAATATTAATTACATATTTTTCTTATCAGTTACCAACTTAATTATTTATATGATTCAAATATATCTTTTAAGTCAGCGATGCTCACATTGAAATAAAAGATATATTCTAGAAACTCAAAACCAAACAAAGAATATATTTTTGTGATAATAAATGAGGTGTAGTTGAATTTGTATGTGATCAAATTTTAAGGATAAATTCAAGTCAAACTAAATTATATGTTTTTTTTTTACCAAAAACTTACTTTTTAATTTAAAATTCATCCACATTCCTCAACTATGCATGTACTCCCTCTAATCACCATTATAAACAAAACTTTACATTTTAGATATATCCTAGAAACTCAAAACCAAACAAAGGGATTTTTCAAATATATTTTTGTGATAATAAATGAGGTGTAGTTGAATTTGAATTTGATAAATTTTAAATTTTAAGGATGTAAGTCAAACCAAATTATATGTTTTTTTTTACCAAAAACTTACCTTTTGTTTTAAAATTGATCTCCATTCCTCAACTATGCATGTACTCCCTCTTATCATTATTATAAGCAAAACTTCACATTTTAGATATATCCTAGAAACTAAAAACCAAACAAAGGGATTTTTCAAATATATTTTTGTGATAATATATGAGGTGTAGTTGAATTTGAATCTGATAAATTTTAAGGATAAATTCAATTCAAACCAAATTATATGTTTTTTTGATCAAAAACTTACTTTTGATTTAAAATTGATCTCCATTCCTCAACTATGCATGTACTCCCTTTGATCACCATTATAAACAAAACTTTACATTTTAGATATATCTTAGAAACTCAAAACCAAACAAAGGGATTTTTCAAATATATTTTTGTGATAATAAATGAGGTGTAATTGAATTTGAATCTGATAAATTTTAAGGATGAATTCAAGGCAAACCAAATTATTATTATTTTTTTTACCAAAAACTTACTTTTTGATTTAAAATTAATCATCATTCCTAACTATGCATGTACTTCCTCTAGTCGCTATTATAAACAAACCTTCACATTTTAGATATATCGAATAATTAATGCATCTACTCTTTATTATAAATTAGATACATTAATTATTCATTGTATCTAAGAGTGAAGTTTACTTATAAAAGTAATCGGAGAGAGTATTATGTATAAAATGATATGGAAAGATAACGAATAAGTAAAAATGTGAAAAATTAATGTTCTTTGTCATGTGCAAAGCCTGGCACATGTAAGAAAAATTAGTTGATTAACATTTAAGTATCGTCAAAAAAATATTCTTTAAGTATAATTAGGAAAATTATAAAAAATATTCTTTAAGTATAATTAGGAAAATTATAAAAAAAAAAATACAAATTAATAAGATTTGATATTTGACCAAAAATAAATAAATTAAATTTGTTACTTTTTGATAACCATCAAAAGAAGAGAGAATCAAGAAGTGCTAAAAAAAATTAAGTGTATTTATATACTTGAAGGCAGGATACATTTTTCATAAAATATGAAGAAGTTACTTCCACCAACAATGATGTTCCATTTAGTATTGTATATTAGTTATTTTTATTTTGGTGTAGCTATAGATTGTGGTGGAAATCAAGTTGCAAATACCATCATTGTTGACCAACAAGGAAAAGGAGGATTCCAAACAATTCAAGCTGCCATTGATTCTATTAAGAGTCAAAATAATCAATGGATTATGATTAATATAAATCCTGGCATATACAAGTAAGTTTATATTTTTTTTATATAAGACACATACAAGTAATTTGAAATTTATTTTATGTTTTCACAATCTAAAATTGTGCAGGGAAAAAGTTCTTATACCTGTTGGAAAGTCGTGCATTATTTTAAAAGGATCAGGTAGTAATAACACAATCATTACTTACGACGATTCATATCATAAAGTTGGCACATCCATGAGTGCTACATTTCATTCATCCCCACCTAATGTAATTTTGAATGGCATTACATTCAAGGTAAATGCAATAAACGGATTTAACAACATACTATTTTATAACTCTTCCATTGTTCTATAAGGTATTTTGCATTATTGTAGAACACATATGGATATGACGGACCAGCAGTAGCAGCTTCGATATATGGTGATAAGTCTGCGATTTTTGAATGTAGTTTCATTGGTTATCAAGATACATTGCTTGCATCAAAAGGGCGTCAATACTTTAAAAATTGTTATATTCAAGGTGAAGATGACTTCATTTTTGGGGAAGGTCAATCTTATTTTGAGGTAAGACTTTTTTTTCTACCAACATTATCTTAATGAAAGGAGCTCCAAAATGACTAGACAAATATGCGGTTTATTAGAAGATAGGTAAAGTTTGAACCAAATTTTTCAATCACCACATATCAAACTCAAATTTTTCGTTTGCTAGGGCCATAGTTAAAAAACCTAAATACCTATTGAGATTGTTTATTTAGATTAAAAATACTAACAACTTGTGCACAACCTAGTAGTTATGTAAATTTTTAATTCTTTTTTTATTGCTCATAATATATTTTTCTAAAAAACATTGGGGATGAAAAATTATTATGAATGTCGGTGACACCAATGGTCATTTTACAACAGTGTCAAATAGAATTCAAATTATCTCCATTAAGGTCATAAAGTCAGACTCTCATAACTGAGCTAACATATGTTGTTCTTAATCTATTTTATTTGTATATTAAGGTGAAATAAATAAGTACTATTTATTTTTCTATGGATTTTCACTTGTTGTAGAATTGTGTAATGAATGCCACTCAAGCAGAATCTAGACCTTCAGGTTTTGTAACATCACAACGTAGGGAATCACCAAATGATCCAAATGGTTTTGTTTTTAGAGGAGGGTACGTTGTTGGAAATGGCACAGTGAGTCTTGGAAGACCTTGGGGCCCTTACTCAAGAGTTATATTTTGGGGAACATATTTTACGTCAGTGGTAACTCCTCAAGGATGGGATGCTCCGGGTTTAACGAAAGGCCAAGAGTATGTTTTTTTGTTGCATAAGAGAAAATCCAAGTTTAAGCTTAAATTAATAATTTTGCAAAAATAATAATAAAAATCAATGGTATTCATAGCCTTTTGCATGATTTTGGAAATTAAGAATATATGATAGATCATATGTAAGGTATCACTTTTACTCTATATTACTCCAAAGTGATACCATGCATGTATTCTCTTTGAACCACTTCAACAAGCCATTATCTTTCGTGACATATCAATTTGGGTTTTAGGTTTGATCAGGTGTTAAATAAAACAAAAGTATATATTTATGAGTGTTATTTGTTAATACTAATATCATATGCAATATTTGATATTTTTCTAAATTTGTAAACAAAATTGTGCAGGCAAAACATCACATATGCAGAAGTTAATTGCACAGGACCTGGGGCCAACATTGAAAAACGTGTCAAGTGGGAGAAGAAACCAGATAGCTTAAACTTGAACGAGTATACTTTGTCATCGTTCATAAATAGTGATGGATGGCTTGCCAACATACCATCTATTTTATTGTAGTTTACTTTTCTTGTCTTTGGTTAGATATTTATGATTTGATTGTCTTGTTTATTTATGAACAAATGATCAATAGCTAAATATCCAATAAAAACGTGCATTGTTTTTGCACAAAATATAAGCTAATGTCATATAAATGGGGTTTATAAATTTTGTATGTTATGACATACACTCATTCACCTGCCTAGAGGTTATGATTATGATAATGATTATGGATAAAGATGTCAAAACTGCTATATATTTTTTGTGATAATAACTTTCGATTATAACAAAGCATACCTCTACAACGTAAAGACTATCAAAACTATTAACCTTGATTAAAAACAATAAAAATTAAGTTATTATGTTAGATAATGTGGATTATTTTGTTTAATCACATGCATACCATTTATTTATTATATATTGATATCCATTTTTATTCAGTTACTTTGGTTATGAATTCTCTCTTTAATTATCTATATTTTCTTGACTTGTAAAGCTTACGTGATTGTTCAATTTTATATAACTTGTGCCCTCTCCTTGTGTCCAAGTAAAATGTTAATATGATAGAGAGTAGGCCTCTTCCTTTATCATAGTGGAGGAGATCCTGGTTGTTTCTATAGGAAGCAATTAAAATTTTCAACAAGTAAAATGTTAGTTAGAGTTGAAGTCAACGAAAACTAGTGTTAATCATTGATGATGTGATATAATTTTTTTTAAAGTTTCTATATAATCAAATGTCAATGTGTAATTTAGTACACTTCATGAAATAATTTTTTATTCTTATTCAATTTTAGCAATTCATTTTTTCTTAGTTCAATATTATATTCAAGAGCGTGTTTGTAACATTTCAACTTGCTTAGTAGTGATTAGTATTTATATTAGTTGGACATGAATAAGTTAATTAGTAGTGTAAACTCCTTCCGCCATCAAACCTTGCATGAAACTAAGACCTCCACCAAGCCTAGACATAAAGAATTCTTCTCAGTCGTAACCAATTATTGAATCCCTCATTCCCTTCTTTCATCCCAAATTCACCAAGGAAAAAGGGAAAGAAGTTGTTTTACATTCAAGAGACCAATTTTATCTCAATCTCTCATCAATCTCAGTGAAATTGATGAGTTCCTTAGCTAGGTTATTGATTGTGAGGGATATAGATCGACAAGGGTTTGATTTCATCTGATGAGAAATACATTGTAGTGGATTTGATTCGACCCAGTGAACGAAGACTCTGAGAATAATCCGAAGTTAAAATTTGATTAGGTAATATATTGTGTGTTACACCTAAAAAAATGTATGAAAAATATCAAGCACAGCTGGGAAATCCTAAGTACGTACTACAAATAGAGTTTACGGCTAAAATATATATAATATCATAATATTTTTATGGTCATAACCTTCCAACAATTTAATTGATAACTATATTTGAAAATTGGCATATTATGTTTTATCTCAATTGGGAACTCATTGAGATCATAGTATCTCATCCCACTTTGTTGATTCTTTGTGAGTATAAGTTATTTCTTCAAGTTAGTTAGAGTCGAATCACAATGTCTAGAGTTTAGAGTTTTCAAGTGTATTTTAGGTTTCTAATTGTTTTGTAAATCCATATTTATTTCTATTTCAATTGCTTTGTAAAGTTTGAGAAATCCTTTATTTGATTTTTTTTTTTTTTTGTCTAGTAGCCTAGTGGCTAGAGCTCACACAATTTAATTGTGGAGAAGTGGAGTATCCGGGGTTCGAACCTCGACCCCTG
>Ga0315915_1002257_pt1 | contig 24187 bp, 18 predicted proteins | sample MpolbnodulesMG_FD_207738 | JGI IMG/M metagenome (GOLD analysis project Ga0315915, IMG submission 207738) | Medicago polymorpha root nodule microbial communities from Los Angeles, California, United States - branched nodules | ecosystem: Host-associated > Plants > Roots > Nodule | place: USA...
GACCCTAAAGTTTTTATTTTATAATATTAAACCAAAAACATATTCATGGGCCTTTTTTACAAGTCCAATCCACCCATTAACCCTAAATTATCACTTTGAAGATTGATGACTAACAACAACTAACACAAACAGCCGCTCCTTCATCTGTCAATTTCATGAACTTACTAAATACATGTGATTCAATGTAACCTCTTCTACCAGATAATATCATAGACTCCTTCAGATCAGTTGGTAGCTTTGTAACCTCTTCTACCATATACATGTGCTTCAATGCGTTAGCATTGATGTATTTGCCAACCATTGTGCCCAAGTTCTCATCAGTAATCAGATTAGACAATCTGAGAGCTTCTAGAATTCCTCTTGATGGAAGATTTCTAACAGCAGTCTTCCATTAATGCAAAAAGCATATGATGGAAAATGTACCTTGGCAGGTTTACTTTCTCAAAATTGACAAAGAGGTGTAAGAACACCTTGTGTTCTAATGACAACTGATCTACCCCTCCACCCTTGGGTAAGAAACATTCTTGCAACAGCTTATAAAGAACCATGTGTTCTTTCTGCATGTCTTTGTACTTCCTATGAACGTTGTTATTGAACAGGGTCTCACGAACAGTTGCTTTCCAGGGGCTTGTCTTCTTATTCAGATTCCATTGGAAAGCTCCATCAACATCTCTTATGCAAGCCTTTCCAATCACTTCTTCAGTAATGGTGACAGGAATTCCCATTATGTTGGAGCGAATATTTGTCCTGGTAAACGGTTTTAAGCCCATTTATGCTCTAGTCTTTCCTTCAAGGCTTGGATCAATCAGAACCTTCTCATCTTCTTCCAACTTAGCAGCATGTTTGTTATAAATTTCTGCCCTAACCCAAAAGTACTTTATCAGGTCCTCATAAGTTGGACCATTCAGCATATTGAAGTAACCATTCAAATCTTGATACTTCAGATAACTTGTCACATTTGTGATGAGTTAGTGAAATGAAATTCATTGGATTCTCAACTTGAACCGTTAACTCGTCTTCTTCCATCTTCATAGTTCTTCCTTTAATCTGATAAGTTTCACCAGAATCTAATTGCATGAAAGTTGCTTGATTGGAACTTGATGATGCCATTGAAGATTTAGGGTTCTTAGATTTTGATTTTGAAAAAGAAGAGATTTCAGGGATACGGTCTAAAATCAGAAAGTGTAGGAAGTGTTGTGAGAAGTGTGTGTTTTTGTCTAAGTGTTTTTAGTAAAAACGATTGCAATTCAGAAGGGGACAAATAAACATAACATTAATGACATAGGGGGCGCGAGATAGTACATTCAAAGCATAAATTCATCATTGCCCTTTACAGTTATAAGTCAATACACATAAGCCACGTTAGAATTTCTCAAAGTAACTGTCATGTTAGTGGGACAGGTGTTACTAAAAAGTAACTTCCAACGTTTCCACTAACACTGTTATTCATAAGCAAAAAGTCCAGATTCTGGAGTTCAGATGTTGATGTCATCAGAGGCATATTTTCCTCATAACTTCAGTGAAGAGCTTCTGATGGACTATAGCTTCTGAACAACTTCAGAACCTAAATTCCTATTCAGAGGCAAACATTTAATCAGATACAAAGTGCATGTTCAAATTTTTCTTTATAAAATGGCTTAATTAATCATTTGATCCCCTAACTTATTTGTTGGTTTCATTTTGGACCCATAAGTTATTAACGTTACATTTTGGTCCCTTAAGTTATATTTTGTTAGTCAAATAAATCCTTGATGTTAACTTTTATAAAAAAAAAAAAAACGTTAAAATTCATCATCAAACTCAAAATTCATCACATTCATCATCAAATCCAAAAAATTCATCACTTTCATCATCTCTCTTCATATCCCTTATCATCAAACCCAGAAAAACACATTTTCATCACTGTATATAAATTTCTTCAACAATATAAAAAAACAGAGATATAAAACTTAAAATTAATAAAATCAAAAGCAAACAACAACAATCCAATTGAAAGTCCTTATAATTCTCGTGAGGAGCTCTAAGAGCAAAGTTTTTGGATCTGTGAACATTCCCAGCACCACCGCCACCACCATTGGAAGAGGAATAACTCCTTTGAATCTTTAGTTTGGAATCAAAATCACTCTCCATTTCCAACATTGCTCGGTTACGAATTGAGGTTGTGGAAGTTGCATTATTGATCTGACTAGAGCTTGAGCTATCAGCAGAAGCCATGTTTTTCTCAGACCCTTATCTGTTGCACTATTAAGTGTTAAGACAACATATCAAGGCTCTAGATACCAATTGAAGGTGAGAAAAACACAAGAAGGAGGGGTTGAATTGTGGTTTCTTTTTCTTCTCCTAAAACTGAATTCACTGTTCAGAACCTGATAGAGTTCAGCTTCTGAAGAAGTGATCAGAGTCTAGTTGCAGCGGATAAGTAAAGAAAGAGAAAGAAGAAAGACACAAAGCAATTTATAGTGGTTCCTTCCACAAACCGAAAGTAGTCCACTCCTCCTTGCACTTCCAAGGAGAGTTCACTAAAAATCAATATTTGATTACAAATGATCACTGCTCAAAATAGCAAGAGACTTCAAACTACTCAAGAACAACTGCATGATATTTCCTATGCTCAAGAACACAATCAAGAGACTTAATATGCTCAAGCACAACTGCAAGAGACTTCTATTCAAACAGAATTACAAAGAAAAATGTTTGAGGTCGAACACTTGATATACAATCAGTGGTGTTCACAAATACAAATCAGATAAGACTCTTAAGACTCTAGAATTTCTAAGATATGAAAGTTGCTAAGAAATTCAAAGTAAACTTTGATGTGAAACAATTTCTGCAGAGGTTTGGCTCTTGTAAATTGTTGTGAGTCTCTTAGAAATCTTCAAGTCTTCACTCCTTTATATAGAGGTGTGAAAGAGAAGTTGTTGATTGCCAGCACATCAAAAAGAGTCGTTTAAAGCATGATCAAATCACCAATGATCTGTTGCTTGATTTAGTTATTGTCTTATGAAGGAACAATTTCAAATCCATTCCAAGTATAAAGGAATATCAGCATAGTCACAGTTGTTGTTCTTGTACTATTGCAGACACAGAACAGAGTAGTAGAGATAGTGGTTGTACAATTGTACTATTGTCTTTTTTCCAACGCTCTTCAAAGAATAAGCATCCAATGCCTTCCAATTCCTCTGAAATAGTCGTTGCTCCAGGCTTCTATTCTTTCTTCAATGATAGGCATGATCATAACAACTCTTGACAAACATTGAAGCTTCCAAGTCTTTCAGCTTCTGATGATCCTCAACTTCGGATTATCTTCAGCTTCTGATGACGTCAGCTTCTGGTAGTCTTCAGCTTCTGAGAGTGCTTCTGATGACGCCAGCTTCTGATGATCTTCAGAACCTCTTGTCTTCAGAACCTCTTTTCTTCAGATGCTTCCTTGCAACTTAAGGATCCTTTTTGTAGATTCATTTTCTCTCATTTGTTCTTCAGAACCTATGCTTTATTTAAAGACACTCAAATTTTTGTCTATGGTCCTGCACACTTAAACAAATACCATCAAAAGTCAAAGGGTAATGTTAAATACTTTTTGTTCCAACAACATATACCTGCATGAATATAGAGCGAACATGAATATCATATTATCCGTCTCCATGGATATCGATTCACACAGTAAGTGAATCGATTCACTCAATTGTTTTTGGCCGAAATTTTGCACTTGCTACCTGTCATACCCCAATTTTTGACCTAAGGTCCTACATTCATACACCGTTCGACCCTGACCAGTCTCTGACTTTTCAATGGAAAAACTCGGCATAGAGGTATTTTAAAATACCTCATTTTTGATTCCGAGTCGGGCCCTCTTCCCTCTTTATTTTTTTTAGTCTTTATTTCCATCTTTTATTTTTTTAATTAATTATTATTTTATTTTTTAATTTTTATTTTATTATGTTAATCATTAGTTCCTTCTCATTTTTATTTAATTACTTCTTTTTTTTTTGTCCAAGATGTCAAGATAAGTCCAAAAAGAGTCCAAATCCAAAAAATATACATGTTTATCTTTGTTTTCTTTATTTATTTATTTTGATTTTTATTTTTAGATGATAAGTCCAAAAAAGAGTCCAAATCCAAAAAATATTCGTATTTATCTTTTTTTAATTTATTTTTTTATTTATATTATTAGATTATAAGTCTCAAAACAGTCCATATCCAAAAAATTGCAATCTGTAACAAACGCGCTTTCCTCCTCCCCAAGTCAAGGCATGCAATTTCTTTAAAATAAACCCTAATCCCCGTCCTATAAAAAGCAACCTGCAACAACACATTTGACACACACAATTTTACCCAACAACACACATAGAACACATAAATATTCCAAAAAACTTGAAAACCAAAACCCTATTTTTTTCAGTTTCAGTTTTATTTCTAAAAAAACCCTAGTTACTAATAATTTTTCAATCAGCCATATAAACTAATTTTTGCTTCGTTACTTTTACAATTCATCACCCTACGTATTTCAATTTGAAGTGATTTATTGTTGCTGCACTTATTTTATTTATTTCCATTATTCCTTTTTTTTTTATCATATAGTCAATCCAATTCTTGTTAACGCTTCATTGTTGTTGTTCACTATTGAATTCCATTTACTTTAACTTGTTGCGTTTCACTTTTGGATTCTAATCCCTATTGTTTTTCATTTCCGTATTCATCTATTTTTAGTCCTTATTAAATTTTGCTATTACATACCCATTCCATCCCAATCGGTGCCGTGCTCTATTTTAGTTTATGAACAAGACTAGTAAGCAATCACCAATTTAAACATGCAACTACAAGAAATTAAAATAGAACACAGCACCGATTGGGATGGAATGGGCATGTAATAGCAAAGTAAAATTTAATAAGGATTGAAAATAGATGAATACGGCAATGAAAAATAATAGGGATTAGAATCCAAAAGTGAAACGCAACAAGTTAAATTAATTGAAATCCAACGGTGAACAACATCAATGAAGCGTTAACAAGAATTGGATTGACTATATGATTAAAAAAAAGGAATAATGGAATTAAATAAAATAAGTGCAACAACAATAAAGCACTTCAAATTGAAATAAGTAGGGTGATGAGTTGTAAAAGCAACGAAGCAAAAATTAGTTTATACGGCTGACTGAAAAATTATTAGTAACCAAGGTTTTTTCAAAAATAAAACTGAAACTGAAAAAAAAATAGGGTTTTGGTTTTCAGGTTTTTTGGAATATTTGTGTGTTGTTCGGTAAAATTGTTTGTGTCAATTGTGTTGTTGCAGGTTGCTTTTTATAGGACTGGGATTAGGGTTTGTTTAAAAGAAACTGCATGCTTTGACTTGGGGAGGAGGAAAGCGCGTTTGTTACAGATTGATTTTTTTGGATTTGGACTGTTTTGAGACTTATCATCTAAAAATATAAATAAGAAAATAAATTAAAAAAAGATAAATACGAATATTTTTTGGATTTGGACTCTCTTTTGGACTTATCATCTAATAATATAAATAAAAATAAATAAAGAAAGAAAAAAAGATAAACATGTATATTTTTTGGATTTGGACTCTTTTTGGGCTTATCTTGACATCTTGGACAAAACAAAAAAAAAGTAATTAAATAAAAATAGGAAGGAACTAATGATTAACAGAATAAAATAAAAATTAAAAAATAAAATAAAAATTAATTAAAAAAAATAAAAGATGGAAATAAAGACTAAAAAAACAAAAAATAAAGAGAGAAGTCGGAGACTGATCAGGGTCGAACGGTGTATGAACGTAGGACCTTAGGTCAAAAATTGGGGTATGACAGATGCCCCAATTTAAGTTTCTTCGTCGAGAGACTTGAAGATGAAATCTTTGATTCGATGAACCGAAGAGACTTAAATACAAAAGTACACCAATTTTGACCTAAGACGTTATTAATGCTCGTGATGTGATTATGAATGCAGGATGACAAAGATGATTTGACTGGAATGATGGAGAAACAACAACGGGACCCCCAAATTCGTTGAGCCTGTTTTCATGGCACAGAGAATCTCTTCCTTTCTCTGAAAAACTTGTATTCCCATCGATATGCCCGGAAACAAGAACTTTATTTCTCCTTGGGAAATCCTGATTCTTCTTCAGGCTCAAGTGCGGCTAATTCATCTGGCATGGAATAAAAGTAGAACAAGGAAGGCGGGGGCAGCAATCATAACAACCGGTCCGAAGGAGAAAGACTGTCTTTTCCCGATCGTCGAATGCTAAGAGAGGTAGTACAAGTAAGCGAGAGGTTTAGAGAGGCATCCGACTCCGCTAGGGGAATGTAGTTTCACTGGGGAAAATGATTGTCCGCTATCGTATTGGTTCGAAACGATAGTTTAACGGAGACAAAACATTTTAGTGACACCTCTCGACCAGACTCACTGGGATGACACTTTCGAGAAAATTTCAAACTGTTCACTGGTTGGAACTGACCGTTTGAAACATGATGAAAGGTAAACTCAAGCGGTCCGTTGTTTAGGACTGACGGCTTGAAACAAGATAAAAAGGTAAACTCAAGTGGTCCGTTGTTTAGGACTGGTAGCTTGAAACAAGATAAAAAGGTAAACTCAAGCGGTCCGTTGTTTAGGACTGGCGGCTTGAAACAAGACAAAAAGGTAAACTAGAGCGGTCTGTTGAATCATTGAATCATTTGCAACCATTCTCTCTAGGTCTCAAAAACTCATTGTTCATATATTCTTCATGATTAAACACTTTTTCTTAGAATCACTTTGTTCTTTGAGTGTATAGATTCTCTAGGGTGCTAGTAGGGATTGTAAGTTGGTTCTCTCAAGAAGATTGATTGAGCTTAATCAAGACTTCAAAGGAAGTGAATAATCTCATTCCACCTCCAAAGGACTTGGGGGTCTTTCTAACCGTTCTTGAAGTCGAAGGGGGTTCGTTTGACGGACGTAGCATTGAAGACTCGAGTGAAGAGTCCGAAGGAGTGCACAGGTAATTCAAGGATCTGAAGATTCAAGAAGCACCAAATTCAAGGGGTACTTGAAGTTTGGGGGAGTGTTTTACATAGGAGTTGAAGAATTAGAGCTTTAATTTGAAGGAACTCTTGTAAACATTGTAGCCAACATTTGTTACATAGTGGATGACCTTGGTGAAGGCATACTTCATCAAATAGAGTAGACGTAACCCTTAGCGAGGACGAAAAAGGGTGAACTACTATAAACACCGGTGTTCTCTCTCTTTCCCTATCCTTTTTACTTTTCAATATTGTTTGTGATTAATTGAATAATTGATAGGTTAATTGCTAGTATTGATCTAAAGTAGTTTTTCATTGAAAATTGACTTAATTCATTGAGTTACGTTTCATACAATTTGCTTAGATCAATTGATTGCAAAGTCTATTCAATTCTTCAACTACAATGCAATTCTTCAATTACACTTGCATTGTATTTTTGAATTGATAGCATATTATTCTTGTTCATAGGTTTGGTTTTGAAATTGTGTATTGTTTTGTACATTGTTCAATGATTGTTAATAATTAATTGTGCAAAAAGATTTGTATCGTGAATCTCTCAATTCTAAGATAAAATCTTATTCCACATATATTTGCTTTTTGTTGATTCATTGATTGTGATTGTTCAAGCAAATTTCAAACAGTCAATTTCGTTAAAATCCATTTTTATCAAATCTCCGGAAAACTTTTTAAAAAAGCTATTCACCCCCTCTAGCTTGGTAACCATCTAGCCATATAGACCAACATATTCTACCCTTGTGCTTCCCAAAAGCCAATGGTATACAAACACTGTTCATTCCAGGCTACCAAATTAACGGTATTTTCAGCAGTAAAATTGCATTACGAATGGAAGATATGTTAAATGCAATAATATTATAAGTACGAACATATATTTCGAGAAAAACATAAAAAGTAGACCAACAAGAGAAAATTGAGACAAACAAAATTGTATCACAATGGATAGCTAACAGTTGCACTAGAATGAGTTCAAAGAAGCCAAATAAGCACAAAACTAACGAGAACAACTCTAATAAATTTTGTGCTTTTACTATAATCACTCAAACCTAAAACTCCTCCAAAAAGATCTTTATCTCGTTTAATGAAACTTAACCCTTCAAAGCATGCTTTTCCTTTGTCTTTTGGATCTTCAAGACTTTCTTGACGATCTTTTGCTCTTCAACCAAGAAAGCACGGATGATTCTACAAAGCCAGAGACATGATTAAGCAATGTCAATGTATTTTCCTAATATGTAAGATCAAAAAAATAATACACTAATGTAGATCATGAAAATTATACAAGATATAAACCAGAAAAGTTAAGCAGAACAAACCTTTCTCTAACAGCACCTCCAGATAAAACTCCACCATAGGCACGATTCACAGTCCTCCTGTTTCTAGGTAGCCTAGATCTCTTGTACTCAGTGGGTCTTAGATGTGGAATCTGCGATTGTAAAGTGTTAATAAGCATTGCAGCTTCATGACTCAAACCATTCCTACGTATTTTGCTAATTACTATTAAAAAAACGCCTGAGTAATGCAAAAGCAATAACTAGTGCCCAAAAGTATCAATGTAGCGTAAATGCACTTAAATAAAACAATCACTAAGTTAGGTTATTAGGTTAAAAACAGGGGAGTTAAAGGCACTAAAAGGCATGCATAAAGGACTTACACAAGGCACCACGAGGGATTAGGAGTTAGATAATTTGACAGACAAGCCATCCAACATGACTGATGCGGAAGAATGTAAAATTGTTATGATGTTTTAAAATAAGTACTTGTCAACTTTGGGACTCAACATCAAGCAGTTTAGGATATTTGTAATTATAATATTATACATCTTTATCCTATAATACATGTAATTATTTGTTAGTTAATAATAACAAAAAAGTGCAAAATAATAACCTGTTTTACTGTTAGTTTTCTAATAGTGTTGAGACCTTTCTTTAGTAAGATGAATAGTTGTTAGCAATTGTCGCCTCAAGCCTAGGCAAAACCTATAACAACCTTGATAAATAAATATATTCAAAAGTGCATAGCAAATCATACGGAGATGATGCAACCAAATTTCATTATTATAGTCGTTTAAACTACTTAACTCACTCAATTTAGTGATTGGTATGTCTGGTATTTTATTCTATACATAAACCAACATACAAATGACATAGCAATTAAAATAGACCAGCTATAATAAAGTTTGGCACAAATCAACATTTTAGCTTAAATTCAAAATAAGATGTTGCAGACCGATTCTGTACCACAGTCCACCATCACATCCAGTACTAGTTTTTTCTTCTTTCTTTTGGAACGAATATTGAACTGAATACTATTCTAGTTAATAAACAACTAAACAGACGTTGTTAATCCCAAATAGTGTCGCGTAGCAGCGACCCCCTAACATGCTATAGAGGTATAGTGGATAAAGGGATAACTGCTATTGCAATGACTAAAAACTAGGGTACAAAGTAAATATAAATACTCAAAGCAATAAAACTTATAAAGGGAATAAAAACATAACAGAATTGAACTAAAAGGAGTAAGAAGTAAGAACATTACAATTGTATGTGAGCAAGAACAGAACAGAAAGAACATAACATTACTCATAAAAGGGTTCGAAATGACATTTATACTCTTGAAAAAAAAAATTGAGGAATTTCTCCCCGAAACCCTAATAGTGGATGGCATAGTGGGTTGGTCCCACAATTTCGCTGCAATTAACGCTGTAGACAACATAGAACTAAAGATTTGAACAAGGCAGAAACCCCTGTATATATAAGATCCCAAAAACTTAGGAAATATGATATAGATGTTTTGATTTTTGAAAAGATTGTCCAACCTCATTGTTAAATTAAAAAATTATGTGCATCAATAACAGCAAACATTTTGCAATGGAAAAAATTTAACAAAACAAAAAATCACAAATCAAACCAACTACATAACTGGATATTTCATTCTTCATTACAAAAAATATCATTCTTGTGTGTTAGGATTACTTTCCTTTAATAAATTACGGACAATGAGGTTTTTTTTAAATAAACTAAGTGTGATTGAAGTACACTATATGATTATTTATCATTTATCACGAAAATATTTCAATTTTTTAAAAGACATTTTATAGTGTCTCTGTCTGTAATTTCAAAATGAAAAGTAACTAATCCCTTCCATTCTCTTCCCCTCTTAAACCCTCAATCCAAACACACCCTAGACTATTACAATAAATTTACAACCTCACAACTCGACCAGCTACTATACTAATAGTATTACATTACGAGTTTAATGAAGATGCATTGTCACTGTAAATTAAATTCATACCGAAACCCAATGAGAACTCGTTATATTGCTACATAACAACACTTCAACTAAAACATAACGGCATGTAATTGGAGCATTTTGCAATTACAATAATGAAAATTAACTAATTAATTAATAAATTTTTCTAGATCAGAAGAAATAAAAAAGACAGACATACCCCTTGAATCCTCTTTCCAGTAACAGGGCATTTTGGTCCACTAGCTCTCTTCTTAGTTGTTTGATAAACAAGCTTACCACCTGCATTCAACAAATCCAATTAGATTAAACGACACGTCGTAATAGTGAGCTTAGTAAATGACAACGAAGAGAAGAGAGGTTAGTTACCGGGGGTTTTAACAACCCTATGTTGGTTGGATTTGGTGGCATAGCTGTGGCGTCTGCGGTAGGTAAGCCTCTGAACCATTTTCTTCTTCTTCTTCTTTCAGCGACGAGACGGAGAACGATGATGAATGAAGATGTATAAAAAGAGGGCTTCAACGTGACCTAAATCTAAGGGCTGTAGTCTTTTATGAGACTTGGACGGTCACAAATCGAACAAGTGTCACTTTACATTAAAAAACCCAAATCATAAAATATTCATGTTGAGATGGCAACTCAACCTCACAAGTAAAAAAACAAACACTATCTTTTCAACACTCTTTTTAGCAAATTTTATGATACATTTAAAAGTTTAAATGTATCGATACACCAAATTATTAAATAAATGAACAAATATCATTTTTGGTCCTTTTAGTTTGATAGAATTCACAAGTTAGTCCTTTAAGTTTCAAAAATTTAAAATAGGTCTCTGTTTTGATTAGTTGATAAACTATTTTACCGTTACCCCTGATGTTAGTCTACTTTTAACTGATGCTGATGTAGCCATTAAGTTGTTGATTTGGATCAAAACAGTGTCTTTTAGAAGCTCTAGGGTATCAAAACGCTACGTTTAATGGTCACAAATGATCATTTATAATGCTAGAAATGCATCTATTTACAACAACAAATGTCTTTCTAGCATTATAATACGACATTTATAGTGCTAGAATGATCGTTTGTGACCATTAAACGAAACATTTTGACACCATGAAGCTTTTAAAATGCAGCGTTTTGATCCAAGTCAACAACTTAACAGTTACATCCGCATTAGTTAATTATTAACTAGCAGCATGGGTAACGGTGAAATAGTTTATTAACTAAAATGACATATTTGAAACTTTTGAAAGTTAAAGGACTAATTTGGGAATTCTATCAAACTAAAAGGATCTATTTGAAACTTTTGAAACCTAATGAACTAACTTGAGAATTCTGTCAAACTAAAAGGACCAAACGTGATATTTGGCCTAAATAATAATTAAATTAGTTATTTTTTAAAGAAAAAGAATTATTTTCTATTATTAGCAATTATAATAATTAAATCTTATTTACCAAAAGCTTCGACAAAATAAAATTTATTTGAATTTTTATTACTTGTAATAAATAATATTGATTATTTTTTATGAGAAAATGTTCAAAATTTAATATGATTTTTATAAACAATGAAGTGATGTTTTTTCTTATGAAATAATGTTTTCTAAAATATAAATACTGACAAATAGCTTTTTATTTTATAAATGATCATTAATTTATAAATTTATAGAGCAAGAGTACCGGTACACCTCCATAAAATGTTTTTTCTTTGTAAGGTGTACCGTAGAAGTTCTCCTCTCTTTAATACCCACTCTCCTATTAGTTTAAATCATCGTGGGCCTACGCTTTATAAATAGAACTCACACATAGTGATCGGACATACATTGGTTTCATCCATAAAATAGTGAGTGATAGAAAGAGTGTTGAAAAGTGAGTGTTGTTAGCCTTCCTCTACCATTCAATGACAACTTTGTGACAATCTTATTTTTGTCTCTTCTTATCGATCAAAAGCAATAAAGAGATAAGAGTTGTGTTATTTGAACAACCATTTTTATACAATTTTTGGTACAATCATAAATTCACAAAGAAAATGAGGTATTGACACAAAAACCAAAGCAATAGAGAGATAAAGTAAAAACATAATGTGAATATGAGAGGGAAAGTTGTCACAATAGTTGTCAAAAAATGGTTATACAAATATCTTTTTGTCAAAAGAGAAAAAAGAAAAGAGAGAAAGTAAAAACATAATATAAGTATTAAAGAGAGTTGTACAAAAGTTATCACAAATTAGTCGAATAAATATCATTTGTCTAAAAAAAAATGTGACAACCCGTATATTGACTCGATTTTTTGAAGGAACACTCGAAATTTTACTTTTTAACTAGTCATGACTCGTGATTAAACATTCTATTTGTTTGTGGTTGTTGGGGTAAGCTTTCTCGACACCTCATGGGACTCATGTTCTTAAAGAAATGGAAATCAGTTAAGAAACAAGTGTAAATATAAGCGTGCTAAGATCATGACAAATTCAGTTAGTGCAAATTCAAGCACAATGAACATCGGTTTTTTATTAGTATGAGGAAGTTCAATGATTGTTTCTGCATGTACAAATGTAGCTTCCAGAGTAGGCGGAAAGTTTACTTTCATGGAAGGTAATAAAGTTTTTAAAAATAATAGACAAGAAACAAGTGTTTCTCTTCCTATGGTGGCGCCAATGAACTGTCACTATGGAGTTTTTTTTTTGAGGAATGTCACTATGGAGTTACATTTCAAGAAAATTTGAATTTTGGAAATAGGTCTAACTTTCAACTGTTTGATTTGAATCTTATTGCAAATATAACTTCAATAAGTATTGGGCCTACAATTGTCAGAACTTCATATAGAATGCCTCCAAGCTAATGTCGTTATGACAAATACGTCGAAGTCAAGAAATAACGTGAGTAGTATTTTTTCCACATCCTCTGTAATAATGTGGGTAACATGTTGGATAGATAAGATAGGTGATCTAGTTATTAATTTTTTTTTTTAACAAGGTAAAATGAGATATATATTAACAACCAAGTATGAATCATCCCGTACAAGGTGTGCTGAGATTGAAACCCATAAGTTACAAAGTCATCGATGCCATAAAAATGAAGGCATCAAAAAATGAAATAACGAACCCAAATTACATATGGACACCCATAGAATGAAGTGGATGTTTCCATTAGTGTATTGTTTCCATTACTTTTGTGCAAAAAATGCCTTTTAAACATATGTTACTGACATGACTTCTAGAAAACAATCACAGATGTTGGTTGTGGGTTGTGCATGTTGGAGTTGTTCAAGATTATTAAAATAAGAAACTTCTTTTTTGTATGGGGTTGATTTTATTGGTGTTCTAGAACCAATTGTTCCAAAAGGGGTAACCCAGAAAACAACGTACAAGAGTGCCACGATGAGGTGATGGATTCAATTTGGTTCACTCTCCGTGAGGGTCCATTCTGCAAATGGGAGGGCTGATGAGATTCAATTTTCTCATTTTTATTTTAGTTCAATTTCCACCATATAGCAGCAGCTCTCATAAAATAATTCATAACTGAAAACATACAATAATGGTAAATTTAGTCACTTTGTTTGAACAAAAAAAATAAATTTAGTCACTTGCATAAAATAAAAAATATCTATGGATACAATCAAGAGAGAAGAGGATAAGTAAAAACATAGGGCGATATTTGAAAATACAATGACTCTCAAAGAAGTTAAAGAAAATGGTATAAAAATGGGGACTTGAAAGTCACGCCGTCGCGAAATATGTTAAAGATTTATATTTTTTTTTATGTAAACAAACTTATCACATTCATCAGAATCATCTCGATGTGTCCAAAATATGTCCCTCAAAGCCTCAACTCATCATAATCACGCATATTTCTATATCGATCGACATACATCCTTATCACATTCATCTAGGTCATGAGATTTTGCACTTTAGTTCTGTTACCTCTCTAACCAATGAATGATATGCTTGACATGCATTGTAAACCTGTTTGGTGGTAGTTAAACTCTTCACATTATGATCATTAAATGTGATCAATATGTTTCTTGGTTTAACCATGTTCTATGTCAAGTCACCGAATAAATCTTTCTTCATGAAACAATTTTGATACCAAAAATTTGCAATTGCATTCTTTCAACTAGTCAAGTTAAATGTGCATGTATATATACACACACCACTAAGATTATGTAAGATAAGTCAAGGGGCATTGCCCCTCCCATTCAACAAAAAAAGAAGTAAAATAAGTCAAAATGTATGCATACAGCAATGCAATTTTCAGCATGAACATGAATCTCTACAACTAAAGAAGTTGAAGGAATGAATCAACAAGGAAAAAGCAAAATAGAATACTCCATCTTAATCTTCCTGTCAACAAATTTGATTTGCTTTAACTTTTCACTGCACCATATTAGATGATCTTTTCTCAACTTTTTCATGTTTATCACCTTTGAAATCAACCTCAATCCCACTTGAGCCAGAAACTGCTCATGATCTCCGTTGTGTTTTTGGAACTTCCTTGCTATCCAATTCCCGCTTATCCACTTGTGCTTGATCAGCTTTCTCTCCTTCTGCAAATATTTAAAACACAGTTTTGTTAAAATATGATAATGTGCACAAAACCAAAATGTATTAGCCACTCTTGAAAGAAAAATGTATAACCATTTTTTAGGTCTATCTACTATAAGTTCCACCACCATTTACATTTATTTCAAACTCTCAAATATTGCACATAATAGATGGTGCATAGTACTTGAAAAACACTTGCATGTGAAATCATAATAGTTTCATTTAGAAAGACAACGTGTAATTTTATTAAGCAAAATATTGGTATGAAAAAACATCATCATAATTGAAGTAGTTCCAATCATTTACAATACAAAATATATGTTAATACACAAATATGAAGAAAAACAAAGAAGTAAAGGATCTATGGTTTGCTTGGTAGATGTGATGAGAAAGTTAAGGAGTGAAATGATAATGATCAAGGTTGTCAAAATCAGGATTTTGCTTCAGGTCGAAAGGGAAGAGTAAAATTGAAAATCGTAAAATCGGAATTAAAATCGAAGGATTTTACTCAACTATTTTTGTAGAATCGATATAAGAAATTGTAAAATTGCAATCAAAATCGATGGATTTTACTAATACAAAAATAATGTTAAATATATGTAATAAATTGTTTATAGTCATAAATGACACAGTTTAAAGTCCACAAAATACTGATACATAAATGACTAATTTTTTTTGACAAAATCCTTTAAAACCCTTTAAAATCATGCGGTTTTGTATGGATTTCATGATTTTATGCGATTTTGATGCGATTTTACTAGGATTTTGCCTATTTTGGGATTCTACAATGGATTTGAGTCGTTAAAGGTGAATAAAGCAAAATCCTAAATTTTATGATTTAAGTCGGGATTTTAACAATTAACTGTTTAAAACAACAAAGAAGTACGGGAGCATAAACCAAACTCACATGCAAAAGTGTATTAAAACCTATAATTCGAAAGAGCTAATCTATAGCGAAAAAATCTTCCCTAATAAAAATTTGTATACAATTGCTGTTTTAACATCATAAATTTCCTAAAAACACAAGTAAAATACTAAAATACCCTCAACGTTAGTTAACTACCGCTGACTTATAACTAGAAAACCCGGCAGCTGTTAACTATCGTTGGGTTTTTAGTCATTTACTTGTGTTTCCAAGACATATTGGATGTCAGAAAAGCAGCGGTCAAACTTGTAAAGAGACATAAAGTGTTAAGAGTTATTTATATAAAAAAAATAACCTTATGTAATTGGGTTCTGATATCTCCTAGAAGTTCTGAAATGTCTTCCTCCTTGAGCTCATTCCCTTTGTGATGAGATACTCTATGGAACACACTCCCATCATCTTTATCTCCAACAAACTCCAAAAACACTTGCATGGATTCCTTAATTATCTGTTCTAACCTTTCAATAGAAATTGCATCCTCCTCGTCACCCCACACAATTTCTTTCTTTTCCTTTGTACCATCATCTGAAGAAAAAAAGAATCATAACAATATTTTACCGTATAAAGCATTGACACAAATAAAGATTCTAACACATAAACTCCGACATTAATTACAACAAATACAAGTGATTAAATGTTATATATTTCGGTGCAAGACACCAACACATGCCATGTCAAACACTAAATCATTTTTCAATCTGAAATGTTCGTGCTACAAAGTTGTTACTGAATCTTACTTGGGGTTGGAGGTGTGTGTGCTTGCAATAACAAATATAAAAATCCTCTAAAAAAATAATAAAAAAGATGATTAATTTTTGGTGCACCTATTAGAGTTGGAACTTGGAGCAAGTTGCGAATGAGAGATCGATTCTTCACATAATTTTGAATCCTATGACCTTGAATTGGCTCTTCCTCTAGAAACCGTTGGATTAGGGCTTGAAAATGTAGAAATTCAGCAGCAACTAGATTATAGCTATGAGGCCATGGCAAATCATATTGTTTCAACTCTTTGATTTTCTCATGCTGCCAACATAGCATTTCCCAAGAGAGACAAATTTGTCCAACATAAACAAGTTCCAAATCCTTATTCAATTCATCAACACGCTTCAACATTGGGTCATATGTGTTCTTTTGTGCTATGCGTGACCACAAATAGTGAGGGATCACTTGAGGTTTACCAAGTTGCAAAGTTGATTTTCGAACTAAAATTAATTTTGAAGGCTCTTTCAGTTGAAGAAGATCTACATCAAGGGTAAAATAGATAATTTAATTAGCAAATGACAAAGCAGAAAATATAACAATTTTATTTACATTTAATGGAATAAAGAAAAAGAAAAAAAAAAGGAATGTTAGCCGCTTCCAACATTCTTTTTAAATACTTTCCCCGGTTCAATATATAAGAGAATGTTGACCAAATTTTTTTATATATACAAGACTAGAGGAAGTACTATATTACTATAATATTGAAGAAAATTGGTTAATAAACATCACTCACACATTTTAATTTTAACATAGAAAATATCCCAATCCAAGATGAACTCAATGAAAGAGTTTTAACATAGAAAAAAGAAGTAAAATAATTTGCTTCTTACCTATTGCATACAAGGCTTGATAATTCAAGACATCAAGTTTCCTCATTTCCTGATGATAGCATCTATAAACCTTCTTAATTTCAACAATGTGATCTTTGTACTTCATTTTCTCTTCAATACTGAATGACTTTATTCTCTCTTCAAAAACTTTTAAATAGTACTCTCTTTCTCCATCTTCCTCCTCTTCACCAATTGTTGCAAGTCCTCCTTGTTTTCGGCTCCTCAAATTCATTTTGATCCGTTTTATTAGCTTATCAAATTCTAAATCTTCTTCGGTTTCTTCTTCATCGGATGAAGAATCATCCTTTTCATTTTCACACTCAATCAACCCTTTTCCTTTCTCATCATCATTTTGAATATCACAATCTACCATAACAGAGTGCTTTGTTTCTCCTTCTCTTCCTTCAATCTCATAATCTTCTAATGTATTCCTTTTGTTTTGTTCAATTGAAGCTAGTTGAACAATTTCCTTGTTTTTCCTTTGATATATGAAAGAACAAAATAAGCAACCATTATTTATTTTCTACGCATTTACCATATATTCATAAAAATAAAAATCACTTTTTTATTAAACATGAATATGGAGAATGGATTCTCTAAAGTGTAATTCTCTCAAAAAAAAAACAAATCAATTGATAAATCTGAACCACACACTTAGTATCATCTTTTCTTTGTAATTTTATATCTCTTTTTCTTTTATATTTAATGGTATAGATGTAACATTTGAAAAAAATTGAGCGAATTTCACTTAAGAGAATTCAATACATATTCATGGGTATCAACCCCATGGAATGAACACATAGTTGCATAAGAAAAGCTATTTAGAAGCAATGTCTAAATCGAGTTTTCATCAACAAATTCATTAGTAACATCAGTTAATTAAATTGATGTGTGTTTTCAACATAACAAGGGTTTTGATAAGGTGAACACATTGATACTTATGAAGTTTTGTTCGATATGTAGCTATCATTCATTTATTTAACCACATGTCACCTTTTTTTGTTTAATTTTTTTTTTTAATCATAGTCACCTAATTCCACAATTCACGTTGGTAAACGGTACCTATGTATGGTGTGAAAAATTAGTATATACGGGGGTATAGATTCATAGTACAAGTACTACCTATTTAACAATTACTATTTTTTAATAAAAATATCTATTTTACTCAATGTGAGTTTTTTCAAACGGTTCAACATTGTCTACACTTCGATACTCAAAATAACTTAATATTTAATTAGTTATTTTAATTATTAGTGCGAAAAAGTAGAAAGATTATAATAACCGACTGTAATTTATTTGCACCACCATAACTTTTTTTTGCCTTAATCTTTTATCTCTTATTCAACCTTTTCTTCATCTTTCTTCGATATTCACCTACTTATTTTGGTTCGTTGGTTTCGAAGAATTATAGGGGAATTCGTGCAAATCAATTCGCAAAAGTACCATAAACAGTGGCGGACCGTGACCAAAATATTCGAGGGAGCGGCAAATATTAACTAAAATATTATAATTGAAATTCATATATAATTTCATCCAAAAAATGTATCGCAAAAACTACAACACAATTAAAGTTTCAAATATACTATCTACCAACTAGGTAACATATCCTAGCCTTAGAAAATTAAAACGAGCTTGTTTAAATTCTTGCATGTGTGAATTTAGGGGGTACCAGAGAGACTGTGTGTAAAATAAAATTCTATCAAGAGTATTTTAATAATTTTTTATATAAATATTTTTGGAGGGTGTCATTGCACATCTGTGGCTTGAAAGTGATTCTGCTTTGGTTATCAATGCCATCAAGAATAATGCTCCGGTGCCTTGGAGTTTAAGGAACAGATGGGACAATTGTATCCAGACTACAAGATCTATGAATTTTTTGGCCACTCATGTTTATAGAGAGGGCAATACTTGCGCTGATGCCCTAGCTAATGCAGGTCTTTCCCTTAATCATCTCACGATTTGGATGCAAGTTCCTGATTGCATTAGAGAGTTTTATGGTAAAAACAAATTAGGATTTCCTAATTTTAGGTTTGTAAATTTTTAAGGAGGTTTTGGTGCATGTCCCCCTCCTTCTTTGTTTTGCTTCTTTTTATGAAATATATTTTTGGTAGTCTAGCCCTTTGCTAGCTACCTTGTTCTGGTTAAAAAAAATAAAATAATTTTTTTTTTGCACTTACTTTTATTCCTTCTGCAGGGATTCACACGTATTTAAAATTAGTTTTGATTGGTTAGTAAAAAAAAAAAACCATAGAAACCAGAGGAAACAAAAACATATTAAATTTTGAATACAAGTATCAGGAACATCAAAATTAGTGACAAACTTGTTTTGCGATGACAATTATTTATTTTTCATGTGTATATCGATGATAAATAAACTCAAAATTATGGTTTGAAATATAAATAAATTTTAAATAATTTTATTATTAATTCTTAAAATATCATTTTTTTTGTTAACCCTCCATTTCTTAGGGAAATGAGACCCTAGTAATTCAGAGTATGATGTGGTGGTCTTGGGAATGGTTTCTTGGTAAAGGACCTTGGTAGCCCTTGTCCTTTTTATGAATGGGAGGTGCAACTAGTCATGTGTTGGGCCCGATGGGGTATTGTGGCGTCGTGGTCTAGGTCCCTGGGTCTGTGTGGTGTCTTATGATTCTCGGCCGCCTCTTTGGCGTTGCCCTTCTCTCTTCCCGCCTTCGGTAGGGTGGTCCCTGGTTAGGGTTTGCGGTCCTATGGCTTGGTGTTTCTGGGGTGTTCTTCGCCTTTGTAGAGGTACGATGGCTTTTAGATGTTTTTTCCTTAACTTTTGCTGTTTTTTTTTCTTTCTTTGGTGTGGTTCGGGTATTTCTTGTGTATGCCTCTGTACATCTACTTTGTAGACCAGTTTTTTGGTTATATATTGAATTTTCCTATTAAAAAAAAAAATGGATTTGGTTGGGATGTAAGTAAAGTCTAGACGAAAGTTCTTTCTATCTAGAGAACTCGAATTCTTTCGAACGATTCGTCCTAGGTGGAGCTCAATAATCACTAAACATCACACTGATGTAATATTACACCGCTCAATATTGTTTTATTCGATACATATTTTTCAAATTCGACCGTTGGATTGTAAGTTTATATCATATAGATCATTCATGGTTTTTTTTTACCAAAATATAAAATCATTTGTAAGTTATTGATATACATCAAGATTAACAATTTTTGCTTTTTCATAGAACACTGTAATCTTTGTGTATGTCAATAACATATCAAATGATTTTAGATTTTTATAAAAATTTACATGAATGATTTATATGATATAAATTTACAAGACACAGTCTAACAATCAAATTTAAAAAATATGTATCGAGTAAAACGACATTGAACGGTGTAACATTAGTATAATATTACATCGGTGTAATTTGATTTATATATATATATATATCACTAATATATATATATATAAATTTTTTCTTTTTTACTTACCATATATTCTGAAGGTTATATTCTGAAATTATATTCTAAAAATAGCAAAAATTTGGAAATTGTATTATGAAGGTTTTGTTTATTTAAAGTGGAAGCCATGCACTTTAAAAAAAGTTGACAATTAGGGTACCTATGAAAAAATGGTGGGTAATTTACCCCAACTAATAAACATTCACATTTTTAAGTGGTATCCAAGAATTATCTTGGCCCCGCTCATTTTCATTAGTTGGTAGGTAAATTGTCCACAATTCTTCAAAGGTAATCTAAAAAAACCTTAAAAAAAACAGCTAAAGTGTTGCTTGAGTTCATTTTTATTTTTATTTTTGTATATTTAAAGGAGGGTGCGTAAATAAAATTATGAAAATAACAACCTTAATTATTACCTACTGTATATTCCCAGTGTTTGACAGAACCAACATTTTCCCAGTCACCTTCATGCAATCTAGCTCCATGTATTCCATTGGAGATATTAGGAAGTTGTTCAAGTTGCTTCCTGAAAACATTATAAAACTTAGCAGCTGGTGCTTGAATCTCTATTTCAGTCTCCACTTTTCCACTTAAAGCCATTTCTCTGCTTTCTAATATTGTTTCTCATAAGGTGGAAATTCATTCCCTTAAATAGAAGTTTCGGACTATGACACTTGTTCAGTTTTTTTTTTTGGTTACATGAGAAAAGAAAAAAGAAAAGAAAAATAAGGAATTACATTCTTACAAAGACACCCCATGAACATCAGCTAGCAAAGCTGATGACAAACTAGAAGGAGGCGCTTGGAACACAATTAGAAGATCTACGTTAATAGTTTTTAACTTTGTTAGCACATTTGCACAAGCATTCCCTTCGCGAAAGGCGTGATGAAGAGATATGGTCCAATCTTTTTTTATGAAATCTCTAATAATCTCTAGTTCATTCGCATAATAATCTTTAATAATCTTTTTTCATGACACTTGTTTAGTTGTTTGACGATATATATATTTTTTTGTGGTGTTCGGGGTTTGAACATCAAACTTTGCATGTATTATGCATTGTTTTTATAAACTAAGTTAAGTTAACGGAAACTGTTTGACGATATCTAACAAATAATTAACTAAAATTTCAAAATTAATTAATGTGACACCGCAAAAATATAAGTTGTACATTTTTAGATTGGTAAATAGAATATGAATATAATGCTGGACCAAAATAATGTTGGCCTGAGGGACCAAAATATTCGGGGACATATATTCTTTTGAAAATGTGTATATATATCATTTTAGACCTAGAATAAACAATGGTTTTTTTTTTTTTATTGTTTTGAAAGGAGAATAAACAATGGTTTATTCATCAAAAAAATTTCTCACCATATTACTAATAGTACTTGGGAAAATATAATTGCGTTGTAATACATAGATGATAATACTTGTTTTTTCAGAAGAGGAGACAGAGTCATGTTGAAGGCATCTCGTGTTTTCTTCCCACCTACTCTAGCTCATAAGGTTTGGTACAACCCCTTCACAGTAACACGTGTATGCAAGAGTAGTCTTGTGGTCACAGTGGCGGAGCGAGAAAAAGTAGTTTGGATGGACCACTACAATAAACTATAAACAATAATATGTGAACATAAAATTAAAGTTTGATTAAAAAGCTTGGGTGGATACTTAAAAATAAATAAATTACATAGTTTACTACACCTATAAATTATGAATATTTTTTTTTTATACTACAACTCTTATTTTGGAGAATTTTCAGTTGACAAGACAATATAAAAGAGATTTGAAACTCTAAAAAATTAGAAGGTCTTTAAACCTCCGCTAACCAAACAAGTATAAACATGAAAAAAAAATCACATATGTCACTTATAGAACCACCGAAAACCCAAACCGTTGAAAAATTGTTTAAAACCTTTCAAAATAGACCTATGATTTTTAGTTTTTTAATTTTTCAGGTGGGCCACTACACCAATTAGTGGGGATTTGAATCTGCCGAATACTAAAATCATAGCAAAATTGTTTAAAATCTCGCAAAGTAGACTTATGATTGTTAATTTTTAAATTTTTCTAGGTGGGCCGTGGCCCACCCCGGTCCATGAAGGGCTCCGCCCCTGCTTGTGGAAATTTGGGGATACACCATATGGTATGCAAAAGTGGACCGACATGAATTGAAGCATGTGAAAGACATCTACAAGCAACTGAGAGTTGAAGAATAAGAATCTGCTTTGACGAGACTGTAAAACACGCGCTAAGTGGGAAGCAATCCATTGCTTGTAATCAAATTTGTAAAACCTTTGAAATTTTGAAATGTTAGTTGTGGAGCCAATTTTTCTTATTATTAATTTTTCAAATAATTGAATATGAATTGTATGTATAGATTGTGATGTCCTCGTCTCAAAAAGTTTTTGAAAAATCTATAATTTTAACAGTTTAAAGTGACTTAAATAGTATAAATATTAAGTATATTATTTTGGGATTAGGACACACAAGGACTCCATAGTTGTACCATTCTGGTGCCACCATTTGTCTCCACCTAGTCCCACTAGTGGTAGACTCCACCTTAAGTTGAGATTTCTCCACATCAACTTTAAATATGTGCATCCACTATGCCTTTCACCTTGTAATCTCTACCAATCTATGGTTGATCTTAAGTGTTATTACCTCATCCTATCCAAAACAATCTTGAGTTTTCTTAGCACCACCTCTTCGGGATGATGTAAGTGTTTAACGTCTCTCCAAACAAACACTTCTTCTACATGAAGACCAACCTTGCCCTCATCGTCGTCACAATTGTTTCTTTTGTAACTTCTCTCAAAACTTTATCTCTGAGGGACAACTTAATCACACTCCTAGCCTTGTTAACCATCTCAGTCTTGTTTGCTTGTGACATAGTAGCCAACAATACAACCTTACCGTTCAGAGTCTTTGCACACTTTTGTTGAATCAAGATTGCTCGCATCTTCACCTTCCACAATCCGAAATCATTGTCTCTGGTAAATTTCTCAATATCCCACTTTGTACCTATGATGCTCCCTTAATAATTGTCCCACGATAGTCGCCAATTGTTGTGAATACGGACAAAACTCATACCGCCAATACTTTGATGTGTGGGGCAAAGGTAGCAGCAATCAAACCAAAGTGATCAAACAAGCACATAAATAAAACAAGATAAAGGAGAAGAATGAAAAACAAGGTGATATTTGTTCACCCAACTCGACCCAAATTTTGCCTATGTTTGTACGAGAGAGAAAACTTCATTTCACTATCAATTCTTTACAAAGAGAAACCAAAATGTTACAAGAAATAAGTTTGGAACTGTAAACCATAATTTCTACCTTTTTCCTGAATCTCTTTTTATGCCCAATAAACTGAATGATTTCTCACCCAATGTGTTTGAAGGGTCTTCTAACCCCCTAATCTAACTTAAAAGCTCTCAACCTTTAGC
>Ga0315915_1002260_pt1 | contig 24180 bp, 15 predicted proteins | sample MpolbnodulesMG_FD_207738 | JGI IMG/M metagenome (GOLD analysis project Ga0315915, IMG submission 207738) | Medicago polymorpha root nodule microbial communities from Los Angeles, California, United States - branched nodules | ecosystem: Host-associated > Plants > Roots > Nodule | place: USA...
GATTTTTCAATCTACAGGCAAAGTCATATGTCTTGTTTATTCAAAATCGTGGCTGATTTATATATTTTAAGCGACGGTTAAAACACATTGCTTCTAAATGTCCGTGGCCTTTTCATGTACCCGCCGCGCTTTTCATTCATTGCTAAACTGAAACCGCGGCTTAAAAGCAGCCAGAAAACCGTGGATTTTAATGAATGATGCGACGGATTGTACGTTCCGTGGCTTAAAGCACGAAAACCGTGGCATAAATGAATAGGCAACGGCCGTATATACCACGCCTGCAAATTGTGGCGTAAACGTTTAGGCAACGGTTATTTGGCTTCCAGCCACGATTTTCGGTGGTTGCCTAAACAATGTTCCGGTGAAAGCCTCAACAATGTTGATGAAGTTTTCTTCAAATTATCAACTTGTACCGGTGAAAGCCTCAACAATGTTGATGAAGTTTTCTTCTTTTTTTCTTCACTTGTGTCGGTTCTTCCTAGCATGAGTGGTAGTGGCTTCAACTCCATGTGTTCAAAACGTGGTTCCGATGGGGTGTGTGAGAATTTGAGTATTGTTCTGTCCAAAAACGGTAACTCATTAGCCTCAAGTGTTTCACCTCTTGCTATTTTGGCCCATTAGCTGATGAATCTAATGGCTCCTAGTCCATCTGATAAAGAGTGAGAGAAACTAATACCAATTGCAAGGCCTTCATCTTTGTTTTGAAATTTTGTGAGTTGAACCAGAAGCAATGGAATATCTTCCACAGGTTGATTGTAATCAATTGTTGGAACAAGCTCCATGGTGGAGTCAAAAGGTGAAAAGTCACCTTAATCATGAATTGTTTTTGTGGTTTCAGCTTCAAGCAAAATTGCACCGTTTGCATTGAGATCCAATTCTATTCGACCACCTCTTGTGTAACAATAACGACCAGCTACAGGATAGTAGTGAACTAGGATTTTGCTGAGAGAGTTCTTTAAGGTTTCTATGGCGCTTTTTCTGTATTCTGTTTCGGTTTGTAAATGTAAATGGTTGGTGTGTGGCGATGTACCACTTGGTCCATATCAGAAAGCCATAAACAACCTTGTTGAGTTGGTTCCTCTGGAATCACAGTGTATGAAGCTGTAATGGTTACCATTTTTCTTTCTTTCTTTCTGTGCTTCTCAATATGTATGGTGTGGTTGAAAGTTTTATATTGAATATGGCAATGGCAATAGTAGCATCACCTAGTATATAATTAAGTGGTGTGGCGTTGATCTATATCTTAGAGCCACAATCAATCTTGTACAAATCTTTAATGATTGTCCTTTTTTTTGGTGTCACATAGTACGTAGCTTCAATGATTGTCCTTTTATTAGAAATCTTTAGAAAAAGAAGTACAAGTTTAATCCCCAAGATGAGCAAGGGTAGGATTAGGAAATCGGAAACTAAATTAAAATCTTAAGGAATCAACCGACTAAGACCATACTTGACAGGGCCAACCACTTGATTAAATTAACAAGAACCATGCTGATAACAAAATCTAGACGACATAACATAACTTCTTAATCTAAGACAACAAATGATGAAAAACATGTAAAACACTCACCATCTTCAATCATTTTAATGATAGCTAGATAATCTCTTTGTACAGTAACTTAATGAAATCCATGTTGTTTGTATATCAAAAGACCTTGACAAAATAAGATGGAGATTATTTTATTAGAAGAAATATTAGTTGTAATAGTTGTATTATTTTATTGGGCATATCTTATAATTTCTTTTTCTTTTTCATAAGTTGTACATTTAAAAATTTATTTTTTCTTTAATAAATTGCAATTTTAAGTTTAGTTCCCCCTAACCTTAATATCTGGCTCCGTATCTGAGTTTCAAGTATTAATTAATTAATTAAGTAATATGGCATGAACACAAATTCATTTTTCTGGATTTTAAATACAGCTAGCTATTTAAAATAAAATATGGAGCCTGGATTTTAAATACAACTAGCAATTTTACATAGAATCATATTTGAGGATTTTTCAAATTGACATGCTTCTATACTTTGAGTTAAATGTGCTTCCCACTGCTTGTTTTATTTCTGTACTCTCGTTCTACTCATGCATATTTTCTCCATGTATACTTGCTATACTCATTAATATTTTTCTAAGAAAAGTTATTGGATACACCGTTGCTTAACATGTTTCAACTGCTTGCTATATATACACCATTGCTTGACACACAAGAAACAAACAAGTCAATCAAATTAGATCTGTTAGTTGTTACTAAAAGTATTTTAAGCTGTCAAGATGTCTGAAAATTTAATTGTCTCTCTTGAATAGGGTTAAATTAAGACATTTAGTAAATATTTTGTTCTGCAAGTTCTTGACTGATAAATCTAGCTTGTGTTGGGTGTGCACTACTACATTTATGACATTTAGTAACAGTCACCTTTTAACAATTGTAAAATTGTTACTAATATGTGATCTTGTAACATTTTCCAAAAAGAAGTGTTTCATAATCTGTATGTGTTATGCAACTATGCTATCATGTGAACTATGTTTATGAATTGTAGAACACAAAAGTTATGCATTTTCTGAGGAGGTTCAATATGAAAGACACCCCTCTTTATGCAGTACTCACTGCAAATTTTTACAGCATACAATTCAACAATGTAAGAAACTGGCTACTTCAAACGGGAAGGATAAAATGGCACCAAAACATCTATCTAAAATATGAAATTTTCGGCATAATCAACAATTAACTGATATGAACACACATTACCAGTGAAGAAAAATGAAAAAACAACTTTTTCGAAACGTAAATATGCACAACAAAATTATTCAACATAAGAATGGAATACTAGAACTAAAAAAGAAAGAGTATTAAAGAAAGAAAGTTAAAAGTAACAAGAGAAATGAGGAGAGATGGCTACAACAAATATATTCACAGATTTACAAATTACACAATATGACAACAATACTATGCGGATGGTAGTTTGGGTAACTGGGTTCAGCGGCTTTCTTGGTATTGCCAATAATACTTATGCGGAATTATGACATTGTTTCTTTTTCTGAAGCTTGCTAAGAATATTGGTTGCAATCAAATTTGTTGCTATTCAGACTCAAAAACTATTATTGATATTGTTACTAAGCCAGTTAACAAGTACCATTGATATCATTACTTGTGTCAATAGTTATTGAGAATGGATTGGGAGGTGCAGACGTCACTCTCTCAGAGAAGGGAATGCAAGCACAAATTTTTGGCTAAATTGGGTGCCGCTTGGGACGGAAGACTTGAATTATTTTCTTTTAAGTGATTCCTTCTTTATCCTATGGGCTAAGCTTCTTTTTTCTTTTCTTTTTCACTTTTTAAGCATATGTACCCAAAAAAAATAAAAATACAATATAGTGTGACACAAATGGTAAATAAATATGTCCTTTAAACACATTTGTTGTGAGGTCAACCCCTTAAATGAATTTCAATTACCTCAATGAAATTAATTAGTCTCTGTAGTTGTATAAATTTTTAAAATCTCAAAACTTGATTTTACTAATAAAAGATTATTTTGATGTTCATTTAAAAATGTAATCATCATGTTAAATGTCTAATATTGATTAACAACTTAAAAGCAGGGTGAAGATTCAAAGTCCAGCCCAAATTAAAAAAATTATACATTCTGATATGCTTCCTATCTTAAACTATATCTTGGCTATAATTCTGATATGCTTCCTATCATAAACTGTTTCTTGGCTCCACCACAAAGTTTCAAGTAGGCTTCAAGGGCAGTAGATCTGCAATTGATTCAGGTCCAAACATCCTAACTAGCTCTTTCTGTTCAACCACCAAATCACACTCAAATTAGGAACAATCTTGGAAAATAGAGCTTTGAGAAATTATCTTCTTTATAAACCAATTTTAAAAGCTTTGAATAAATAACTGTCATCTAACAAGATGAACTTGCCTACATTCATGTTAGGTAACTTAGATAATTTGTTGCATTCAAGTTTATTTAATTGTTTCTCATACAAATATTAGAAAACAAGATGGCCTTTTTCTAACTGAACAAATATTTTCTCGAATCAAACAAGTATATATATCTTAATTTAATTAATGGTATAAGATTTACCTCAAGAGAATCATTTTCATTGGCGAGCGCCAGGCATTTCTCAGAAAGCTTGGCGAGCCTTTGTGTTAGGATGGAATTTTCTTCCTTAAGAGTGTCCCTCACTTTACATAGCTCTTCATATTCTTCCTGGCACATATAATGAGAACATCGATCAAATAAAATACATATTTAAATAGATCATCATAACATTCAATAATTTATTAAATAACATTAGAGTAAGGAGTTGAAAAAAAAAACTTTTTTGGACAGAACAATTACATCCAATAATCAACTATTTCTACATATTACACAACATTGCACTTCATTCAAATTCCGATACGCAATATTTCTAAAGCGCTGCTATAGCTGCTAGCATATCACGCACAATAGTGATTTGTTTAGAAAATTTATTACGGTATTGCTAAGGCACTGCCTATTACTTGATTGTATGAGAGAACATGTAAAGTGAAATTTTCCAAGTATGTGCACATTCTAATGATTCAAAAGCGATTTTACAAGTTTAGCTAATCCAAAAACAATAAAAACTTTTCAAACATGCTAGAAAACGAACAATTTTTATAATTACCCTAAATTCAGTGTCAGAGTCAGATTCATATTCAGATTCATATTCAGATTCAGAGACGACATTCCCTAAATTCTGAGCCAGCCCAGATGGATTTTCTACAAAGAAACAATATGCAAGACTGTTAGCCACATGAACAGCAGTGCATGGTGTTTGGTACTAGTAATAAAACATGAATTTTTATTATAAGATAGTCAAAATCCATAATCTTACTATCCCCAGAAATTATGTTAGATTTCTGCTTCGTACTTAAAGGAGAATCCTGCCAGAGAAAGGATGTAATTAGACTTTTCTGCCGAACAGATTATATTCATCAACAACATATTTATATAAAAATTAATCGATAGACATACTTTGTTACTGTCATCTTGGTCTCCTTCTGTTGATCTCTTGCTTCCACTTGCTGCTCTGCGCACATAAAGGATTTTGTTCAGGCTTTGGAAAAATGCTATTAACAAGTTTAGCAGAAGAACAAGAACAAACTGTACCTCATTGAAGTTCCATCCCGATCATTTTTTGCTGCAGCAGACTGGTTTGCATATTCTCTTGATTCGCCAGTCATTAAACTTACATCAGCCTGTGAGTTTCTAGTAAACAATTTGTTGAAATCTGGGTTTCTTCTGTGTACCATTTCTGAAAAAGCCTGTGCAGCATCCTGACCAAAATGCATAAACATTTTTATAAAAAAATGAGTCAGATTTTTTTTATCCTGACCAAGTTACATGACCAAAGATAACCATCACAAATTGGTTCAGAGCAGAAGATGTTTTACACCTGCATAGTTGTCTCCCAATGTGGTAGCATAGGTTTGTTTGGAGTTTTCTGTTAAGAGAGAAAAATCAAAGTAAAATAGATCATAAGTCTGCACATAAACAAAATTAGTTAAGACAGACATAACATGATTTACTGACATCTTGACTGCCAAATGGATTGGACTGTTTCTTCTCCATTAAGAAACTTGTGAATCACGTAGCTTCCTGAATAAATATTTACTTTCAAATCAAACATCGAGATAATGAACATAATGTCAAAGAATATTTGGCAGACTATCTTGATAGTTACATTAGAAGTTCATTGATTATTGGACCAAACCATACCACACCAGATAATGGTTATCAAGTTTGATAGATTTAAACTTCGAAAAACAAAGAGATTTTATATATAAATAAATAAAAGTGATCTATTTCTTTTCAATCAATACCAAATTGAAAAATCTTGACCCTAATCCTGTTCTGCCAATCGCAATCACAAAACAATAGAGATTTGACAATCATAAATTATTTTCAACACTCTTTTAACTTTTAAAAAAAAAGAACTATTTTCTTACTATGCTTAATTTTTTGTACTTACTGCTACAATTACAAAACTTTCCCAATATTGGAGAAAAATCAAAATTTAATAGACATTAAAAATAATCTCTATAATCGCCTATATCCTTAATCTTCCACCAATCAAGCACAATTTAATTTAAACCCTGTGTCCAATTACACAATCAACTATCATTATCTACACGGAAACCCTAAAAAGTAGCATAATTCTACTCCATTTGAAACCGATTTTTTTTATAGATAAAACACGTATACATAATGAGTACAGTATTGTCATAAATTAAAAAAAAAAATAGCACATCTGTAACTATTTTTTTAAGAGTTAACCCTCCGATTCCATGTGAAAAGGTCCGGACAGTTCGGTAAAGTAAAATCTGAATATAAGGTTGTAACCCGACATATACAATAAAAGCAAATTGAATAGAAAAGAAAAAGGTTGTAAATTACCGGAAGTGAACGTGAAGGAGTTGGCAAAAGTGAAAAGCGTCAACGATATAGGGTTTCAATAAAGAACAAAGAGACGGTTAGGTTTATAATAAGATAACAATGGCATTACTCGTCAACATGTTACAACGGAATATATAATAATAATTAATGGACTACCAATATCTTAAGCTCAATAACTTTATATATCCCCCTCAAAAAAATATTATATATCATACACACACACACGATCTTCTTAATTTACTTATCTTTTTTTTTTTTTTTGTGGTGGCCGGGATTCGAACCCGAACCTTGTATATATTATGCATTGTTCTTACCAACTGAGTTAAGCTCCCGGGAACAATTAATTTACTTAGTAGATATATGTTATATATCTACTAACAGTATATAAAAATCATACTCCAACAAAATTACATAATTGTCCTTTCAAACCCATGCTCTTCTTAATTTTATGTGCCTTATGCTTGTTTTACAAAATATAAAACTAACTTATCCCCGTGAGCTTAACTTAGTTGGTAGGGATATTGCATATTATATGCAGGGGCCGGGGTTCGAACCCCGGACACTCCACTTCTCCACAATTAAATTGTGTGAGCTCTAACCACTAGACTACTTGACAAAAAAAAAAAATATAAAACTAACTTACTTATTTTTTAAAGTTTTTTTTTTTTTTTTGTCTTTATCATCGTAATTACGAATAACTACGAAGTGTTACGAATTTCATTTTGCTAAATATATGCCAATATATTAGGATAACTTTTTTGGTAGAAATATATGCCAATCATCATTATAATCTTTTGCTAATAATATATTAGCCCAAATTTTTTACTTGCATCAATTCTATTGTGAAATGCGGTGGTGACCAAAATAACCTTAGTTTATTTATTTCAGATAACAATTTATTTTTCTTTTAACAAATCAAAATGAGTCATATTACGAACAACATAGTATCCTTATTCGCACAAGTTGTGCCAATAAGGACCTCAATAATATACAAGCGATCGAGTCACAAGGAAAGCGAATATATACAACAAATTAGTTGATGCCCAGACAAACTAACATGCTCGACCACCGCATATGAAAATTTAGACTAATATTAATATTAGTAGTCTTCATCCACCAAAAGGAATGTAGATTCACTGTATCTAGCAACTAATGGATAAGACTTTCAATGTTCTTAAATATTTAGTTGTTCCTTTCATTCCATTAAACTCAAATGCAACAAAGGCAAACAAGTTGCAAAAGGGAACGATAAGATCTCAACCCACCTCAAGAATAAGTACACTGTATAGCATGCTCTTGAAGATGAGACAGACCAGTTGTAGAAATGCCAAACCAAGATCGTGCAAGGCCCTACTGAGAAGCGAAGCCAAGGCAAGACAAGAACGGATGATGAGTAGTCTCTAACCCTCCACACCTAGTCAAACATAGCTGATTATTGTGAGAAATAATGTCGCGTGCCATCAGATTATCCATCTTCAGTAACCTATTCCGAAGGAGTCTCTTAGCCAAAATTGAAACCTTCAACGAAACCTGTTTTTGCCAAATAAAATTTGTAATAACATCAAAGCTTGGGGCGTTCTGGCAAGAGAGCATCATGTACACACCTGCGACCGAGTAACCACCAATAGGATCAAGCCTCCATTGCTACTGATCTATAGAATTATACTGCAAAGAAATATCATGAATAATATCTTGCACTCCCCTAACAAATTCTCTACCATCCCCACAACCGACGGCACCATAGCCGCCCCGCCTTCCTCCCGACCTAAATCATACATTGCCTCCACTGAAATCGACTTATTCATAGCTAAGTCGTAAAGGCGGCTATACGACACACACAGGGGAGAATCGACCAACCACGGATTTGTCCCATAAGAAATTATCCACACCATTTCCAACACTTCTCGCAATATTCTCCTCAAACCACTCGCCCTCATTAACACCTCCACCATCAATAATTTTCACAACCTCCCACCACTACGAAGAACCACTCCGGCCCCCATCCTCCAACCTCCCTACATCCTCACAATAACAAGCCACCAATACCTTAAACCACGACCCTCTTATATCAACTAACATCCTCAAACACCATTTCTCTAACAAAGCAATGTTAAATTCCCTCATCTGCCTAACCCCCAAACCTCCGTGCTCCTTTTCTAACCAAACATTTTTCCAACCAATCCAAAAAAAAAATCTATGTTCCTCACTCCCTCCCCAAAAAAAATTATTTAAAAGAGATTCAATAGAAGAGATTATACCTGAAAGAGCTTTGAAGAAGGAGAGAGCATAGATAGGTAGGGAAGTCAAGACAAACTTAAGGAAAATAAAACGACCACCCAAAGACAGAAAGTGGCCCTTCCAACCAGACAATCTAGATTTAAAGCGACTTAGAACCGGCTCCCAAAACTTCAAATGCCGCGGTTGATTACCGATATGAAGGCCCAAATACAAAAAAGGCACCTTTTCCACCTTAGTTACACCTCAAAATTGCGGCAGCCTCCCCTAACAATATATTGAAATTGTTCTCTACCACAATTTCATAATTGTCATTTTTTTAAACCCATGATCTTCTTAATTTTATATGTCAAATAGTCATTTTGCAAAATAAAATGTTATTTACTTATTATTCGAAAATTTTATATATTTTTTTGGTTTATGGCAATAATTACGGATAAACATGAAGTGCAACAAATTCTATTTTGCAAAATATAAGCTAATATATCTGGATAACTGAGTGTAACTAATCGGTAAACAACATATAAAAATCATAAGGCTAATTTTTTTTGCATCAATAGTGTTCAATTGTGAAATCTGGTGGTGACCAAAATCACCTTAGTTTTTCCTTAAAAAAAAAAAATCACCTTAGTTTATTTATTTTGTTTCATACCAAAATCAATATTCACTCTTTATATTATATTAAAAATAACAACTTTAGCTTATTTGCATGCCTAATCTTAATTTTTAGTTTGGGGTAGATATTTAATTTTTGGATAAGCCAGGAGAAAGGATATGCATCAAGAGGAAGCACCAACATCCCAACTAGGTTGGCACCCCGTAGAACCTCTATCCTATGCTGCCAAACTCAAAATATTATTAAAAAAGGGGAAAAATATATGTACAAGAGGGGAGACTAGGCCAAGACCCTCAAAACAAGAAAGAAAGCTAAAACATAAAATAAAGAAAAAATAACAGCAGACTAAGGGAATCTGTAATTAGGCAGACCACATCTGTCCTTAAATAAATCAACACTCAAAGTTGGGGGTAAAGTAGTTAACCAGACAGAACCTTGAAGGGCATGACCCATAAACCCCAATGGGACAACTACGATGTGCTAGCATATATCACCGCAATATAACAAGTTGACTGACACTTCACCTCCAAAGCTATACTTTGAAAAGACAAAAAAAATAACAATAGTTGAATATCATTTCCCCAAAGCGCCCATAAATTAGGAACCAATGGACCTCTATCATTCACACAATAATTCCGAACCCCAATACTCTTCCAATACCAAGCAGGAATTTTATAAACAATAATCATCGGTTTGGGGTAGATATATGATATGATGCTTCTAATTTTTTCTCTCTTCATTTTTTTTCTCACACCCTATTTAGTTAACCTGATTACATCTGTAATCATTCAATTTAATAGAATGAATTGTATTAGGTAAAATAAATTTAAATCACTTTCGGTATAAATAAATATAGATATCAAGGTTTGAACCCTAGTTTCTTCCCTTAGGTGTGTGATTTTTTTATCGTTATTGTCATTTCATCCATCTACAGAAAAGGAATCAACAAGAATGTTTGACCATCTCAATATAATTTTATTGGAAACGATATGCTTTGTTGTTATTATTATATCCTACTAGTGTATTAACCCGGCGTTGTCCGGGTTAAACATATAATTAAGGATGACTAAAATTACGTTTTTATGGTATCCACAAATAAAATTCACCATAGACCGGAGCCTTAGTGGACTAATATCTTAATGGGTACTGTAACGCCCCAGATTTTGATCCAAGACATTACTTAAAAATATTCATTTTCTTTAAAAATATGAGACTATCTTTTATTTTCCTTTCAAATTTATTACTTCCTAACGGAAGAAAATAATACACTTCAAAAATATTTTAAATTACAATTAAATGAAACCCAACTTTTGTCCCCGTACGCGCTTCAAGCCAAAACACCAAAGCAAACACATATCTTCATGGGTACCTAAAATGTTGATGTAATGGGTATCAAAACATATCAATCAAAAAGAATTAAGAAAATACATTCAAGTCATATGCTTCAAAGTAAGGTTCACACTCATCTCCTTTGCAATAGAATAGTTTTAAGTCAATTATCAATCACAATTATTCAACAGACTCAATGCAAGTATGCGTAAGATGCATGCTCTTATAACTATATGATCTGTATATAATTCCCGCCACTAAGGCATCCACGCATAATATAATTGTAATCCCGCCACTAAGGAACCACACAGATGCATATGCCATGCATGATCATGAAAATGCACACCAAATCCCACCACTTAGACACCACAAAGAATTATAAGTTTAACCCGCTACTAAGGCACACCAAAAATGCATATGTCATGAGAATAAAACTAGATGCAATCCCCGCCACTTAGGCAATTATAGTCAAATATTAACGCATCATCAAACACACAACCAAAAGTTAATCATTTCACAAGCTCACATTTTCATCTCTCTTTTCTTTAATTCATCAAAATTGTAACACTTCTTTTCCATCACCCCAAAAACATATAAAGCATAATAATATAAAATATATCAATTCACACCACATTATCATACACAACTTTCATATAAAAAACATAATTAAGGATAATTACTCATAATTAAGAATAAGCACTTTTACCATTGAAAATACATTTTAATTATTTTTCTTTTTAAAAGACAAGAATTGCTACCACTATTTAATAACATAGCCCTATCGCTTAGTATGGACGTATGGGGAAAAGCCCTTACCTAAAGAGTTTTCTTCCTAGATACAAAAGTTCCCGGAGGTAAACAGTGGTTCTCATGAATTCTCACAAATATTGGTTGAAGGTTCCTTTTGGTGCTACATGAATTTGAATTGATACGAAGGAATTGTTTGTATCACTTCCAATCAAATGATAGCCTTTAAGAGAAAATTGTATATTGTTAGAAATGGATCAGAGAATAGAGAGAAAGCACAACAAAACAATTCTTACCTCAAGACTCTATCAAAAGATGCAATTGGATTGACAATTATGTGGTGATGAGGTTTTTTGTTTGTTCTTAACAGAGTATGAATTATGTGAGTAAAGTATTTATTTGTATGTGTGGGAGGTCTGATGTTTGTGTGAGAACTAGAAAACTGAGGTTGAGAGAAGAAAGGAAGAAACACGTAACCAATGAGATTAAGGGGAGTTAATTACGGGGGTTACCGAATTTAAGTAGAGAGATGGGGATCAGCTCGTGTAACATAATTATAGGAAGAAACATGTAACAAATCATGGCACACACTACCTATTTATTTTCCCATGCATGCTTTGACTAACCACCTAGTATATGTATGGCTAAATTTAAGGAGATGAGAATCATGGACTAAAACTACCTCTCATGATGAAATTAGTCACACGTTTATTTTCATATATACATTCTACACGTGCACACGCACTTAATTCTATTTCTTTTCTCCTCTTTTTATTATTCATTTATAAATAAAAAATTATTCTCCAAAATAATCATATGAAAATACTATTAATTTTAGAGGATAGATAAAATAGCACAATAAATAATTACGATATCAATACTTAATGTAATCACTAAATCAAATAAATATATACAATCATCACTTCATAGCAATCATGTAAGGAAAACTCGTCACTTACTGATGCATCAATATAACCATTCATAAAATAATTAATTAAAGTGAGACAATGGCTAGGAGTAATTAAAATATAAATATACACATTTATCATTACTCTAGGACCTAAAAATATCACAATAATTACTAGTACATATGTACTCGTATTATTACTTAAAATAGTTTTTTTTAAGGAGACTTAAAATAATCGTTAGTGATTTAAAAATGGTCATATATACATAGAGATACATGAAAATATAGCTTATGAAAATTAGGGATGTTACACTATCATCCCCTTAAAATAGTTTCGTCCTCGAAACTAAAATTCAGAAAACTAATCAAGGTAGAGTTTCTTCATAAAAACAAGATCAAAAGATACTAGAATATTTTATCATGAATTGAGATAAAATAATTATAATAAAATTTTGGGGTCTTACATTCTATCCACCTAAAAATAGTTTCGTCCCGGAAACTAAATATTAGAAGAGATTATAGATTTAACAAAACATCTTCAGTAAAACCTTTCATTATTTTTCTTTTTCATAAAAGAAAATATACATTCCAAAATATTTTGAAATAATTTTCCAACTATAAAAAGTTAATGAAAAGTAGTTGTTCGAATAGATAACGACAAGTAAGAAAAATTTTAGAATGAAGTAAAACATCCAATGTCAATAAAAGAAAAAGTCATGTTTTCGCTGCGCACTCTGATATCAACAAGTTGGTCATCTATCATAATGGTGGTACATACAATCCTAACCCCAACAATCATACTATTCTCTACAACTTTCACTTGGTGTTCTCCGAGTTCGCGACTTATCACAACTAAGGTCAAGTTTTTTTTCTTTCCGAATTGATACCTAACATTGACACTTTTCGACAAGAGTTAACATTAAGACAAGGTTCGAGTAGAGGTGGAACAAGCACACACAATCTCTTGAAGATGGGAGAAGAGTCATTTAAATCCTACAATTTATTTGAATCATAAAAAGATATTTACGATTTAGTCTTAGCTCTAAGAGCTTCAAAAAGTAGCATCTAACTTGCAATCAACAACATCTTACCAAAAATTTCAACCACAAAGTTACTAACCAGAAAAGAAAAAAAAAATCAAACAACTTAACAACAAGCATAATGCACGCCACATACAAAATAACCATTTTTTGTAGGAGCCACAAAATATACATCCACACCACCTTTTTAGTTTTTTTTTTATCTCTTTCTATTAAACCACACTCAAATTAATATCAATACAAGACACCCATTTACACAAAATCATAAATTCTTTTATTTTCTTTTCACAAATAAATCCATACAAACTTTAACTTAACAAGAAATGGGTTAATTTAATAATTTTAACTTCATACAATTATTTCATTATCTTTCACAAAAACTAATCCAAACAAGTACCATAAAAAATAAATAGAGAACACAATATATAGCAAAAAAAAATGCACCACAATAAAACATAACTAAGAAAAGAAATACATATATCTATTAGAGAGAAGCCATAAAATTCTTCCAAAATGTAACGCTTCAAAAATAAAAAAATTAAGTTCATCGGTTGCCGTTAACAACACACTAGAAAACAAAATACACACTAAAAGAGTTTTAGTGACAGATAATCAAAATCAAAATCAAAACATAAAAACTAGTTTTTAGTGACAGTTAGTAAAAACTACACATAGAATAACTTTTAGTCACAGGCAACATATTATGCAGAATTTAACTTGTAGTGACAGCAATTTGCAAAAACAAATTTTTGGTTGGCTATAAAGAAATATACCTGCTGGCAACGTTTAACCACAAGTTTCCCTATTACTAGAGATAACAAAGGCCGTGGATAATATTTTTATTCATACTCCATATACAAAAACAGCAAAAAAAGTCCATTTCATTTTTAATAATAATGAGCATCAAATTGGTTGAAAACGGGAAATTTAATTGAAGAAGCTATTCACCTTCACTAGCTAAGTGTTTTCAAGGAAGTTTCTAGTGTCAAGGCCATGCAGTTCAAAGAGAAAGACACAATAAGTTGTGAACCGAGAACCTAGGTTCCTTCATTTATTTCATGTGGTGCATCAAGGAATCAATATCTAAAATTCAAGCCTATAGGTCCTTGCATGGCCAGGATTGTATATAAAAATATATAAGGGAAGTTACTAATAAGAACATCAACATATAAAAAATGAAATCAATATACTAATTATACAAAAGTCATTTATGGAGACATATCTCATCTCATCATCTAAATCATCTCTAATTTATAAATTATAATTATCATATTTTATATGAAAAATTCTTAAATTAGAGTAATTAGTCACTTACATGGTTATACACAAAAATTGGTTGTTTGCTACTAATAACATAGAAACCAAAGGCCATTGTAGAATAGCATGAGTCTAAAATTTAAAACAACAATACATAAAATTTTCATAATTTTTTTCCTTTTAATGATGAAGAAATCAAACAATCATAGATAAAAAAAATCGATAAACCAAGATCATAAGTTATATAAAATTCATAACAAAAAAACATTAACTAACACACACATGACCACTTCAAGAAAACATAACATCGATAACAACAAAAATAGATTACAATTGAGATAAACGAACGCAACAACAACATAAATACAAGTAACTTTCAATCACTAATTTAATAAAAGTAGATAAAAATGGCAAGAAGAACTACAAGGCAATCAAACAGTCACAAATCAATCAAAAGACATGCGTCATGCATGATCGTCCCAACCCAAAAATATTTGTCCGAGGATTATTGCTTTGATACCACTACTAAAAAAACAAAAATTAGTGAGGGATATTTAGTGAGGGAAAACGTGAAATCCCTCTCTAATTCCGTCACTAAATTTTGCGACCAAGGAATTTGTGATGAATTTCATTTTTTCCGTCACTAATTTCCCTCGCTAATTTTGTTTTTTCTAGTAGTGTACCATAATGTAATGCCCCGGATTTAGTCAAGACATTACGCCTAAATCATTTTCATTTTTCAAAATACACTACTATTTATTTATTTAATCAATAATAGATTCTTAGCGAAACCAATACAAAATTCTTAACATAATTTAACTAAAATTCTTAAAATAATTATCCTTCAACAATTTCTTCTAAAGTTACAATTCAATTAAAAACCCAATTTTTTTGTCTCTGCGTACACTTTCATCACACATCAAACTTCATATATCATCTTTGGTACCTACAACATTATATTAATGTAAGAGTCATTTCCTTATCCAAATTGGTTCATACTCAAAGCACAGAAAACCATGTCATAAAATAGATAGTATCAAAACTTCTCAATCAAAAAGAATTAAGAAAAACACATTCAAATCATATGCTTTTAAGTAAAGTTCATACACATTTCTTTTGCATTATAATAGTTTAATCACTTATGAACACACATATGTATAACAGACTTAATGCAATGCAATTATGTGTAAAATGCATGCTCATAAATACTACATGATTCGGATATAATTCCCGCTACTAAGACATCCACATAGAATATAATTGTAATCCTGCCACTAAGGCATCCACACAGATGCATATGCTAATGCATGATCATGAAAATGAAGACTAAAACCCGTCACTAAAGCACCACACAAATATATAATATTAACCTGCCACTAAAGCAATTACAGTCAAATATTAACGCATCATCAAATATACAACCAAAAGTCAATCATTTCACAAACTCACATTTTCATTTTTCTCTTTTCTTTAATTCATCAAAAAATGTAACACTTCTTTTCCAACACCACAAAAACATATAAAACATATAAAGCATAATAATATAAAATATATCAATTCACACCACATTATCATACACAACTTTCATACAAAACATAATTAAGAATAACCAAGGATTAAATTTTACCATGAAAATACATTTTAATTATTTTTCTTTTTAAAAGACAAGAATTGCCACCACTATTTAATAACACAGCTCTAGCACTTAGTATGGACGTATGGGAAAAACGAAAAATGGTTTTGAATTGGAATTTCACTTAGTGAGACAAATAATAAAACAGAAGACTATGTGTAGAAAGACTTACACTAACCCTGAAGAAGTATATGATAGGGATTGATTAATGAAAATGAGTTGATGTTGGAGATTTAATTAGGTATCAACTGGGTTTTTCTTTCCTTCAATTGTGAAGAACACAATTCATGAGGTTAACACCATTTTGTGGCTCTCGTAAATAATAATTGGAGGCATTCATGGCATTAGGGGAAAACAAAAGCATGTCTCACTTGGGAATTAGAATAATGGTGAGGGAGGTAACTCACTGTATGAAAAACGACACTAGGTAGCCATCAACTCATTATTTACTAACATTTGAAAATAACCCAATGAATGAATACAATAATTGTTATGTGTAAGTGTAAGACTAGCTAGTAAGGAGGGGTGGTTTAGACAGAGAGATATCTCACGAATTTGGCAAGGAAAATAAGAAAGGAATAATTGAAACCAAGTTAGCATGAGTGTAGTTCACTACGGGGCGGTTTAGAAAGAGTCCAATTAGCGTGTGAAGTAGTTGCATGATTATAGGAATGTGAAATGTCGATGTTCCTAAAAATAAGGTAGTCATTAAGTCACAGTTGGAAGCATATAAACTTTCAGAAGAAATCAGCCTTTGACCTCAGTTTTGGAATAGGAAAGAAAACATATTTAGGTCTTAAAAGTATTCTTTTTTTTCCTATTTTATAATATTTTTTTCTTTGACCATTTCCCACTCAATATAATTTTTCTTATGTTAATGTTTATTTTTTCATCTCATCATTCTTTATTTTTATTATGGGTGTTTCTTTTTTGTACTAAGAAGAAAGAGTAAAAGTTATTTATTAATTTTTTTAGTATGTTTTGATTTTATTTTACTATGTTTTATGGCATATAAAAAAAAAAGAGATGAGGTTGAACATTTTCATTTGTAAAGCAAAAACAGAAAGAAAAAAAAAAAACTAAGTTTATCAAAGTTTTTTTATTTGTTCTTCTTAGATGTATATATTCACAAAAAATTATTGCAACTATTTTTTTTTTGATAAGGCACAAAAACACTAAAAGTCAGGATTTTGGGACCTGAACCCATATACACAAGAACATTACACCAAAGCCAAACTAATGCAAAACAAACAGAAGCATATCAGAATTCTAGTGTGTAACAACAACTTTTAGAAGCTTTGGATATACTTTTCTACAAATATTTTGGATTGCTTTTGATCACACCCTTCTTGGAACCAGTTTGTATGTGCTCCCTACTTGAGTTTTGGACCATTGTATCATTTAGTTTATTGGAATCTTTCTTCTTACTATACTTCTTCTGCCTTCTTGACATAAAAGGAGTAAATAAACTCCCCTCCTCAATATCTCCTTCAAGGTTCTGCTCTTGATCATCACTTATATCTGTCTCTTCATTAACTACGTCTCCCCATTGAGTTCTTAATATGCTTACACTCTTCAATGCAACAGTACCAGGATTATTTGCCTCTTTGGATAGAAGTGAAAAATGTTGTGTTTGGTCTTAATCAAGATGGAGCTTCTGGTCCAGATGGATTTGGTGCTTGCTTCTTTCAAACATACTGGGAAATTGTCAAGAAGGATGTTTTTGATGCAGTTATCCAATTCTTCCAAACTGGTTGGTTGCCTCCCAATTACAACTCTAATACTCTCATTCTTATCCCTTATTATCCAAATGCAGATAGTATTGACCAATACAGGCCCATAGCTCTGGTTAATTTTAAATTCAAAATCATCACAAAGGTCCTGGCTGATAGACTATCTCATATTCTTCCAAACTTGATCTCAAAAGAACAAAGAGGTTTTATTAGAGGTAGGAACATCAAGGGTTGCATTGCTCTAACTTCAGAGGCAATCAATGTTCTTAACAAAAGAAGTTTCAGGGGAAACCTTGCCCTCAAAATAGATGTTTCAAAAGGATTTGATACTTTAAATTGGGGTTTTCTCATAATGTTTTGAAAGGGTTTGGATTTCATCAAAGTTTCTTCTCTTGGATATTTTCTATTCTACAATCAGCCAATATGTCAATCTCTATATTAATGGTTCTCAGGAAGGATACTTTAAATGCAACAGAGAAGTGAGACAAGGAGATCCACTATCTCCTCTACTATTTTGTATAGCTGAGGAAGTGCTGGGTAGGGGTATCACCAAACTTGTGGAAGAAGAAAAGGTTGACCATATTAAAGCTTCCAGATATGCCAATATTGCCTCTCATTGTTTCTATGCAGACGACCTCATGGTTTTTTGCAAAGATAAATTTCAAGTCTTCAAGCCCTAAAGGAGTTACAAGATATTCCAGATGTTCATGTCAAGTAATGAATTTGAATAAGTCTTCCATCTTTGCAGGGGGAATTTCAGATGCAAGATTGAATCAGATGGTGGATTTATTAGGTTTTTCAGTGGGAAATCATCCATTCACTTATCTTGGTGCCCCCATTTTTAAAGGAAAGCCAAAGAAGATTTACTTTCAACCTATTGCAGACAAGATCAAGTTAAAGCTTGCTAACTGGAAAGCATCTTTGCTCACTATAGCCGGCAGGGTGCAACTTGTGAAATGAGTTATCCAATCAATGCTTATACACACAATGAACATTTATTCTTGGCCTGTTAGCTTATTAAGAGAATTGGAAAGATGTATAAAGTTTGTAGTGGGGATGTTTCAAAAAAGAAATTAGTAACTGTGGCATGGAAGAAAGTTTGTCCTACATATGATGAAGGTGGCCTTGGTTTGAGATCCCTTGTCACTTTAAATTTAGCCACTAATCTAAAGTTTTGTTGGGAGATGATGCATATAGATGAGCAATGGGCACAGGTGCTGAGAAGTAGAGTTGTCAGAGATCACGGTTGCATTCATTATCATGTCACTAGTACAAAAAACCCTTTTTAAGTCGGTTAAAAAGGGATTTTTAAGTCGGGCGCGCGTCCGACCTTATAGCTCCCGTCATAAGAAGTATTTTCTTTTTAAGTCGGATTTAACAACCGTCTTAAGGCATCATTTTGTAAGTCGGTTAGAAAGGACTTTTTAAGTCAGGCACGTGTCCGACCTAATAGCTCCCGTCATAAGAACTATTTGATTTTTAAGTCAGATCTAACAACCGTCTTAAGGCATTATATTAACTTCTTAAGTTGCACGATTTTAACGGACTTAAAAAGTTCATTTTTTTAAAAAAATTTAGCCTACATGCAAAATATGCACCATTTTTTTCCTGCAACCATTTTATTTCCACTGCATACATGCAGAATATCTCTTTTTAATTGACAGAATATCTAATGTCACTAACTTGTAGTAATAGAAAGATACATTGAAGAGTAACCCATAACCAAAATCCAAATGTACTAATTAAATAAATCCATAGAACTATAATGTGATACGAAAGTTAATATTCACTGCAGTGGCAGAGTAAAGAACATGTTAAAAACCGCAACTGCTAAAAAAAACATGTCTCGTACTAAGATGACTCCGCATTTGCTTCAATAAGTTCCATAATCAAATTTTCACAACTTTCTTGAATATTTTTTACTTCATCCTTTTGAAAGGGAGTTGAATCCACAAATATCTGAATAAATTAATGTTGACATAATTTTAGTTTATCAAATAAACATGTAAAAATAAAATTAATTAATTTATAATAGTTGTTAAAAAAACTTTGTACGTAATTGCATCCATGAACCCACAACACCACCGGATACAATGTTCAATATATGTAGCATGACAAAATATCCGCTCTCGTAACAAACCGATTGCCTTCAACTCTAAAATTGAATATGATCAAATGTGACCGTTTAGTCGGTAAATACTATTCAAAATAGTCGGTAAAACGATATTACTATATTATGTTTTCTCGCTCGTTGTAGCTTATTATAACCTTCCAAAGCTCTACAATTATTTGTACTTAATCGTTAAACTTATATCACTAAACATATCACAGTTCATGTACAATAAATAAATTGAATACTTACGAATCAACAATGGCTGATATTTTTTTATCTGTCGGCTTCTTTCCAAATGAACATAGAAAGGTTACCTCGCGCTCTTTAGGATTAGTTATGAGCAACTGCCAGTGATGACTACAAATCCTTTTTATTATGGTCCATGTGTTTTGAATGTAGGTTTGAACACTAACATGGTCATTTTGACTAACAATGTAATATGGATCAAGAAATCCGTACATGCCACTTTTGCCCAATTCAACACAACGACGGTGTAGATACCTAAGATAGTGAAGCAAAATTACATTATAAATAAGTAATTGAATGACTGTTAAATTTACAAACAAAATATACTTACGTCAGCCACACTTGCAAAATAGTCAAGTGTAATTCTTTTTACCCAAACACAAGTCCATGATATCGTCCCTCGGTAGCTCAATATCAATCCCACTATGTTCAGACTTAAACTTCAAAGCTTGTTCCATATACATTGCCTTCACTATCAATTTTTGACAAATAGGTTCCGACTTTTTTGGTGGAACATCAACTTTCATAGGTATATCAACATCCTAAACCATTATGATAAAACATTACACATGTCTAAACAGTATCAAGTGTAAATAGTGATAGACATAAATATAATAAATACCTTATTTGCAATAACTCACAAAAGTGGGCATAAGTACTTGAGCCTTTGCATCTATCACCTTGGTAACAACCACTCTAACCATATCATTAGTTAACACCTGATTGTGTATAGTGGGCCCTAGGTTGTACACATTAGCATGTGCCACCACATTACTTCTTCAATCAATATACAATTCACACTCTTCTGGGATATCCTCTTCATTATCTGGCATCTGTGGAACAATAGAGCAACTACCCTTTGTGCTAACATGTTCAGTGGTATTAGGAGATTAAATTGGGAAATTTTGATTTTGTTGAGAGTTAAGAGACTGAAGCACGTCCTATTTAATCTTCTTAGTCAAGGCTGTTAGTTGGGCATCATTGATAACAGACGGGGTAGAATGAGATTTTGATCCAAAGTATTCTCGAATTCCCACACCTCGACCAACAGCACAAACACGACAAAATGGTAGACAAAAGAAAACATGAAGGGGAAAACAAGATTTTGTCTTTGTGACTACAAATCATTGTAATAGGAACATAAGCAAAGGAAGTGTTGGTTGAGACTGTGGATTCGTTGAAGACGATTATTAGATAAGGTAAGAAAAGTTTATGTAAAACCAACCTGCATCATCAAAAATAAATGTTTGTTAAAATTAAACTACCACTGAACGATGAGATTAGATTAGAAAAATAGATTTACATAAAATAAGAACAACAATCCCAAGACAAAGAAGTCTACTCACTCATGTTCATCGTAGACAAAGAGATAAGAAAATAAGAACAACAAAATAAGAACTTTGATTCAAAGAAATAATTGTCACAAAGAATTCCTAAGAACAAAAGATGGATATACAAGTCTGCTAGCTCCTCTATTTATAGCCTAAAGAGCAGCCAAAAACCCTAGAAAAGGCACTAGAATATTCCACAAGGCAACCCATGAGCTTTAATTCAAGAAAATATCACTAAACAAGAGGTCTGGAGCCGTGCATGGTCGTGCCTACAGGGCGCACGACCGTGCCTGAAGAATTGGGCAAAAGCAACAAAGGGTCGTGCACGGCCGTGCGTGTGGGAGCACAGACCGTGCGCAAGGTTCTGGTCAGCACAACACGGTTTGAACACAAGGGCGCACGGTCAGTGCATTTGCAGGCACGACCGTGCGTGATATATTTGTAGAGGATCTTCATATTTTTCGCCTCAATAAGCCATGAATCATGCTTGGATCCTTTCTTTCCTTAACCATGCTTCTAAATCCCTTCTTTTGCTCCAAGACTTGATTTCACCATATTTGTTCATGAAATTAAATAGCAAACAAATTGAAGTACCAAAGTTCTAAAAATTAACTTAAAAACAAATAAAATCCTAATAAACTTGACACTTAAAAACACTAAATTATTGACTTATCATTTAAGCAGTACTTTCTTATTGCGTAAAACACCTGAGGCGCTTCTCTATTTCAACCAACCAACTTGAATACGATGGTTTATTCATTTATCCCTTTTATTTCATTTTAGGTTGAAAACATGTTTACAACTTGAGGAGAATTTCTTCAATTTCTCGATGGTTTTTTTACATGAAGATATGCAAAGCATAGTTTAACAACTCGTTTGGTGCACATGATATATGATATAAATAGGATATCATAATGAACGGGATAATGATATGATAGGATAGTGGCAGAATAGACATTTATCATATCATGTGTTTGAGTAAGGAAACATGGATCGTAAACAATTGAATAGTAACCCATCAATGGTTATAAAGAATGGAAGCACACAAAAGGTAGATATGCAGAGAACAGGGTAGATAGAATTGTTGTAGAAAATGGAGTCAATAGATTTGTGATTGGGTGTGAGTCGAAGGAGGTTGAAGGGTGAGGAATAGAAAGCGCGCTTGATAGCTTTATGTTATCAGGCTACTAACCCACCAAAAACCAAGGATTAAAATTAAAAACGAGAGATAGGATAGGATTAGGAATGGGTTAAAGTTATCCTATCCTATTGGTGCATCAAACAACGGATATAGATAGGATATGATAGTTTTATCATATCCTTTCTCTCCATCCTGCACAACAAACAGGCCCTTAGTGTCCAAATTGTTTCATAAAATGTTTAGGGAAGCTATTGGATTCAAATCCAAACCCTATGATTTCTGTTGATAAAATTAAAAAATGTTTTTTTTTATTTATTTAAGCATGGACAAAATGGTAGACAAAAGAAAACATGAAGGGGAAAACAAGACTCTGTCTTTGTGACTACAAATCATTGTAATAGGAACAGAAGCAAAGGAAGTGTTGGTCGAGACTGTGGATTCATTGAAGACGATTTTTGGATAAGGTAAGAAAAGTTTACGTCAATACAACCTGCATCATCACTCATCATCTCTACGTTGGAAGAGATTGGTAAGAGAGTGAAGCTGAAAGTAAAGAAAAAGGCTGCATGTTTGTTAAAATTAGACGAACTTGATTTAAGTAAGAAAGGAATTTTTGTCTATTGATGCTGAATTATTGCCTCACTTTTTATTCAAGCAAAAGAACCACCATAATAGTTTTTGATGAGGCCTGTAGTCAAAGCACAAAGTACTCTTAGGCATAGTAGTTGTTCTTTCATGTTTCTCTTAGGTACTAGGAAGAGCAATAGTATCAATATCTACATGTTTCCCTTTATCACCTCATGACAATGTATCAATATTTGTTAGCAGCACTGTGTCAGAGATATGTAAGTTTCATTATGTATTAATTAATGTACTGTATCGTGTAATATGACATGAACACAAATTCATATGTTCACAAAGATAGATTTACATACCTTTTAGTAATATGGATATCAATTTTTGTGATAAGATATTAAGTATATCTCTAAAACTGCATTATGTTAAATGTGTAATATTGATTAACAACTTAAAGCTTCCTATCTTAAACTGTTTCTTGAATATTTTAAATGTATAATTCCTTCAATAATTTTTTTTTTATAAATTCTGGTATGCTTCCCAACTTAAACTGTATCTTGGCTCCACCACATTAAGTTTAAAGCAGGCTTCATGGGAAATAGATCCATAATTGATTCTGGTCCATACTCCTTAACGAGCTCTTCCTGTTCCACCACCAAATTACACTCAAATTAGCAACAATCTTGGAAAATAGAGCATTGAGAACCACAACACAATACTGACAATTAACTTCTTTACAAACCAATATCAAAAGCTTTAAATAAATAATTGTATACATTCATGTTAGGATTCATAAGCATCTTAGTATATTTAATTGTTTCTCATACAAATATTAGAAAACAAGATGGCCTTTTT
>Ga0315915_1002261_pt1 | contig 24179 bp, 13 predicted proteins | sample MpolbnodulesMG_FD_207738 | JGI IMG/M metagenome (GOLD analysis project Ga0315915, IMG submission 207738) | Medicago polymorpha root nodule microbial communities from Los Angeles, California, United States - branched nodules | ecosystem: Host-associated > Plants > Roots > Nodule | place: USA...
GGGTATGATGAAAATTAACAATCCAATCTCGATGCTGCGGTTAGGCAATCTGACTAATCAGAGGAGCATGAGGATGATGAGCTTGGACATCCGACATGATTGAGTCAAGAGCCATCCTAGAATCTGATTCAAGAATAATGTTCATGTGGCCCGCATCATACGCAATACGAAGGCCATGAAAAATGGCATACAATTCGGCCGCCAAGCAAGAAGTAATACCACAAAATCCAGAAAAACCCAACAACCAATCACCATTGTTGTTTCTAATAAGACCTCCAAAACTTGATCTTCCAGGATTAGAAAGAGAACTACCGTCAACATTAACTTTGATGATATTATTCAAAAGAGGAATCCATTTAACCTGTCTAATGGGCTTTTGAATTGCATCATTAGAAAGGTGCACCATCACATCTGAATGAAGAGAATAAATATGGCTAAGACAAACCCAATTTACCCAATCATTTCCATTAAAAATCTTATGATTTCGTGTCTTTCATAAGACCCAACATGTAATAACGAAGATATTACCATTAGGAGCAAGGGCACAGTGTTTGAACCACCAATTGAAATCTTGAGAATTGAAATTTGTATCTTTGTTAAACAACAAGGCATCCCAGATCGCCAATGAGAGAGGGCAATCTCTAAAGGTGTGAAGAAGTGACTCAATACCAACTCTACATCTCTTGCATGATGAATCTAAGGTTAAATGTCTACCAGCCCGAAATGAATTCATTGGAATGTTACCATGCATAGCCAACCAAATAAAATGCTTCAGCAGATTCTCTGGGAGGTTGAGCTTCCAAATCCATTGCCATGTTTCCTGCTGAGTCTGACTTGCAAAAGAAAGAAAGTTTGAAGTTAACCACTGATAACCACTCTTAACAGAGTACATACCTGTTGGGAAATGAGTCCAAATCTTGATGTCTTGGGGAGACTCGTCGATGAAGATGCTTTGAATTTGGAGTTGAAATACATGTAAGACGAACCCATTCAATTAATAAAGACAATATTGTTTTTGATAACAAAAAGACATTACTGTTTCTTATATATAAAAAAAATTCTTTTATACATACATTTGAGCATGGTTGAAATAACTAATCCACATGGCATTCTCCTTTCTTCTATCTTAAACAATGACATGTGTCTTTATGTTGTACAGACAACACAAATGAAATTTTAATGACATTAAAAATATATATGGTTTGACTTATTCTTAAATTGCTTTTGATTGGCAGATGAGAATTGAATTGAATTAAATGTGAAAATACATTAACATTTGTCAGTAACTATACAAATTGATTTTCATATATAAAAAAAGTAATTACATGTTACTAAACTATTGAAAATAAAAATATAAGACAAATTCCATAAAAAAATTGAGATAAGGAGATTTAAAATTTCATTTCAATAATATTTTTTTAAAAATAAAGGGGGATGAGAATGATTAGATAGCTCCAAATGACAAAAACCAAGTTAAGATTTATGATGGGCAAATCAATAGAATACCAGATAATTCATATTCATCATCTTTGTCACAAAAAACTAAAATCATGTTGATCATCAAAACAAAGAAAATGAGATTGATTTTATATACTATTAAAGATTAAAGATATATAGTTCTATTTCTCCAAAAATAGATAAAAAGTTCTAAGAAAGTTTAAAATATTATGTTGAGCATTAGTTTAAAATAATTGCTTTTATGTTATTATCGTGTTGAAATAATTATTTAAATTAAATCTTCAAAAGTTAAAAGTAAAAACAGATTGTTATTTAAATATTGTTAAACTATGACCTTCCTTTAACAAAATAGTTTTAATGATTTTATTAAAAATATAAATAATAATGAAAAACATTGAATATCAATTTCTTACACAATTTATTTAAAATAAAAATAAGTTAGGATACTTTTTTTTTTTTTTTTATAGGCAAACAGAAAGGTTAGGCATCAGGGAGAGGTTGAAGCATCCCAACTAGGTTGGCACACCCAACAACAACTCCCATCCTCTACCGCCTCTCTAATACGTAATAATATTAATAAGAAGGAGAAAAATGTACAAAGGAGGGGGGACTAGGCCAATACCCTCAAAACCTAACAGAAAAACAAAGAATAAAAAGACAGAGATGGTTACGAAAATCTAAAGTTGGGCAACCTATTTCTATCTCTAGTAAAATCAATCGACAAAGAAGACGGCAAAATGTGGAACCAAATAGTGTCGAGCATGTCATGCCCCAAAGTTGCTAAAGTGTCCGCACAACATTTTCCCTCCCTGTAGATGTGAGTACAAGTAATAGATAATCCAAGCTGCATGCAGTTATGCCAACAGTTTTGGAAACGAATTGGAATGGCCGCATGATTTTTGAAAGCAAGAACCGCACTGGATGAGTCACTTTCCAACCACAACCTGGACCAATTGTGGCTAGCAACATATTCTATAGCAAGCATAAGACCTGTGAGCTCCGCCTCAAAAACAGTCCCTAAACCGATGTTACTAGAAAACCCGCCCAGAAAAGCACCTGTGTGATCTCTAAAAATTCCACCACAAGAAGAATTAGAACCAATAACAGAGCCATCAGTGTTCGCCTTTACCCAAGTGATGGAAGGGGGCTGCCAAATAACTGGAACAATATCTCTGACACGCCGGTAGGATGGGGGAATCCGTAGACTGTTTAGCAGTGCAACATCGTCGACAACGCAATTACCCGTAGAATGTAAGTTAGGATACTCACGTTGAATCCACGGATAACTTTAAGATGAGTTACTCCACTTAATTATAAACTATAAACAATGAATTTCACTGATAAATGAGACAAGTATATGTCACCAATAAATATTAAAAAATTAGGCGAAAACAATTTGACATGGATATAAATGAAATACACAACAAATATTTATTAGTTTTTTTAAGGAATAAATATTTATTAGTGAAGAATAAAAATATACGAGACAAATATTTATCAGAATAAATATAAAAAATCACGTAACAGATATTTATCACGGGTACATACGAAAATACGAGACACATTTTGTCATTGATGCATAAAATGGGACAAAAATCCACCAGTGATAAATATTTAAAAAAACACAGAACAAATACTTATCATTGAAAAATATTTAAAAAAACAAGACAAATATTAATAACTGATACATAAAAATCACGGAAAAATAGCAGTAACTGATACATAGACATTACGGAACAAGTACTAAAAAAACATAGAAATCACTAACAAATATTAAAAAAAACAAGAAACAAATATTTATCACTGATCCATAAAAATCACGAGAAAATAGCAGTAACTGATAAATAGAAAACACAGGACAAATATTCATCACTAATATATATATATATATATATATACACACACACACACATACATACAAGTTAGATATTTGTCACTAATTGCCCTCAAATTTTTTTTGTCACTAATTAATATTAAAAAATTCAAAGAATCAATATTTGTCATTGATACATTAAAAAAAACAAAACATAAATATTTATTTCTGAAAAATATAAAGAAAAACAACAATATATTTAAAAAGATACAAGAAAAATATACATTTATGATAAATATTAAAAAAAACATGAGACATATATTTACCACAGACAAATTTACATAAAAAAAAAATATCCTACAAAAAAATACATAAAAAAGTATAGAACAAATTTATATTTTTTTTTTGTGACTGGGGTTTGAACCCTGGACCTTGCATATATTATGCATTGTCCATATCAACTGAGTTAATCTCACGAGGACAAATATATATATATATATATAACCGAAAAAATGTAAAAAAAAATACTCGCGAGACTAATATTTGTCATTAATACATAAAAAACAGGATAAGGATTTGTCACTAATAAATATTTGAAAAAACGTGGAACAACTAATAAACATAAAAAACATGAGATACATATTTGTATTTGCGAGATAAAAAAAGGATAAATATACCTTTACCAAAAAATAAAAAAAAATGTAATTTTAAAAAATAGTATCGGTCTATCGCCCGTGCATGACACGTGTTAACACACTAGTAAATAAAGAAGTAGAAGAGGAAACAAAATCAAATGATATATACTTTTTAAATAATTCCCTTAAAAAAAATGTACTTTTTAAATAATTAAATGATACATATTCGAGTGATAATTTGAATGAGATAATTTACCTTCCTCAACAAAGGTTTTCTAAAAAAAAAGTATTTTTATGTTTGTGACCGAATCTTGTGAGTTGTGACAATGCAATTTTTTTTTAAGTCTTCGAAATGTCTAGGTGAATGATTAGTCAATTCTTTTTAGGGGATTTTGTCGATTACATTATCTATCTATTTATTGTAAAAAAAAAGAAAGGAAATCTATCTATTTATTGTAAAAAAAAAGAAGGAAAATGCTGAATCTTTCAGAAACACAAGAATAAAACGTGGCATGGCAGAACTTAATTGGCTAGCAACCCATGATTTCTACCAAACACCAAACGAAACCCATTTTCAAACTTTTCTAAAAAACGGCCACGTATGCGACATATATTTATGCTCTTATGTGTAGGAATTTCTTGTAATTTTTTTGTTCCTCTTTATGAATATTTTTTATATTACAATATGCATTAACTATTTTTTTGTTCCTATTTATACCCTTTTTTATATTGCAATTTGCATCAATAACTTATAATTTTTTAATAATTGAAAGATCATTTTGAAAATAGAATGTATATTAATGCCAATTTTTTTTGTTTTGAGATTTAAGTAAAAAATGTTTTCACAATGAAACATTCAATTAATTTTCTATTCCAAATTTCAACATATCTGATATAAACATAAAATAGAATATATATTAGATCCTCACAACAGAGAGGATCCTCCTTCACTTGATGTCACAAGAGATCTCATTTGGCATAAGAAGGTACCTTTGAAGGTGTCTATTCTTGCCTGGAGATTGCTGAGAGACAGACTTCCAACAAAAAATAACCTATTCCGGCGTGGTATTATCCAAGCCGACAACATTCGGTGTGTGGCGGAGTGCAAGACAGAAGAATCAATATCACATTTGTTCCTTCATTGTGAATTATTTGGCTCCTTGTGGCAGCATGTCAGGTATTAGATTGGCATTTCAGGTGCTGACCCTCAAAATATCCATGATCACTTCATCCAATTTATTCATTCCATAGGTCACTCTCGGACATGTATATCATTTCTTCAGCTTGTCTGGCTTGTGAGCATATGGCTAGTTTGGACCGAACGCAATAACATGCTATTTAATAATATCCAAACTCGCATGGCTCAAATTATGGAAAAGGTTAAACATCACTCCTTTTGGTGGTTGAAAGCAAACAACACCACTTTTGTTTATGATTCTCAGATATGATGGTCGGACCCGTTGATTTGTTTGGGTATCGCTGACCTTTGTTTTATATTTTTATGTTAGACTGATTGTACCTTTTTTGTGGCCCCTTAAGTACACCTTGTGCTAAAGTGTACCACCGTTATTGTTAATATATCTCATTTTGATTTCTTAAAAAAAGAATATATATTAATGAATATTTTATTGAATTTGTCTTTTTGAAAATATTTGTTTTAAAAAGGTAGTACTATCTTTGTTTTTAAGTTGTGTTTAGAGATTCTATTTATTTTACAATATCTATGGTCACACAAAATTTAAGGTGAGGGAATTATACTCTAGAATATTTACATTTTTTTTAAGGAGAACAGTTACATCTTTTTTTTTTTTTTTTTATTAGTCAAGTTATAGGCTTCAAATACTCGTAGACTCAATTCAAACCTTGTACTAAAAAAATCAATTTTTTTTATGACTTGTATTCTTTTTTAATTTTAAGAAATCTCATTATTTTAACCGAGCTAGAATTTCCTCTATCTATCTTTTATTTATTGTTCAATTATAAAAAAAGATAAAACAATTGATAAATTAGTGAAACTCATTGTAATAAGTAGACTCTTATTAATAGGCTACACTAATCTTCCACATATATTTATTTCTTTAATAAATGAACAATAAATTAATAATTTATATTCGGTTTCCTAAAAATAAAATGATCGATAGGAGCGAATCCGACCTCATTTTGGCCACCACTATTTTACAAAAAAACATGTTACTTGTGGACAATGATCCTATAGGACTAGGAGGAAAATGTATGGTAGTAACTTTACAAAAGAATAATAAGATAAAATAAGAGAGATGATGATATTAAAAATAGAGAGGAAAAATAGAACTTTTCTGTGGTGTTAATTTTAATGAGTTAATTTAACTTTTTAAAAAAAGATAGAGAGGAAAAATAAGTGACAAAGAAAAGATCAAAAGAGACGAAAAAAGGTAGAAAATCCAATTTTGTTACTTTGACCGAAAATACAGAGTAGCTGATTATTGTTAGAGTTCTGACAGCTGTGCAACCGTAAGATTCTTTTAGTTTGACTAGAACCGAGGCGGAGGGAAAGTTAAATTCTTCATGTTTATTATACCTCCATGTTAAAATTATACGATCTTTTAAACATGAGTCGAGTGTTCTCGAAGAAAGCAAAATATTAACGAGTCCTTTCACGACGCTCATTAAGTATTTGAAAATGTATTTTTTTGCGTAAATTTATGTATTTAATACATTGAAAATTCTATTTTTGTAAAGTATAATTTTTTAATTTAAAATATTTAAAGAGTTTCTTGTACACTCGTTGACAAGAAGATCCTAAATAAAAAAAGTGTCTTGTTAACGAGTGTTCCCGGGACACTCTTTAAGCATCCCAAATTTAATAATTATTCTTTTAAAAAGTCAACTATTACAATTTTCAATGCATTAAATACACAACTTTCATTAAAACTTACTATTTTAAGTGTTTAAAGAGTGCTTCGGGAGCACTCGTTTACATTTTTCATAAAAAAAAAGGTTTTCTATCATGTGCAAATTTGCACATATTAATTTTTTTTGAAAAAATTTAAAATACTACGTTTATATTGAAACTTGTGTATTTTATATTAGTGATATAACTTTTTAATAAATAATTGTTGTTTTTAATAAAAAAAAGTTGTTACTTTTAGTTGTTTAACATGTACAATATAGTCAATATTGCATATGATAGACAAAACCATAAAAAAAATCACAACCGTGCGGCAAAATAAATAAAGGGTTGATATGTGTTTGCCCCACGTAATATTAATGATTTATGGGTTTGTCAGTAAAAAAAAACTATTTAGATTCCAATCCAGTAATTTGAAGATCGTTTATTTTTAGATCTTTATGAATTTTGAATGTACAAAATCGATATTATGACAGAAGTAAATCAAAATTCGCTCAAACTTCAGGGGACGAAAATACTTTAAATTTTGAAATTTGATGTTATGAAAATCCAAAATGAAATAATCTTCATATTACAGGTTGAAATCTAAACAATTTTTTAGATGAGATAAACCACAAACCACTAATATTAAACCATAAATAAATGTAAACATATGCACTAAACTGCTAAATTAATTTTGAAACATAAATTTAGATATTATCAACAGCAAATGAATGCATTAAAAGAAAGACCATCTCAAAAACCAATACCAAATCTAACAAGACACATCTCTCTCTATCTCTCTGTTCTTTTTCTTTTGTTTTGGGTCCCTTTCCCTTTCCGTAGGCAATGGAGCACAAAAGATGTTTGCCATTGCCTTAAAGCACATCAATTAATGTTGTCACAACAAATTAATCTTAAAAACCCACATAACATTGCAACCAATACAATACAACATTGACAGTAACATATATGGAACGTGCAGAGGAGGAGTTAGAGAAAAGAAGCAAGTTTCTCAAAAGCTTGATACTGAACAAGAAAACCATTGAACAACAAGAACATCATGAACATTTCAACAATAATGTAAGTGTTAGAGCTTGTGACATGCCTCTCACTTTGCAGAACCATGCTTTTCGTTGTGCACGTCATCTTTTGGATTCTATGCCACCAAAGAAACTTGACACTAAACGTCTTGCTCTCACCCTTAAGAAGGTTACACTTTTTTCTTCATTTTTTTTTTTGTATAGTTTTATTAATTTTTGCTAAGATCTGTTTCTGGGTTATGATTTTTTTTACCACTTGGTAAGGTTTGAATATGGTCAAGTTGAAATCTTTTGGTTATTCTTTCGTAATTTAGTATATATTTTTTTTATTATGTTTGTTAAACAATGTGGCTTGCACAATCTAAGTTTGAGGATCACAGATTACATGTGCATTCTCTAAGATGGAATTGAGATCAAGGTTTTAAGTCGTGGTGGTTTAGTGATGATGAAAAATTGTTTTTGTCTGAATTGATTTTGGTTAAAATTAAGTTCAATGTAGCATGAGTTATGTTTGGATAAAAAAATGATTTTTTTATAAATTTGTGTTTGGATAGTTTGGATTTTGAATCAGTATTGCTTTTGTGTGTGTATCTAAGGGTACCAATTTTAACAAATTTCAGAATTGATTCTATGTGAACTCATAAGCTAGAAAGTTTAGCTTTTGGAAATCAAACATAACAAATTTGCTGTTAAAACACGTTTGACTAATCAAAAGTGATTCTAGGAGGTCCAAACACAGGCTTACTATTACAATTAGGGTACAATTGCTGTTGTGGAGATAGCAAAAAGCCTGAATTGCAGTTGCATACCTTGTATTTTAATTAGTTCATGTTCATATTGATGACCAAAAATATTGCTTCAACATTTCTGAGCTGTTAAATGCAAAAATATTTCATAGTATCATCACTCAAACTTGTGCTTATTCATAACTACGAAATGTTACAGTTTCTGGTACACAATTATTACAAATCTATGTTCACTACTGCCAAAAGTTTCCATCCTAGCACTATCTTTTTTATGTGAATTGATGTAAGTGCATTATCAAAGATTGCATATTTTGGACTTGTGCATGTGATGTGACTCTTGTGTATGATCAAAATCAGAAAAGGATGGCAATAGTTTTGTTGGTTGTATTTATTAATGAACTTAGTTGGCTTGGTGTGGAAGTTATTTGTGACATAAAAAATGTAAGATTGGATGGTCCCTCATTTCATTGATGGAGGTTTCCGGTCTTGGTAAATGATATTAAAGTTGTAATCTTGAATTTTCTAATAATGTGATATCCTCAGTGTAATTTTGTCTGGTGTAACTTTATCTTTGTTTCTTTACCAAGCTTACAATATTTTATTACCTGCTAACTTTGGGAATATTTTGTTATTACAGGAATTTGACTCTACCTATGGTCCAGCTTGGCATTGCATTGTAGGTACTAGCTTTGGTTCCTATGTCACTCATTCTGTTGGTGGTTTCTTGTATTTTTCCATTGACAAAGCTCATATCCTTCTCTTCAAGACAACTGTTGAACCATTAGACCATTCATAATTTCCAAATGTTTGAGCTTATATTATATGCACATTGATGCAATTTGTTGTAACAAGCAACATGATATTCTTCACTTCAGCTCAGAAGATAAATTTTATAAATAAAAAAATAGTCTAAAAATGCTTGTTGATACTTGCTTTATTGGTACACAAATTGTTGCTTTACAGCATGGGAAATCTAGTAATATGAAAGATTACATATAGAAAATTAAAAGTTGGTTATATCATCTTGTAACAACTTTTATTCCATATTATTAACAATTTTTTCTTGTAACAACTTTTTATTGTATATTATTGAGAATTTTTCCTTCTAACAACTTTTATTACTCATTGTAAAACCCTATTACTAATTCATGATTCCATCGTCTACATCGTGTTGTTATAGATTACATCGTTATTGTTTCGTTACTTTATTATCCTTGTTTAATTAAGTTTAAGGGTAAAACAGTAAAATAATTTTAAAATCCCTCCCCTCCCCTTGTGAACCAAACACACTTTTAATTAAAATATCTCCCCTGCCCTCCGTTAAAATTCCTCCCCTCCTAATTCTCGAACCAAACAGACCCTAAAAGGCACACTTTTATTCATTAATAATATTCGAAACTTTTCCCTATTTTTTGGTGGATTCCGGAACCCTATTTTCACAAGTTTGTCGCTTGCGAACTTGTTCTTTTCTATCTAGGTTTAGCGCTTGCTAACCCTATGCTTCCGTACTGCGTCAGTTGGTATCAGGGCATGTTTCTCCTGTTCTTTTCCTAACATGATCAGCCATGGGAGATCAACCGGTGACGAAAGCAGAGGTTGTCGCGGCTCTTACCCCGACCCTTAATGCTTTGGCTGCACAAATGGTGATGTTAACAACTAACCTGAATAACATCGCCAACAACAACAACAACAGAAACAATCTGAACAGGAGAGGAGAACCAACTCCGGTTACTAGGGTTCGTAATAACAATCAGACTATTGATGGCGATGGATGTGGGAATCACCATGATTACCGCGTAAAGGCTAATATTCCATTGTTTTACGGAACGATGGGTGTAGACGAATTTTTGGATTGGGAGATTGATGTTGACAGATTTTTCGACGTCATGGACGTTCCGGAAAGCAAGCAGGTTAAGATAGTTGTGAACAGACTGAAAAGTACCGCATCTGTTTGGTGGGATAGACTTGTTGTTCAGAGATAGAGACAAAGAAAGAACCATATTTGAACTTGGAGAAGGATGAAACAGTTGATGATTGAAAGATTTAACTCTCGCGGTAGATTGTCTCTCTCGCCGCTTGTTTCAATTGAAAAATTGGAGAGGAAGCAACTCTCTTCGCCACGGATGTATCAACCGCCGGTGAAGGGTGGACATATTGAAGAGGCGGATCATGTCATTAATGAAGCCGATTTTCATAATTCAACATACTTGTTATCAATGGAGACAACACAAAATGAATCATATGCTTATCATACCGAGAACGATGTAATTGGTTGCTTCTTGAAAAATAATGGGAAGCATGTTGGTGTAGATTTGCATCATGAGGCTAGTGACTGTGTTCTGGCTGAAGTGGATGACAAAAGAGAGGAACAAGAGCATTTGAAACTAACAGATCAAGAAAACTTGATACCTAAGCGACACTAATCATCATTGCTTGGCATCAGATAATTGTGGTAGTCCTGGTTATGATCCTACACTTTGTGGTGTTGAGGATAACACACTTTTGGAATTGTCTGGTGAAGCTGTATCAGATGATGCATATGCTCGGAAAAGTTATATAACAGATTCAATTGAGGCTGAGTTGCATCTTCAAGGAACAAGTCAGATCGATCAAAAGGGTGAAAGTTCAGACTGTGATTGGGATGGTATAATTCCCAATTCTGCTAATATGTTAATTGAAGCAGAAGCTTTTAAGGGTCTGATGCAGAAACCATCAGGCTCTCGTATACAACTTCAACAAAGAATGTCTCAACAAATAGATCAACCGAATGCCGGTTCAATTCATGATGGACAACCTTTAATGAAACTAGAGTTTTTCCCTAAAGAATGTGTTGCAACCAAAGAAGTAGCAGCAGAAGAATCACCTTGTTGAACTCTCAAACTTTTTGGAACAACTATGTTAGTAAAAGATCCACCGGACTTAGTTCCCACTCTGCCACTGCCGCTAGCGCCACCATGGCTAGTTACTGAAGCTATAAAGCAAGCTATCATAATTGCGACATCTGTTGCGGAAGCTGTATCTGTTGATTTTCAGTCACAGAGTCTACCTACAAAGTTAAAGGCATCGGTGATTTCTAGCAGTGATATTGCAAAATTGTGTGTTCCGACGCCTCCACCAAAACCTCCAGATCCATGGTTCTCGACGACGACGGGAAAATCCTATATCGTGGGGGAGATTGCCAAGCCTTTAATTCAAACTGTTGTTGATTTCCAGGTGAAGAAAATTCCAGAGACTTTTAATTCTTCAACAGATTACAAGAACTCATTTATGCCTCCACTGCTTGAAGAAACACACTCTGGCTTATATTCAAACTCATTAGGAGTGTCTCATGCTCCTTTTTGTGAAGTTACGAAAGTTGAAAGAGACAGCAAGCAATTCAAACTTCCAAAATCCTTGTTCTATCAAATATCATTCAAGAGTACAAAAGAATATAATAGCAAATACGAACCAGAACCTGGATATCTCATTGCTTTCAGAAATATTAAGCCTACGAGAGTAGATTTTGTGAACCATATATTCTGCAACCTGCTTCCACCCGTCAATCTAATAACCAACAGCTTCAGTCAATGTCAGACATGTAGCTGCCATGACATTCCTTTAGATGATGCTGGAAAAAAACTCAACCCGTTTTCCTGTCCAGTCACTGGCTCCAATCTAGAAACATGTGATGTTTATGAAAATTATGTTTGTGTTGGGGGGAAAACTATTCTGTTTCTTCCCTCATTCCATAATTCGTTGAAGCTCCTGCCAATTTATTCACCAATCAACATAACTGTTACTAAGAGAATAAACTTGGCATCTCTTGATGAAGGTGTAATAATAGGGGTTTCATTTGTTGTGACTCCATTCCCTTATCATGTGATTGAAACCAATTTCGATGATACTGATCAGTCAGACATGCATGCTCAACTTTTTCAAGGCCTTTCTAGCGTTCTACATTCAATGGACCAAGGTTTGATGTGTTCTTCAAGTTGTGATTTTGAAACAATGACAGAGGCTGTAGAGAACTCATCTTTGATAACTGATGTTCGATTCAGTGCAAGCATGCGGCGTCTATCATCATCTTCTTTCGATAAAACTGTCAGGGCTTGGGATGTTGACAATTCCGGGTATTCTCTTTGCATTTTTACAGGACATTCTACATCTGTCATGTCACTAGATTTTCACCCAAATAAAGATGATCTTATATGCTCGTGTGATGGTGATGTTGTTCGACTATTGCATGCCTTGTGTGATTTATCGTCTCGAGATTCTAAGTTTGAGCAGATTTTTTTTGATGATATAAAAGTGGCAACGCAGATGATTGAAATGGTTTTCTTCACACTAACTGTTCTTGCTGGTTACATACAAGAAGGCCATGCTTTTAGTCATGAGCACCTTTTGCATTCAACTTTCGTAGCATGCAATTTATATATGTTAACAAAACTTATTTCAACACAATGGAGAGATATTGTACATATGTTGCTTGCATACCCCAAGGTTGACATATTCATGGATGCAGCTTGTGGATCAGTTTGTGTGGTTGTTAGGTGTCTTGAGACTGCACTTGTAGCTTATAATGAAGATATTTCCATGGACTCAAATTTGGAATTCAACCTAACCCCGAGTAACATGCTCAAAGATTCTTACGCACAACATAGGACATCATTATTTGTCAAGTTCTTTGCAAATCTTCATTGTTTTGTTCCTAATGTTTGTGTAGAGCAAGAAAGGAACCTTTATGTTTGCAAGATCATGTCTGCTCATCGGAGGCTCAAGACTAAGGAATTAGAATCAAGTTGGTGTCCATAACTCCTTCTTTGCATTTCACTCAATGGGATTCAGGAGGGTGGTCTCTTGTTCATTGGAGGAGTCAACATGTATGGGAAGCTCTTTATCAAAATGAGAACTCGGGGTCGAGTTCTTTAGAGGTGGAGGAGACTGATGCAGGAGGGTTTTATTAGTAATTTAGTAGTATTTATTATTTAGCCAAATCTTAGTAATTTTCTAGAACTTTCTATTATTATTTCGTTTTATTTTATTTCGGCCCACAGGTTTGTTATTTCTTTCACTAAATAAGCAGAACATATGCAGCCTAAGAGACACTTTTATTTATTAATAACATTCGAGACTTTTCTCTATTTTCTGGTGGATTCCGGAACCCTATTTTCACAAGTTTGTCGCTTGCGAACTTGTTCTTTTCTATCTAGGTTTAGCGCTTGCTAACCCTGCGCTTCCGTACTGCGTCACTCCCTTTCCTTTGCCGTTGCCTACGACTATTGTACTTGTTGCAGCTAGTAATTGGGGCTATGATTTTAAATTCATAGTTGTTATCTATCTGTAATCCGTAAATTATAGAGTTTTTTTTTCTTCTTTTGTTTTGGTTTTGGTATGTAAACGAAGTGACAAACATTACATAAAATCTCACATTAAGTTCAAACCTAGGTGAAAGTGTGCGGTTTAGCAATTTTAACATTTTTTGTTGAGCAAGATTGATTTTTACTGTACTATACATTTTTTTAGTCCACATAGACCTACAAAAATTTGTTGAGGTAACTAAGGCTTTGCTTGCGAGTTTGGAGGGAAAGGGAGGGGAAGACTTTGGAAAAAAGGAATGAACAAGTGGAAGAAATAGAGAAAAATGGGAGGGAAGGGCTTTGGAGGGTTAACTTTTCTTCATAATACAAAACCCTCCTCATTTGGGGGATCTAAAAAATTGTATTGGAGGAGGGTTTTGGGGGGTTTTGGAGGGTTAATAAGAATTCTTCAAATTTAATCTATGTGGTTATAATATTTTTAAAATTAAAAATATAGCAATCATATGCATTGATTTATCTTTCTCTAAAAAAACTACTCTTTTAAATTTTTTGAAAGATTTCTCAATTTTCCCTCGTATTTTGCACCCCCTCAAAGTCTTTCCTTCCCTTCCCTCCAAACTCCCAAACAAAGCCTAACTCTTAGGAAGAAAATGTAATTTCACATAAAAAGCAAGAATTATCTTTGAAAATGCAAAGATTGTCGGGGAAGGATGAGAAGGAAACAGTCAAAATTGGCTGCTTATTTTTATGTCTTATTCGCTATTCTTATTGGAGAGGGAGAAGAAGAGAAAAGTGTCACAATTCTTCTCATACGTGCATTACCCTCAACCATATATATGTAGCCCTATTAACGTGTCACATTAATACGACACTATCTTCAAAATAATGTTGATAAAATACTTTCCCAGCCACATAGATACGGATGCAACATCTTCGATCAAAATCCAAGCTTACCTCCTTCTTGTATAAATATATTAGTATTAATATCATATGATGATTGGCTTGTATTGCATTTATATTATAATAAAGTAATGCGTGAATCAAATCAAACAAAACATGGAAGAGTCTTGCAAAGAAGCTTCTTCTGAAATGAGCATCACAGTTGAGGAAGCAGAACAAGAGGGTCCTCCTCATGAAGCCATGTTTCTGGTCGTAGCATACCTTCGAGTGTACGAGGTTTTAACCATGTCTCGTGTTTGCACATCACTGAGATATGCAGTCAACAATGATGTATTGCTATGGCTTAATATTATTGTTGAAACCCCTCTCAATTCAAGACTCTCCGATGAGACACTATTGAAAATCACATCCAAAGCCAATGGTAGGCTTCAAACACTTGCACTTATGAACTGTATCCACATTACTGACCATGGACTACAAAGGGTTGTTGAACAAAATCCCTTTATTCAAGAGGTAATGTTTTTATCATAAGCAAAGTCTGCTTCATTTAAGTGAACGTATGATGTTAGTTTTAGCTGCTTAACAATTAGGATAGTGAGCAAAGGGATGTGGAATTCATTCAATTCAACGGATCAATAGTCTGTGTTTGCAAATTTACCACCACGAGCACAAAGACTATTTCTAGGCTTTGAATCGGCGACCTCTGTGTCACAAGGCAGCGATCTTACTGTTGTGTCGAGGATTGTTCACCTTTGGTTTTTATAATTTTTTTTTTAATTAGTTGTAAAATACAAAATTGAGTTTTTTAGGCTCTTCGAACATAATCTGATTTCTGGTTTAATTTGATTTGTAGCTTCATATACCAGCATGCACTGGGGTAACCCCTGAAGGAGTTCTAACAGCTGTGAATACACTCTGCCAAAGAGCCAACTGCTTAACCACCTTGAGTTTAAACGGCATTTACAACCTACAGAACGATCATCTTGACGTGCTTACCTCAAACCTCAGAAAAATCCTTCCATTAGAAGACGAGCTAACACAACAGCCTATCTACTATCACAAACGTGGCAGCGTTTCAGCATTCAAGCACAACAAAAACCAGAGGATTATTGATTTGGAGAAATGTCCCAAGTGCTTTGAGGTGAGAATGGTATATGACTGCCCAAAAGTGGACTGCAATAGGAAGGAATTGCGCCAAGCTCAATGTAGGGGGTGCATATTTTGTATTCCAAGGTGTGAAAACTGTGGTGGATGTGTTGGATCCGAAGAACTTGAAGAAGTTGCGTGCGGAGATTTCTTGTGCCTTGAATGTTGGTTACAGCTTCCCAAGTGCAATTTCTGTAACAAACCATACTGTAAGCAGCACACAAATTGGTGGTGCACTTCTTCAGAGTCTTCATTTCTCTGCAGAGTTTGTGATGAAAATTCTCACGGATATACATACACTGATGTTCTATAATGAAAATCACTTGTGATGATGAAGTTTATAATATCATCATGCCTAGTCATTTTGAGTTACTTCAATTATTTGTATAAAGTTTATACCTGCAGAAATTATTGTTGAACATAGCATTTGCATTCATGAATTTACATATTTGGAGCAGCATGATTTAACTCAGCCAACATGATTTCTGTCATGGTTAAAAAGGCTGAGTTTGGTCATTGTTAACGAACTGAGTTCAAAACAAATTTAGTATTGAGAAAGCACTGAGAGACCAATGCTTCGGATTTCAATCAGTTTTGTGTTTAAAATAAATCAAAATATATCTGATAGAAATATCTCACAAATGTAGTCAAAACCAAACATCTCACAACGGTTTTAAAGGAATTATCTCAAGTTTAAATCAGAGTCATGGAACAACAAACTCAGGCTACTTTTCTGACATTAATATCAACTTGGGCAACCATTTGTGTGAATTTTAGACCTAACTCAGCTCAACACATTGATGATAGAGTTTAACCTGAGCAAGGCTTGCTGCATCCAATTTTGACTTTCCTGAACTCAGTTTTTGAAGGAACGTTGTTGATCATCAAAATTGCTGGGAACATAGACACTTGCTTACACTAATAAAATAGATGTGAGTGGAACTTTAAAACACCAAAGGACACAGTGCATGTTTAGATTGGCAGTGAGTTTGACAGGTCACGGCGTGCCACAGTAATTTTGGCAAAATCTACACTTTGAAGTTTTACCAAAATCATGGTGCCAACATAATTTTGTCAAATTGAATGTATACAAACACATTCAATATTTTCCACTGCTTTGATAGGTAGTAGAACATATATTGCCTCATGAATGTAGGTAGGAATTGGATGCTTTGATCAATAATGACTTCTTTTTGTTTAAAGATGTATCTGACTACAATATTGTTTGTCACAAAATTATGAATGAAAATGAGGAACGAATTGTATCTATATCCCCACCATTTAAAGGGGAAAAAAAGAGAATAGTGAAAAGTAAGGAAAGAAAACAATTTAGTTTATACAGAAAAGCAAATGCTTAACCATTTACAAGTGGTTCACTGATTTCCAGCAATTCATTTTTGAGACCGGTGAAAACAACAGAATCTGTTTCTAGGGGCTTGAACTTGATTAGGGCAGAAGGCACCAGGTCTTCTTCCTCTATCGTTTTGGCTTTTTGCCCTGCTTTTGGGAAACATGGGATTACACGCCGTTGAACAACTACAGGATGCATTAGCTCAAATTCCAAACATGATTCTTTTAAAGCAGAGCTCACAAACTGCATTATCAACATGGAAAACAAAAACAATGCTGAGTTGCTAACTCAGAATAAACAGTAAGAAAATAACACTTGGGATATGAATAACAGACAAATGCTCTAATCCATTCAAAATGTGATACACTAGTTCACATATATATCCAAACGTAAATTGTTATTTGGGGAACTTTTATGTAAGAACGATTAATTTTCACTATTGAAAGGTATAAGTTAAAATCAAATAGAAAAGGACAAACCTCATACAGAGCAGTAGTTGGTTCCCATGGAGCAAATACACCTTGAAGTACAACTCCATCTGGAAACTGAATCCTAATAATAGTTCTTGTGTATCTCTTCTTCGCAGCTTTAGCTTGCTTTTCTTTAAGTGACTTTGGAATTAAAAGCTGAGACTCTTCAATCTTTTTTCTCCTTAACTCAGCTTCTCTTCTCACCTCTTCAGCTGAACGTTTGTAGAAGGAATCAGGTAGCTCAATTCTAGCTGCAACACTTTCAGAGACAGCAAAGAAGACCTTTACCTGAAAGAGGTAAATTTGAATCAGAAAAGATAGACATAATCAATCTAAAGAATTAGGTAGTTTATATTTAGTAAAGTACTTAAGTGGCAAACTATCAAGAAAGCCAATGACACACATGCTCTGTGGGATAATAACTAGACCATCAAACTAAAATACTCAAAGCAAAAGGAGATTTCATCAAACAACAATTTTTCATAAAGAGCCTGTTTGGATTACCTTATTTGAGTTTATCTACTGGCATAAGCACTTGTGAGACTGTTCAGGAGAACCTATGAAAATAGCTTATGACATGCTCTGAAGTTATTTTCAGCTTATTCAGCTTATTTGAATAAGCTCTCCAATATAGCTTATGAAAACAGGGTCATGGTCATATATACAGTCACAAACTACTTCTGAAGCTGAAATATATGTTTCACCCATAAACAAAGTATACCCTTGGTTGAAAATAGTTTTTATCTCCGTCTTTTCTCTTAGGGTGTAAATACACTTGGGTACCATACCTTCATCAGCTTAGTAGTTTTGCTTAAACCTTTACTTGATAGGATTCTGGATGATTGTTTTAAGTTGTATGAGTCTTCTATTTTTAACCTTGCATTACACCCAAATTTAAACTAACATACAAAAGTGGGACACAACCTATCAACAATTTTCAGTATATCTATCCAGCCCTGCACAATTACTTCCCAACAGAATCCACAGTTTATTTTCCCCCTCTATTTATACACCCAAGTTTAAACCAAATATTCAAGCCCTAGTCTCAAACTTTGCAAAAAGTATTGACCACATTCATCACAAAATTTCAGTATGTCTATGCAAAATAACTTGCAATTTACTCTTTGTGTTTACTTCTACATCCATAATGCACAACCAATGATATAAGAATGACAAATATATTTTAATCCCTCACATTTAGTATAATAATCAAATTACAGTTAGACACTGAACCAAATTGGATTGATTAGCTAATAACACACACTATTAAAAAAGCAAATAAAATTAGATAATGAACTTTATTTTCTCCATAGCCCTCAATCAAATTCAAAAGTATTATGAATATATGACTTTTACCTGTCTGTCAATCTTTTTTGGTTCGGCCTCGGCTACATTCTCAACGGAAACAGTTGGAGTTAAATTTTCTCTCTTTGGAATATCTTGAACCAATTGTGGTTCCAACAACACAATTGCTTTCTTAATCAAATTAACTTTCTCCTCAGTAGGAACCTCCATGAATGCCCATGTCTCTCCATTCTCCTCCTTAAGTTCAAATCCTAACAAACTCAGCAATTCAACACCACCAATAACCTCGCCAACAGCTTCTTTAATCTTTGGATTACCCATCCTAATCTTCCTAAACTTAACATTCTCAGGTTCCTTAACAATATTTCTCAACAATTTAAGAACAATATCAACCGAACCTTCAGACGGATTCCCTGAAACATAAGTACCAATACAAATCTCCAATTCAGTATTAGACTCAGAAACTTCACTCTCTTTCAATTTTGACACACATTTTTCATCACCATCGTTTTCAATTGGGTTACTCAAACAAGATTCGACGTGTTCAGAAACCTCTTCTTCGGATCGAAAGGGTTGTTTACAAATTGGACATTCATATACATTAAGTGAATACCCATTTTGAGATCTTTGAGAAGAAGTAACCAATGAATCAAATGGATCAAACCCATCTGCGGGTTTGCGTGGTTTATCGATTTTGCTTTGATCTGAAGCGATCGGTGGAGTAGGTTTGGGTTTGGGATTAGGGTTCTGAGATGGACGAGGGGTAGGGGTAGAAATGGAATTTGAAGGTGTTGAAGAAGAAGAAGAAGAAGAAGAAGAAGAACCCAAAACTCGACCTTGGCCTTTGAATTTACCAGAAGAAGAAGAAGTGAAAGGATTGTTAACTTTCTTGATGAATCCTTTCATCTTGTCTTTTACATCGTCCATTTTCGATTTTGGGGTTGAAATCGTCGAAAGAAGTGATTGTTTTATGGAAGGAATGAACTTAAGGGATAAGAAACAAACACGCACGGAATGGAATAGATGAAAGGCGTGGAAAGCGGGGAGAGAGGGGGTTGACTTGACTTCATAAAATTTACCTTTTTGTAATCAAAATGTGTCTCCAATAAGGTTTTGCCACTTCAAAGCATTGCCCTAAAACTATATCAAATGATTCATTTCAATAGTTGAAAGAAAACGAATAGATTTGAAATGAATCGATTTCGGGGTTGAAATCTTCGTCCATTTTATGGTTAGTACATAAGTCTTGTAGACATCAGACATAGTTAAAGCTAAGTAGACAGAACAATGACACAATTAACTTATGTTTACAACGCCACTAATTGCAAGAAATTGATAGGTAATAATGCCTGTTTCAAGGGATGCTACACATACTAGACCCTGTTTCAAGGGAGGCTACACATATTGGACCCTGTTAATCGAACACTCACAAAGAGGAAAGTTGTCAGCCAAATGTGAGGTACCACACACACCTCAACGAGAAAAACTAACACACTACCCGTACAAATAGCCAAGCATGGCTAAACATTATACGTCATGTCATTTGGTCGGTAGGAATAGTTTTGTCTATAAATACTTGTCGTGTACACTACATTAAATAGACAATCAATAGCTAAAACTCCAAAAACATTATACTTAATGCTCTACTTAACTAGTTAAGGAACCCATCGTTAAGGGGCATAGTTCCTTCAAGGCGTAATCGCTTGAATAAATGGAATCAGAGTTGAGGACTATCATCTGATACCTCAGCTAAATCTCTAGTTCGACAACTAATTTGGCACACCCGGTGGTACAATATGGCTTTTACCATTTAAAAATTTAGTTCTCTAAATCAAGACTATGTTTGGCATATGCACCTGAGATCTGATTCTTGATAATATGAATTGACCGTCATCATCAACATTAAGAAGGTCCGACCAACAGAGACCAAATGAAATTTCACAAACATTAGGAATGCCAACATTTGTGGCTTCTCTTATTGGTTTTGTAGCACAGTTGGTTCATACACCTAAGCCTCGAATAGTAATGACAACATCTTTCTTTGAACAACATATTAGCATGGGGATACATGACATTATGTATCAGATCTCACAATAACTCATGACATTTGTCGTGGCCTAAAAATTCGAGGGTTGCTCGAAAACTACGAAGTCATCACCAAAATTTATTAAAATAGGGAATACATCGAAAAGATCCATTAAAACGAAAAAACTGGTCTTTGAAACCAAATTTTAAGGTCGGGAGTCAATTATGCGTAGGGAAGGTATTGACACCCTACAACATCCATCAGAAATGGTTACCTCTAATTAATTGTGCAAGATTGTCATCTTTTAAAATATATTTTTTCTCCATTTCTTTTTTAAAATGTGAATAAAATTGAAGTTTGAAATGAAAATGCAATGTGTTTAAATAAAGAAAAAAAAGTTTAGTTATTATTGTGTCTGATAAGTGTGATCTCTTAATCCTATGTATCTATTCGTGCAATGAAGAATTCAAGGCTACGTAATTTTTTGGATAGAAAGTGCTTGTGTGTTGATTGTTTTTAAAGAAAATGATTTTTGTTGCGTTGATTTTAATATAGATAATATTGTCTATTTAATGAAGAGTAGTGATACATAGACCACCTTAGGTGGCATGTACCACTTGTACACCCACATACAATTGTGACATGTGTCCATGTGTTCCACACACACACAAAAAACTCACATTCGTGCACTCTCACACATTCTCATATAGGAGTGGTACATAATGTATATGAAAAAAAGGATTTCCATGAAACATTATCCTTTTAGAATGATCAAAGTTGTATAATTTGTGTCATGAAAATTCGAAGATTAAAATAAAAAGATGACAACTCAACGATGTCAAAGGATTTATCTACAGTTGACCAAAATTCATAATATTTATGTTGTGGAGCTCTTCACATTGATAGGATCTTATTGAAGCCGCCGTTCAATTGTCATTAACAAAAAAAGGTTTACATACACATTTTAGTCATTACTATTTGCTTACAACTTTGATTAGATCACCAATGTGAAAGTAGTATTGATTTAAGTTTGGACTATGAAATCAAGAAGTTCAATGCTGATTCAAGTTTTTATTTGAGTACCAATCTGCCAGGGTTAAGAAAACAATAGCATGTTCTACACACTAGTAATGAAAAAGATTCATAGATTCATGATAGGTTGGTACTTACATGAATCTATATGATTTGGGCAATGAGCCAATGACATTTGTTGCCTTGGGTGTATAATCCTAATCAAAGTCCTTATATGTTGCTAAACTAAACCAATGAAAATTCAAAGTAAAAGGGCCACCACAGAGGACACAGCATGGAAGAAAAGACAACACGAAAATCACACAATGCTGTAATAAACTAACCAATGGAAGTCATATCTTTCTATAGACTGATGGGGAATGCTAGTTTCTTACCCTACAAAAAGTAATCATCATTGAATTATAAGCAATGAAAAACATACATTTTTTAAAATTCTTTGACTAAACAACAATGTTTTTGGCCATAACAGAACACACAAAGTACATTTAAAAAAGTGCTCTCAAACCCAACTCATCAAAGGTTTGTATTATGTTTATTCTTTTAGTGGTGAATATTTCTGGTTCAGTCCAAATTCTCATTTGGATCTGGTATTTACGTCAGGTTAATTTTTCTTTCTTTAATAGAAAGAGCAAAAGCACTTATACACATATACATGCCACTCCAGGAATTATATGAATATAATAAATATCAGTTTTTTTGAAAAGTTCTTGTTGGAATTCAAGTGTGATAGATTAGTCGAATGACTTACGGTATTGGATAGATATATAGCGTCAAGGCCTCTCAGGGGTCCGAGAAGTTTATATATTCTTGCCAAATTGGAATATAATATATAAGTATCATGTTTAAGCTAATCTAAATAACATACCATAAGTGGCAAGCAAACTAAGAAGCGTATATTTATTTAGCTTAAACATAATTGACAATGGCATAAAAAGTATTCTCCATCATTCTATTGTATACATCACATAACTATATTTGATCATCATTCTATTGTAAGCTTGAAGAGTTCCTTCCCTGCATTTCAATTTTGACAACAAATAGTTATTTAGTATTTTAAGCAGGCATCAATACCATAACCCAATGCATAGCAGTAAGTTGAATCAAAATCAGTTGGCATGGCGCATGCCATAATCATTGTTGTTAAAATTCATCGATTTTGATTGTAATTTTAGGTTTTGCGATCTTGCTATCCTCTTTCGATCCGAAGCAAAATCTCGATTTTGACAACCTTGATCATAGTAATCTCTTTCCACATTAGCAAACATGTTGGAAGTCAAGATAAGCACAATAGGAGAAAGCCAATGATTGTATTTACCCTAAAGATAAATATAATGAGTATACTGCATTGGACATAAATTAATTAGTGAAAATAATCCAAACAGAAGAAATAAAAACAATCTAACAAACAATTGAGTTTGATATAATGAGGAATCTTCAGACAGTGAAGGCTAAAAAGGAGAATAATTAACACAAGTTTTAGCACAAGGTAAATGGTGCCTTAACTTCTGCTATTGTCATTTGTGGAGTGATTAGCACTCAGGATTCAAGGAGTAGTAACTTCGACGAAGGTGAATGGGAATGGGCTTTCACTCCATTCCAAAAGCTTAACTGCTCAATCAATGACATTCTCACAAAGTCGTTAGATTCAAACACCGTAGAAAAGGGTTGATCTCGAGTTGTTTATCGTGTAGACTCCAACAAAATAGGTTATTGCAGTGAAGAAGCTATTGCCAATAAAGAATGAAGAGCCACCAGAGAGAGATCTGTTTATAGTAGAAGTTCAAACCCTTGGATCAAAATGACATAAAAATAGTCGGACCTTTAAAGTGTCTTATGGATACCTAGCTCCTGCCTCCTGGTGACTCAAAAAACTTTTAAGATTTGAGAAAATGGTCACTTTAGTCCCTGACTCTACACCTCGCTGTCACATAGGTCCTTGACTCAGAATTAAATACAAAGAAGTTCTTGACTCTGCACTTCCGTTCTCACTTTAGTCCCTGACGTTAAATAATTCTGTTAAGTGTGTCAAATGGACTAAAGTGAAAGTAGAAAATGGTCACTTTAGTCCCTGAACCAAAAATCAATATCCCC
>Ga0315915_1002267_pt1 | contig 24168 bp, 9 predicted proteins | sample MpolbnodulesMG_FD_207738 | JGI IMG/M metagenome (GOLD analysis project Ga0315915, IMG submission 207738) | Medicago polymorpha root nodule microbial communities from Los Angeles, California, United States - branched nodules | ecosystem: Host-associated > Plants > Roots > Nodule | place: USA...
TGATTTGCTTTCAATTAGTAATGTTGGTCATAGTCTGTTTGCTGCTGCCTATTCTTCTCTTCTTATTTTATCGCTATAAGTTCCATGGTAGTACTGTCTGCAAGACATAATAATCTTATATATGCAATGCTATTGTAGGTTTATAATCCAGCAACTGGTGAATCTATAGCAGATGTAGCATGCATGGGTGGAAGGGAAACAAATGATGCAATTTCCTCTGCTTTTGATGCATATAAATGTAAGAAACTTCACATTTTCATGCTATAATATCATGTATTTCGGACTAGAAGCAGAAATAGGAGAGGGTTAACAGATGACTTATTGTATATGTTTTTGTGTAAGATACTTAGTGTATACTTATCAAATAGCTTACGTAGGTACTGATTTTTTTTTCTTTTTTTCTTTGTCCATTTATTTATTTATATATAACATCTGGAGTGAATTTGGTTATGTCTGAGATTGTTGTGTTGCACAATAGAAAGTTTAGTGTAAGAATTGGATAATCTCAGTTCATTTTTTTGTTTTCTTTTCTTATGAACTTGGAGACCTATCAGGAATAACATCTCTTGCTGTAAGTCAAAGCAGCTTTGGCTAATTCAAATTAGGTTAGATATTACGCGCAGTATGCTTTAAAAGATTTACAACTTTGAAAGTGAATAAGCCAGAGTTCAGTTTGTAAACATTCAACTCTTTTTTGTATTATGGTTTATTAGAGTGACTAGCATAAACTGCAAGTTATACATATTTCAATCAATCTTACACTGAACGGAAAGTATTGCCCTAGTTTAGTTGGTTTTAGCATGTTAGTTGTACCCTTTCCCAATTCCTTATTGTTGATGGATTGATGTTCCATTGGTTCTAGAATTATGTTCATACATATGCATCGTTTTTACTTAGAACAAATGATGAATAATTAAAAAAATTCTGCTGTTGGTATCATTTGATTATTCACATACTATAATAACTAAGATTTCTTCTGTGTAGCATGGAGCAAAACCACTGCTTCTGAACGGAGTAAACTTTTGAGGAAATGGTATGATTGTTGTCTACTCATTTCATGAGCAACCTGCTTTGATGGAAATATTTGACTTAGCTGCTGTCATGTATTTTATTCAAGCTTTTTTGTGTCGGAAAATAACAAAAACATATAAAATAATTTGGGATTCTGTTTGGAAAAGACTGGGGCCATCCCCATTAAATAGTCATTCTGCATCTTTACAAGAATTTTTTTTTTCCAGAAATGTAACAGATATTTACCGCATATTCACAGGATAGGAAATAAATTCCTAAGATTAGGCCTATATAAAATAATACAGTTGTAACATATGGTTGAAATAATAGTTATGATAGCCTAAAAGGCACATGATAAATATGAAAGTCTTAAACATATCCACATCCTGGATTATTACATTAACATCGGTCCTCAAATTGATGCTAGTTGGTTAACCATCAATAATTTGTCGACAAGAAACTGATGCTACTTTCTAATCATGGCCTTGGTGAAGATATCAACCACTTGAGGAGAAGTAGAAAGGTGAAAAAGAAAGATAACTCGGTTGGCTAAGGCTTCTCTGATATAATCCTAGTCCACCTTTGTATGTTTGCTATGTTCACGGAATATAGGATTTGCCACAATTTGTATGACTTTGTATTATCAAGCATTAAGATAAGTACTGTCTTGCGGTCAAAGACTAATTTTCTCTTAATCTATTTCAAGGTATGATTTGCTAATGGCACACAAAGAAGAGTTAGCACAACTTATAACTTTGGAGCAAGGAAAGCCTCTTAAAGAGTCTCTGGGTGAGGTACAAGATGGTTGAATTTTTGTTTTTTTTGTACTTTTCCAATTATTGTTCCTTTTTTTGTATGTTCTTTCTCAAGTTGGATTTATGTTATTAAGTTACTGTTTGCAGATAAGTTATGGTGCTGCCTTTATTGAGTTTGCATCAGAGGAAGCAAAACGTATATATGGGGATATAATTCCTGCACCTCTATCTGATCGGAGGTTATTTGTTTTAAAGCAGGTAAGTTTCAAGGTTTATTTGGTGTCTTAAATTTCATATTTCATATGAAGCAATTTCGTAGAGAAACTTCAGTTATGGTTCATCAATTATTTTTGTTATTTTTGTTTATGGGGATGTAAATGATGCATGGTATTTAGCGTTACAAATCATGTCAAAGCCTTAGCATTACATTGTTAGGGATTCCACAGTGTCACGAATGTGTGATTAAAAAGGTTAGTTCATGAGTGTAAGATTTGCTTTGGCATTTTGAATGTAAGCTCACTTACTAGTAAATCAATGGAAATCGTGGATACCATGGGTGTAAGATTTGTTCTTGAAACATAGCTAATAATTGTAGCCAAAACATGGCACTGTCTGAGTAGTGCCAAGTGTTCTATTTTGAGGTCATGTGTCAAGTAGAGTCCAAGGAGGCATTTTTTTAAGCAAATGAAAAGTATATTCTTGTTTTGTTAAAAGAAAATGGGATTAGATTATAGCAAACTGTAGCTATATATTTGTGTATCTTGACTCTTGAGTAACTTGTCCTGACTTCCAATAGTCTGTGAATGCTGTAAGAAAGGATGCTTTCATTGCCTTTTATATTGTATTTTCTAGATGAATTACTTTCTGATATTTAATAATCAATTTCTGTTTCATAAATCCTGACATTTGACTACACAACTCTTTTTTTACCTCTTGGTGTTTGCAGCCTGTAGGGGTTGTAGGTGCAATTACACCTTGGAACTTTCCCCTTGCTATGATTACCCGAAAGGTGTGTTTAGTTTCAGGTCTTCACTATCCAAATATTATCCATTTTCACTTAATATTGTTTCAGGAGTAAGTGAATAACAATCATTTCAAAATTTGTCTTTTTACATTAGGTTGGCCCAGCCCTTGCATGTGGATGTACAGTGGTCATAAAGCCCTCTGAACTTACGCCTCTGACTGCTTTAGCTGCAGCAGAACTCTCTATTCAAGCTGGAATACCTGAGGTAGTTTCTTAAACCCACTTTTATGACTGTTACAAGTAGTCATTGCATTTTTGGCTTATTGGTCTCTATGAAGTACCAATACAAACACAGACACGACAATACACGTAGCTTTCGGCAATAATTTAAGAATATGGAAGTGATTGAATATGACCACGTGTAAGTTTCGTGACAGACACGAGACTTGCCTTCAATCAGTAGTGCTGGCGCTACATAATAATTTTCCGTTATGGTGATTGGTAATTTAGCAATTATATTAATTGAAAATATCCATGCAAGCTTAAAATGTACATCTGGAGCTTACTTGTGAGGATTATATAAAAATTATGACATTTTGGCATCTAGTGTGCTATGTCTTCGTGTCGTAACTACATTAGTTATGTGCTATTATTGTAGTTTCCTTGATTGTATCTTTTACTAACTTTCATACTGTAGTATACTATAACACTGTGGTCCCATTTCAAATACACAAGTCTTTGTAGTTTTTTTTTTTGGTGGTGGCCGGGGTTTGAACCCCGGACCTTGCATTTATTATGCATTGTTCCTACCAACTGAGCTAAGCTCACGAGGAAGAGTCTTTGTAGTTTATTATTGTAGAATGTATTTAATGTTCATGGAGCATACATAACGTACATCTGAAGTGGATCTGTCGAAGATAAATACCAAGTTGGATTCTTAGGATAAGTTTCTACTTTCTTCAACTATATTGCATAAATCTTACTGAAATTTTGAGCCTGAAGTTTATTATTTGATGATGTAGGGTGTTGTGAATGTGGTTATGGGAAATGCTCCTGATATTGGAGACGCTTTAATCGCAAGTCCACAGGTTCTATCACCAATTGAATTAAGAAGCAATTACCCTTTAACTGTAACTGCACATCTAAGAAAGAAATTATCACCTTCTATAGGTAAGGAAGATTACATTCACTGGCTCAACGGCTGTTGGAAAGAAATTGATGGCAGGTTCTGCTGAGACGGTTAAAAAAGTATGATTAGATATTCTTAATTGTAACCAAATTTAATGTTTGTTTCCTCATTATTTATTTTGTAGACTTTCATAGTCACCGTATATTTCCTAGGTTGAGTTTTTCTCAATGCAGATGATCTAAAAGTCATTATATTCATATGGATTTTTATCCCTTATATATGCATTGTTTAAAATTCTAGGTATCTCTGGAACTTGGTGGCAACGCTCCATGCATAGTTTTTGATGATGCTGACCTGGATGTTGCAGTGAAAGGAACAGTAAGTTACAAAGAATGACGACACATGTTGACTGTAATGATTTGTTTCTGTAAGCTGTTATTATACATGGGTGTGTGCATTTGTAGTGATCCGAATTTTTTATGATAACTCAGTTGTGGATAATTCTCGTATTCTCACTTTTTTGCCTCAAAATAATTATATGAAAATCGTAGAAATGCATCTGATTAATCCAATGCTGGAAAGTGGATGAGGGTAGAATGTATCTTTTTTCTGGAAATGAGATGTCTACTCCAAATTTTTGGTGTTCTGTCAGAGGGGTAAAAGTAGTTAAATATATTTCAAGTCACTATAAGTACATACCTAGAAAGTGAATGTTCTGGGCATATATGTTTATTTTTAATTTTATCCTTGATTTCTACTTCCTAGAATAACAGTGTCAATCAGCCCAATTCTTAAATACATACCTTTTAACTAGTCAAATTTGTGTTGTGTTCTTTTAGACATTATGTATCATCTTCAGTTGGATTTCGCTCGATATAACTGTAAACTGCTGAAGTTCAAGTATATGATTATTATCTTAGCTTCAAATTCTTATCTATCTTGCTGAGTTGAAGTTATAATCGAACTACCTTTTGGTAACCTTTTGTTAATTTTATTTTCTTTTCGATTTGTAGATCTTTTCTCTTGAAAAGTAATCATGAGTGATGATTAGTTGTTTTATTAGTCAAATGTTTTGAATTTCAATATAGGGGAATGAATGTGTAGATATGTGGTTGGGACAATTCAGCATGGGATGCTAACAACTCCCTATGATGAATAATGTGATAAAAATTGAATTTGGGTTTTTTGGTAAAATTGAAAGTTGAGGTGCATGTTGTGAATTTAGGATTCTCTCAGGCCTTCTGCTTTGGTCAACTGGTAATGATGAATTCCTGTGTGTGCAGCTTGCAGCAAAGTTCCGGAATAGCGGACAGACATGTGTTTGTGCAAATAGAATTCTTGTGCAAGAAGGTTAGATGAAAATGATATCAAACTATTGTAATGCATTTTTCTGATTTACCGAACTCCGTTTGACTGTAATGTGTCGATGATTCCCCAATTTATATATACTAATTGGAGACTTGAAACTTGTTGTTCTAAGTTCCTTCTCCTAATTGGTGTCAAAATGTGGGAATGTGTCGCAACACATACTAGCTGGTTCGAATAATGTGCCTTATAAGTTAACATTAAGAAATATTTTCAGGACTCTTGCATAGCATTTTGTAGCCCTTTATTACCCCAATTTTAATGGTTGGGATTTCAGCAAGGGTTTGCTTATTTAATTGTCACTTAATTATCAAATGTAATTCAGAATTGTTTTGAATTTTTAAAAAAATGCAAACAAGGAAACAGAAGATAAAGACTAAGGAAAATTGAACCAACATTCATATAAGAGATTTTCTTTATTAGTAGTGTTAGTGTAGTCCTATTAATTATTTGGCTCCTTCTATCTCACACTAATTCAATTTCCATTTAGATACATTATTTGTTTCAGTGTTTAAGACATTTGCATTTTTTTATTGAACCAATTCCTGTGAAGGTATATATGACAAATTTGCCAATGCATTGCTCGATGCTGTTCAGAGTATGAAAGTTGGAGATGGTTTTAGTGAAGGTGTAGCTCAGGTAGATCCCTTTTTAAATTTAATAATCTGTATTTCCTTTATGCCAAGAATGGAAATTGCCTAAATTGCATTGCATCTCCATTTTTCTCACTCAGTATGTGATTTTCACAAATTAATAATAGAGAGTACTTTTGGATATGATAATTCTTTTATTATATTCTTGTAGCAATCTGTTTTTACTGTCCCTTTTAGAGCTATCTCTCAAATTTGATAGAAATATATGAGAGTTAAAGCTTTATGAGACCATCCTGTAACTCTCTTTTATATTCATCTCTAAACAGGGCCCTCTGATCAATGAAGCTGCTGTAAAAAAGGTTTGTGTTGCTGTTAGTATTTGATTTTCTATATGCACCGTTACAGGGACTCTCCTCCAACTCATGGAAACTTCTATGCCTCTTGGTTTGCTCATGATTTTCCTTACAGGTGGAGTCCTTGATTCATGATGCTACATCAAAGGTTTGCCATCTTTCCTGTTCTACCACTCTGATTCTCCATTTCATCTTCCCAGACATTTATATGGCATCTTGATCTCTCAAAGTGTATATGACGAAGCTAAGAGTTGAATATACAAATTTATTTATACCATCTATCTGAGATCCCCTTCCAGATTACCATTATTAATAGTGCAACTTATGTATCCATATAAAATGTTTAATCCCTGCAAAGAGAAGGGAAATTCTAGGTTTCTCCAGCATTTTTGATGTTTTTTTTCCTACTGTAGTTATACTTGAACAACACCTTAGTTATCGCACTAGGCAAGGTTGGTTACATTAGTCAAACAATGCCGATGTGTTTTTAACGATTTCTCCCCAATCTTTCTTTTTTCTTCTATACCTGGAATGTATACTTGAGCAGAAAAATATAAATTTAAACTGGTTTATTGTTTGCTCAAATGTACATATAAGGTATACCATTAATCTTCTCTTTAGAATGTATAGAACGGCGGAAAATCAGGTCAAATAACAAAAGATAATAATTCTGATGATTCAATTGCTTTTATTTGAAGGGGGCAAAAGTTATTCTTGGGGGTAAAAGACATAGCCTTGGATCAACTTTTTATGAACCAACAGTCATCACTGATGTCGACAATGAGATGGATATATCAAGGTAAAGCTTTTAAGATGTTATCTAGTGTTTCTGGCTTGTATCTTGCGTTATACTTTTGAGTTTTGACCTGCAACTTTCACATGATATTTTATTTAATTTCTAGACTAACTGATATTGACATAACGACCATACCTAACAGCTCGGGTAATATCCAGACTTCTAAAATGGAAGCTTTTGCTACACATTTGACGTTTCGCGCCCTTGCATTATACTAGTGAATTTAAACTTAAAACTTCTTAGATAGTCTACCGTAAAAAAATATAAAAAAGTTACAGTCAGCAATAATATTAACATGATTGGTATTGAAGAATTACAGGTTAATAATAGATATGCACAAACTCATGAACATTGTTTCCTGTGTTTTCTTGATTTTAATTGTACTAAATTGAAAAATTGGTCATAACATTACAGTTAAGGCCATTCTCAATCAGATTATTAGAATAGTGTACTGGTAGTGGTAGATCCTGTTGAAAAATTAGAAAGTGATAGAAGCTTTCGTAACAGAATCAAAGAGGGACATGGAAAGGGAGATACTGTAAAATGGCTGTAGGATGAAAAGAATACATGTCAATATCAATTGTTCCATGCTAGACACTTGAGAAATATTATCGGCATATTCATTACTATTATTCTTAAATGATTATTATTTTTGGTAAGCACTTCCATGATTGTTTTCTAAATCTTAATATAAGGTTGACTTGGTGGTTGGGTTGAAGGAGTTAAGGAGTGGGATTGGATTCTTGCCCCCAAGATTAACCATTAAAAACAATTGATTTATGAATTGTGGAAATTGAAAAAGATGTCACTTTTTTCTGTGTTTTATGAGAATAAACTGGTTGTTATCAAGATGTAGATACATATTTTTTTGTTTATATGCACAAGGCTCTACGTAGTACAAACTACAATTGAGTTAGGTAGAAGTACAACTGTGAAACACTCTTTTGCAAACTTATGCTTTTGAAAAGGTAGCGTTCACCTGAGTATAGTGATATGAAATTTTAAACCAATATAGCTTTGCAGTGGTGTGATGGACAATGCCTATATTATACATTTACTGAAATATTGATTTTTTTTCTTCTCATTACATTGTAATCAGCTGGAACTTTATTGTTAATTTTTTGCGGACTGTTTCTGTTGATTCACACATTTGTGATACTCTAGACAGGAAGCATTTGGACCTGTCGCACCCCTTTTGAGATTCAAAACTGAAGAGGATGCTATCAGAATTGCTAATGACACTAATGCAGGTAGTTCTTGCAGCTCTATTTTCTAATTTGGTTCTGTGTAGCCTGGAAGACAAGTTCTTTTTCTTCCCTAATCTTACTAACTTTGGCATATCTGATCTTTCTTGGTTTAATGTTTATAACCATGGAACAATACCCGTACCTACGAAGGCTTGGGTTCATACGTATTTACAAACAGTATTCCACGATCATGGCGTGTGGCTGAGGCTCTTGAATATGGACTTGTGGGTGTTAATGAAGGAGTAATTTCAACCGAGGTGAATCTCATTCCTTATTAAATTAGATTAAGCAGAAATGGGATATTTGGTCGGTGGATTTATCTATGTGTGTACGATGATGCAGGTGGCTCCATTTGGTGGAGTTAAACAGTCTGGCCTCGGAAGAGAAGGTTCCAAATATGGGATGGATGAATATTTAGAGGTAAGAACAAATTTAAAGTGTTTTTGCTCTACTTCCCCCATTCTTTATGATTTTTTGAAAGTAAATTCTTCAATTTCTGACATAATTAAATTCTATCCTCATCACTTTTTCAGATCAAGTATGTTTGTATGGGAAACATGAACAAAGATTGAAGTATGAGTTCATTTATGAGGTGATGCTAAGTTTATAAAGTACTCAGCTGCTGATTAAATGTGTTTGGATGGTTGGAAGTGGGTTACCTTCTGTTTATCAATTGCAGCAGATGCATGCAGGACCGAGGGAGACTTGCATCACGGCAGGGGCCAAATAAATAAATCGAGTAATGTAGCATTTTAGTTTCTCAATTTTGTAAAATAAAATAGTCCCTTGATTGAAAATATCCATCAAAATCAATGAATGACTTGTATGTTAATGGAAATACTATGCTAAAATTATTATGCTAAAACATCGAACCTTAAAAAAATTATTATGCTAAAATTGAAAGCAAAAAGGACAAAATCCACTCAAATTATTTAATTTAAAGGTCTGCATTATTTTTATTTTTAAAATGTATTTTGTATTTAAAAAGGAAATTCACTTATGTTAATGAAATGACTACCAACTTCATTTACTTGTACGATTTAGAAAAGTCAGTATGGGCCATGGGGCCTGTTTGGATAAACAACTTATTTACAACTTATAACACAAACATTTACATAGCACTTAAAATTCAAGATAATAATTGAAAATAAAAACTGTAAATTATAACTCTAAATGTTTCTTTCTTTTAAAAAAGATAAAAACTATATGTTACTTGAGGTAGCATCTACAAAAAATACTATAAAATAGTAAGAAAAACATTATAAATTCTTGAAAGAATGATGATTGTGGACATCCTTTGTTTGATGTGCACTTATTATTATATATCCAAGCTGTAATGTAAGTGTTGTTAAAGTTTCTTCTACCTTGCTTGCTTGGGTGATCAGTGTTAGCATCGTGATTACTCTTTTTCAATACAATATAATTTTATTTTTTAGTGTGTTTAATTTTTCTCTCTTCTTTCTTCTAAGTATCAACTTTTGTAAATTGCTTATTCCACCACATTTAATAGTAAACTAATTATTGTTTATACTTTCTTTGTTTAATTGATTTTGTTAAATATTGACTAATTCAGGTGATGTATTTGTGCACGCTTTAAGCAAAACATTATCCCTACGGTACTTATTTTAATCAATTTGTGTTTTATTAACACATAAATCGTTTTTGTTTTCTTTGACCATAAATAAAGTATAAGGTTTTAAAATAAATGAATAAAAGTTGAAGAAGATCCCAAGCACGAAGATCATCTTAACCGTTAATCTCTTGGATGATTTTTATGAGTGGCTTACACACAAGTATGAGAAAATAAGAAGTGTAGTCAATTGTTAACTACCTAATCCAACTCTTAATTTCTCAATCTTTTAAGCCTTTACTTCCTTTGAGAAAATGTCATCATCTTGAGTTTCAATTGGACATTGAATCACCTTCAATTTCCACCAGTTACTTGTTCACGAAGAATATGGAAAAATGATGACATTGAATCACCTTCAACTTCCAAGAGATTAGTGCTCTTAAAAACATGGAAAAATAATAATAATAATAATACCCAGAGGCACTCTTTCTATCGGCCATATCCTCCCACCAGTCTACATTTGAGTATCACATCAATATATTGTTCCAAAATATGTGTTAGGAAACAATAATCCATAAGCCAATGTGCATTTGATGTAGCTCGTGATCTTTTTTTTTTTATTACAATCAAGTGATATTTCCAAGGATCACACATGTATCGCCTCACCGTGCCCACTGCACAGTTCATGCAAGGTCTACTATTGCACGAGTATCATAGTGAGCCAATGATAATTGTCAAATTACTATTATTTTTCATAGTACTTATCGACTTCCTCTATAAGTAATTCAATACAAAACCCTCTCGATTATATATAAATATCGTTAATATCGCAAAACTATGCCAAGAAACTATTACGTCTGCTTCCCACTCTTTTTTTGTAGGTTTTGGACACAACTACATCAATATGGAACAAAGGAATGCAAGTGTACTCGCTCGAAGCCAATTCAGAACATCACAAAGACATCTTGAGAAATCACGATTTGTTAGGTGACCTAAGCGAAATGAAGCAAGCCAAAACAGAGGGTACTAGGGAGAAAAGCCAAAGACGGGGTCACTAGACGAAATTTGGTCCTCTAAGAGAACTAATGTGAGATTTGATAAATGTATCATAATGTTGCACTTATATAGTGTCACACGCTAATTACAATCAATTTTAAGTAACTATGTATAGGAAACAATTGTTAACCAGTTTGAATTATTCTCAACAAATAACACAAAGTCAAACAGAAATTTCATATAAAAATACAAGCGGTTGTGTGAAAAATGTAGGATCCAATGCTCATTGAGAGAAGCATATAATAGGAAATATGAAATGATTCATGTTCTTTTGCCAAAATAAAAATATACAATGTTATTAGCCTATGAAAACAAAATAAAATAGATGATACCTTTTTTGCCAACTGGCCATGATGGGTTCTTCGACGACGGTTTGTCCTCTTCTTGGTTTAATCATTGTGCAAGACATGCTTGTTGTGACATCTTTTTCTAGGCATGTTCCTTAGTTTCTGCTCATTATGCTTGTTTGTTTTTCACTTTCTTTTTTAATATGTTTTTCACTTTTCCATAGGCTTAATTGCATTTTTAGCATTCTAACTTTTTCAAAGTTGCGATTTTGGTCTCCTAAAAAAAAAAAAACTATAAAACATTCCTTTAAGTTTTGTAACTGTAGCAGTTTTGGCCCCCCAAAGCAAAAAAAAAAAAAACACGTGGCACCTCACTTAGGGTGTCACGTCAGCGTAGACCGAGTCAATATCAGTCTTAGGGGCCAAAACTGGTAAAATTGCAAAACTTAGGGGACTATTTTGTAATTTTTTTTAAGAGGCCAAAATCGCAACTTTGAAAAAGTTAGGGGGGTAAAACTGCAATTAAGCCTATATAAAAAAGACATATGAGCGCGTTTTGCATCGTGTGTGTGTGTGAAACTCCTATGATATTGGAAACATCCACTTCTTCTCGATGCGTGTATATATTAAATACATAGTTTTATAAATTTAAACAAACAAAAATATTCATAATTTATTTATAAAAAATCTCTAATCAAACATGAAAAATGAATTTTGTAAGAATATTAAACAAACGGACCCTTATAACAACTAAATGATTGATTTTTCATGGGATAAGTTTGTCTGCATATAGTACCAATAATAATCTATATAATATATAATTATAAATCTCGTAACCATAATAACATTGTTGTACCTAAGTATTGTTGTGATTAATATATGTTAAAAGATTCTATAAATAGTGTCCTTAATATAAATTGAGCTAATTAACATTTTTATGTTTTTGAGAAATAAAATTAGCTCAATTTCTTAGACATAATTTTCAGTCTACAAAATTCAAGTTTTTTAACTTGTGTACTTAAAACATATGTTAACATTTTCCATAACATAATTATCTATGAAATAGTAAACTAGAAAAACATTTACTAGCAGCAATAGTATATATACACAGCAAAATGATACAATTTGGTAGTTGATTGTACTTACACGTTCAATTGATCATATAAGTATATAACTCATGCTTTGTTTTGCATAGTCAACATTGGCAGCTAGATCTACAAGTTTAATATATTTATGATGCAACGTGAGTTATTCATAACATAAATAACGAACAACAACAACCACACAAATAATTGAGAGAGAGAGACGCGTTGATTTCACAGATATGCCTTTAGGTTTAGGAAGGGTGGGACAAGCTACCTTTGTCAACGAGATATTTCTTTTCGTATGGGAAAACAAACTTTGGTGTACACGAAAATAAACCTGCACGTTTATCATTCATTATACTATATCACAAGTTGATCATGGACCAAAGACATAAAATATAAAATTAGCAAAGGGTTGATGATATTTTGGTATATAATGCTCAAATAAAGTTAAATATAACGACTGGTGATTACAAAATATATAACTTGTAAATACTTTATCCTATCTGGTCTTTTTTTACTTGATAGGTTATCCTATCTGTCATTAGAAAATCTGTAACAATTTTATTGGTTCGAAAATGTGTTTAAGAGACTTAAAAACTTTCATATATAAGACATGCACACACATTTAAGGACGGAGCTTGAAGGTGGACCAACATAGGTCACCATCTCTCCAAACATTTATTTTTTTATTTTTTATACTAGTACGTATTATTACAATATTTTTTGTTTTTTTTAATTTTTTTTAACTGTATATGATGTTGTATAATGAGCTTTTTTATTCAATACTCCTTTAAGTTTTAGTCTTACCAACATCTAACGCAATATCCTCATCTCTGCTATACTTATTTTATGTTCGTGTTGGTTCTTTACTATCCAACACTCTGTTTCGTACAATATCGTTGATCTTACAATTGTCTGACAAAATTTACCCTTCAACTTTAGTGGGTACTTTCGTATCACATTAAACACCTGAGACACTCCTCAATTTCAACCACCCTTCGATTAGATGGTATACATCTTCTTCTTTTTATCCGTCGTTTTATACTATAAGATATTAAAACTGTGTACCTTGTGATATGATCTTCAACTTTCATCTATAAGCTAGAAACACTTCCCCTTGGTCAAAAAACAAAGAGAAATAGCTCGCCTCTTGTTAAAATTACATTCCATATATTATTTCTTGTTTATACTCAGGCGAAAACCATACGTTTCTAAGGGTTGTCTTCAAATCTCCAACCTTCCATTTAATTCTTCATTTGACTCTCACATACATCTTGGTGCTTACTCTTAGATGTGTTCTGTAAGTACATCCAAAATCAAAGGGAAAAGATATGAGCTTAGTGTTGAACCTTGGTTCAATCCTCTTGTTATGGAAAAATATGATGTGTCTCCACCTTATATCCTCACGCTGGTCGAGATTCCCTCGTAATTTTTTTATCCTATATCCTTTTTATCTCAACCATCTACTTAGTATAAAGTATACACTAGCATAAACACGATAAGATAAACTAACATGATTTACTTAACATATTATATTGATTAGGGTTGATGATGGATATTCTTGAGTACCTACCCGTGCCAATGATGTTTGTGCACTAAATATGCACTAGAAGAATGGAGGGTTAATGAGTGGATTGATAAGAGAGGTTGTTGGTTCAACCCCCACTCATAACCATAGTTTTAAACCTCGGATCGGACCAGCCGGTCCGACCGGTCCAACCGTGAACTAGTAGGGTAACTGGTTCAAATTGATTATTGGATCGGCTATGTTATCAGATCGGTAAGAACCAGTGCGAACCGGCCAAACCCGGTGACCCGGCGGTTTTTGCAAACCGGCCGAGTCAATGCTTGAGTTTGACCGCGCTGCTAGTTATTTTTCAAAAAAACTTGATAATTGGCAAGGGTGGGAGTTGAACACGCGACCAACCAGCCAAAGACATCTGCTTTAACCAATACACCACAATGTAGTTTAGTGATAATTGCTACTTTTATCTATTATATTATTTTGAGACATTCAAATGCATAACCAACACTTTCATTTCGTATTTTATGATTCACGTATGCTTTTTATTTATTAATGTATGCTTCAATTTTTTTTATTGTTTTTGAAGGACATGTATGCTTCAATTCTTCTGTGACTAAATGTATATGCTTCGAGTTGTTTATTTATTGGGAAACACTGTTTAGTACGGGAGAAAACCAACGAAATCAAACGAATTACACTATTACCACCCCATGATTTCCACTAAAAGCTAATATTATATAATTTTGATTTTAAAATTAAAAAACTGTAAAGGCATGTTTCTCTCTGTCGTCAAATTTCGTTGCTTCTCCATCCGTACTAAATAGCATTGCTGTTATTTATTTTGGTTCAAGTGATAAAAAAAAAACATTGCACCATAACAACACAACCACCATGTCATTGCTCATATTAAAATTAAAATAAATTTTTAATATTTTATTTAAATATGTTATGATTTTGTGTAGGTATAAAATGCATATATTATGATTAACTTTGATGAGTTTTAACAATTGGGAGGTTTTATGAGTTTTTTATTTTTTGAAATTGAGTGATCTTGTTCAATTTGATCTAACTCAATTTAAATGCATGCACACATTTTTTTTATAGAGACCGAGTTTTACAACCGAGTTATTCGGTTTAATCTGATTCAGTCATGCGGTTCAACCAATGACTCAGTGGTTGAACCAATGATCCAGTGACCTTACCGAATCGACGACCGATCCAGTTTTTAAAACTATGCTCACAACTAATATACTAACATTTGTTATTAGTTTGTTTTATTTGCAAGTACTCCTAATTAAACAACCCAGCCGCCAATACTCATGGTATATTTTCTCCATGGTTATATCGCGTGTACATGTTTTTTTTTCTTTCTTTTTTAATCTTTATACTATTAATTCATCAAAAAGCGGATTAAATTAAATATGATATAAGTACATGTTTTTTTTGCCATCTCTCTACTATTAATTCATCAAGAGTGGATTAAATTAAATATGATATTAATGTTTATCATGTCTGTTTTATCCTAACTATCAAACGAACTCTTATATATTTGTGCCACTTTTTTATTTGTGTTTATCTTACCTAGTCATTAAACTCACCCTAACTAGATTATCTCGTAGTACTCCACATATTAAATCCAATCTGCCTTTAAAAAAGTCACTAATATTAGATTTTATTTTCAAATTATTTTGTACATTTTGCAAGGACTTTGCTTATTTTTTTTGATGTATAGGACTTTGCTTATTTAATATCAAAGAAACACTAAACAAAAAAAATTCATATAAAAACATCATATACTATTTTAACACGCCAAGATGTTGTGATTGGTATATGCTTCTTGCATTCGCTGTTTCTCTATATATAACGACCATTTAGTCACACACTTGCCCCACACACAGCATTCAATCTCTTATCTAAAGCAAGCTCAATCATGGGGAACAATTCTTCATCTTCTTCTAACCAGAAAAATCCTCTTCCCATTGACACCACATTTAAGCTTCCAGCTAACATACCAGCTTGGCCACAAGGTACTCATCTCTTTCACTTCCTTCTTGATAGTATTGTCACCAAATTCCGACAAGAAATTATCGGCAGAAAAGATAAACATCTGTCGATAATTCTCTTGTTCTAGTAGTGATAATTGCGTCATTCTAATTTCTAATATACTTTTCTTAATGATAACCTTGCATATGTGTTTGTATAGGTGGTGGATTTGGTGATGGAATCATTGATCTAGGTGAACTAAAAGTGTCACAAATATCAACATTCAACAAAATCTGGACAACCTTAGAAGGTGGACAAGGTGACTTAGGAGCAACTTTCTTTGAACCAACAGGAATACCTGAAGGTTTCTTCACATTAGGCCACTATAGTCAACCAAACAACAAACCTCTCTTTGGTTGGGTTCTAGTTGCCAAAGATGAGTCAAATGGAGCATTGAAAAAACCAATTGATTACACACTTGTTTGGAGTAGCAAGTCAGAAAAAATCAAACAAGATAAAGATGGTTACATTTGGTTACCAATAGCACCTAATGGTTATAGCCCTTTAGGCCATATTGTCACAACCACACCTGAAAAACCTTCACTTGATAAAATCCAATGTGTGAGATCAGATCTCACTGATCAATGTGAGATTAATTCATGGATTTGGGGTAAAGATAAAAAAATTGATGAAAAAGGTTTCAATGTTCATTATGTTAGACCAATCAATAGAGGTATTCAAGCTCCTAGTGTTCTTGTTGGAACTTTTTTAGCACATGTTGGTGAAATTACAAATAACCCTCTTCCTATTTCTTGTTTGAAAAATCTCAACTTTATGAGTTTTTCATCAATGCCTAATTTACCACAAATTAAGGCACTAGCACAAGCTTATTCTCCTTTCATGTACTTGCATCCAAATGAAAAGTTTCAACCATGTTCAATCAAATGGTATTTCACAAATGGGGCCTTGCTTTATAAGAAAGGTGAAGAATCAAATCCAATGGAAATTGATCCATTAGGCTCAAATCTTCCTCAAGGTGGAAACAATGATGGTGCTTATTGGTTGGATCTTCCAAAAGATAAAGATAATAGAGAGAGAGTAAAAAAAGGTGATTTCAAAAATTGTCAAGGTTATTTTCATGTAAAACCAATGTTTGGTGGAACATTTACTGATTTGGCTATGTGGATTTTTTACCCTTTTAATGGACCGGGCACATTAAAAGTTGGGCTCATAGATAACATTTCACTTGGTAAGATAGGTGAACATATTGGTGATTGGGAGCATGTGACTTTAAGGGTAAGTAACTTCAATGGAGAGTTAAAAAGAGTTTATTTTTCACAACATAGTAATGGTCAATGGGTTGATTCTTCAGAAGTTGAGTTTCAAAGTGGAAATAAACCAGTGGCTTATTCTTCATTAAATGGTCATGCTATTTATCCAAAAGCTGGATTGGTTCTTCAAGGTACTAGTGATATTGGAATAAAGAATGAAACTAAGAAGAGTGATTTGGGAGTTGATTTTGGAGTTAATTTTGAAATTGTTTCTGGGGAGTATTTGGGGAATCAAATTGTTGAGCCAGGTTGGGTGAATTATTTTAGACAATGGGGTCCTAAAATTACTTATAATTTAGGTGATGAGTTGGAGAAGTTGGAGAAGGTGGTTCCTGGCTTGAAATTGCCCAATGAGTTGATAGGTGAGGAAGGACCCACTGGACCTAAGCAGAAGAGAAATTGGATTGGTGATGAAATTTGAAATATGAACATTGCTTTTTCCACCTAAGAGGATGTATAAAAACACATGAAAATGACTAAAAAATTTCAACGGTAGTTAAGTACAATTCGCTTTTCTTTTTTTAAGCGAGCTGTGGGTAACAACTGTTGATTTTTTTGTTGTTGTCATTTTCATATGTTTTTAAGCAATTTCTTATATTGGAAAAACAATTTTCTTAGAAATAATTGGCTGTGTCGTGTGACACATGATTTTAAATTATGATTGTAGTTTTTTTTTATAGTAAAAATTGTGATTGTAGTTGTATTATAATTTTTTATTTTGTGTTATAATAAATTACTGACAAATGTGTCTACAATTATTTGATATGTTAGAACTTTGCAAAGAAATTTAATTTAATTTATTTTATAAAATGCTCTCATCGTGGTTGGGACAACAAATTTAAAACCATGGTGTCAAGTGGCATTATTAGGACCAACCAATTAAAAAGAAGACTTTGGGTTGTTGTGTGTATTTAATATTAGTATTTGTGATGAACACTATCCACATTATTTTCTGATTGATATTGAAACAAGTGTTAGTACTATAAAAGATATTGACAAAGTTGCATTTGTTGTATTTGTATGCCAGCTTGTTCTTGTTAACGTTAACAACCATGTGATTGTTTTCCTCCAAAGTTATAGGTGCAAGCATATACCATTTAATTAATTTAATTAACAAGCAATTCATTTATTTAGTAATTTAGAATTGTGCATCGAATTTGTTCAATAATTTCATTGGAACACATTTTGTGATCTTCGGTAAAGGTTAGGAAAAAGGAAAAGAATTAGTAAAAGGACTTGTGGATGTAAAGGGTAGTTTGAAGATGTGTATAAATGTTATGAAACATTGAAGGACAATGGAGAAAGATGCAAGTCATTTGATTGGGGTCCATTCACTGTTGTTTGATGGCTTAGTTCTTTAAAATGGATGTGTTTAAAATTTTTCAATATTTTTAGAAAATTGTTGTTCCCATGGTAAATTTGCTAAAAAAATTTCATGGAAATTACTCATATGACCTCAACGGTAGTTAACTACAGTCCAGAGGTTGCAACGGTAATTGACTACATTTAGCCTCCTCCTTAAACAATAATTAACTGCAGTTGGTCCAACGGTAGTTAACTACTGTAGCTATCAGTTATGCAGCCAATGCATGCTGTAATAAAGAACTAAACTAATTTTCGGACTGTCTATGACCTGTAATTCAAAACAACAATTTCATAGGAAGTAAAACCAATACACCAACTATACCAAGTCATAAGCAACAAAATTACATAATTTTTCATAATTCATTAACATTAAACCAATTCGACATTACGTTGACATTTCACGAATGTTTACAATTCAACAAAAGCGAAGCATTAAGCAACACATTACACAACAATACACGAATAAAGTTAAAAGCCCATAAAATGGCATCAAATATCTAATGACAATCTGGGCAGTTGCAGTTGGAACGAACACAGAGATATAACACATTATTTTCAACCATCAACCTAAACATAAATTATATGTCACCATTGTCATGAATAACCTAAGGATAATAACCCGTTTTCCACATGTCTTCATCTTTAGCCGTCTATAGATCTACACAATGTACTTGTACAAATACATGAATGATTTTCCTCAAGATAGACAAAAGTATTTGTTAAGTTGTGTCTTCAACTCATCCATTATGTCAGTGGGAGTAAAAAAAAACTTTAATCGTCTTCTTGAAATAGAAGTATCAGACCTAAGCTTCAATTTGTACATCTTCAGGCATGTTTAAATTCACATAAGTTTATGAAATAGCAAATATCATAATAAACAAAATGAAAAATAAAGTAGATTATTGTTGAAACATATGCATATATTTACAAAATGAAAAATTGTCGGTACTTTGTCCACCACATAAAAGTCATATATTTATATAATTTAGTAAAGGATAGTTATATATTGGCAAAAAAAATGATGTTACATTATCTACTGATAGATATTTAGCATGTGTACTAATTTTATTGAAGTAATAATTCTAAGTTCGTATCCGCGAGGACTGTGTTAATCTCAATTTAGCAATATGATTATTATCTTAGATATGTAAAATATAAGGGTTGCCCTAGGCAGTTGGTTTTTTAGCGCATAAAAAGTAAATAAGCTACTAAAAGTTGTTTTGAAAATATATGGAGAGATAAAATCAGGTCTTTCGATTCCCCTGATGATTACTGATTGGTAAACTGCACCTATCTTTTATGAATACTCCTCTAGTTTTACGATGGTTAACTACTATAGTTCTAATCAATCCTTTGACTTAGAACACTCTTCTCAGATTACAGTCCCTAATTCCTTAGGTAATCTAATATTCTTCAAAGGTTTTTAAGAACATTAATTTAATTTCACAACTAAACGATTATCCATTCCTAGACTAACCATGTTTAGTTGAACAATTCAATTAGGTCTAAGGCGAAAGCTAGGGCAATTACTCATCCGTCTTACGAATTCAGATTATATAATATAAGTATATAAAAAGCATTAAGAGCAATTGAATTTAATAAAACTAGATTTATAATCATAATTATAATCAATAGAGTTTCGCAGCCACATGTTTCAAACAATGTTACAACAGATTCATCTCAGACCTAATCTCTAAAAGATTTAGCTACTCATAATTGGAATTATAGATAACATAATCACTTGAAGCATACAACCATACATAAACTGATTATGAGTTGGATGAAATGACCACCACTTCAGTTCTTTACTCTCAAAATCGTGCTTCAGATCTCCAAAATTTTCGAACCCTTGTTTCTGAAAATGATTCAGCTTAAATAGGCAAAACTGCACCTAAAATCGTGACACGATTTGGAAAAATCGTGACACAATTTTCCTTAAGTACACATGATTCTTCAAAATTAAATCTTCAAAATTGTGTCATGATTATGCCATCGTGACACGATATTATTGGCAGAGATATCCAATCTTTATGGTAATGAAATCGTGACGAAATGCCCAAATCGTGTCACGATGCAACACTTATACAAAATCTTTAGTTGTTATACTGGATCTTTGTATAACAACTGTAAATCTAACCTTATTTGCCTGTCGAAGTATCCAACTAAGCATGTCATCTCTATCTTTCCATGAAACTTGGCTTGAAAAGAAGTGAGCTGTGTCGACTTCATTGACACCAAGTTGGGACACTCCAGAATTAACATGCAAAACATCAACATTAAGAGAAGCTTCAATATGAACGAAAGTTTCATCAATATTTGGTTTGACATCAACCGAAGCTTCAACCTCAGGCGGTTTGAACTCGCCGGAATAATCAACAAAACTATGTTTTGTCTCAACCGGATCATCATCCGCATTCTCAACCATAACTATAAATAAACAACATACCATTGCAAACAAGTTCGTTCCTAACATTTTATGGGCCTTAGGCCAAGTCTGAGAAAAGAGCGCCCCCTTATATAGTAGATCATTATTTTATTTTATTTTTATAAACGTTGAATGGGATATGCAATTTTTTTTTGTTTTTGCAATTTGGCTAATGAAATGTTGGGGGTGAAAATGCAGGGTTGGGGGGGGTGTGAAAATGAAGTGTGGTTGGGTTGTAAAAAAAGAGTGAAATGGCTGATGGGCTTAAGTCTAGTAAATGTGTGGGCCCTCTTTGAGTTTATTGCTATGTATAGCACCTTTAAAGCAAGTATTACTATATACACCCCCACTGTAATTTTTTTCAAGCCCCTTACGAGCATGAGCCCTAGGGTGCTGTACCCCAGGCCTATGCATTAGATCGACCTTGATTGAAAAAACAGTTAATTAATAATATTTAACTCAAAAGAAAAAAATTGAAAATAAAAAAAATGAAAAAAAAATAAAAATAAAATAGACAGTAGTTGTTGGAAATTTTGGAAATACAAGGCTAGAATGGTAGCTAAGTGCAGTTCTCCCAACTGCAGGTTACTATTGTTTTACCAACGATACTTAACTACAATTCTGATGTCAACGGTAGTTAATTACCATTATGGATGCATGTAAGATACAACAAAAATATGACAAAAAATTCTTCAAATGTAAACGAGTTAAAAGATGTATTATCTATTTCTTTACATCAAATATGTGTAGAAACCCTGTAGCAATCCTTCTTCAATGATGTGAGACAAAGATTGGGAAAAAAAATTACACTTTTAGAGTTTTTTGTGAATGAGGTAAAAAAGGTGATGAATGAATGGTGAGGTCGCACGAGTAGGTCTATTGTTTTTTGGAAATATTCAATCACAGTCGTTGAGGAGACAACTACAATTAACTACTGTTGCAATCACCGAATGGTAGCTAACTGCAATTGAGGTCAAATGTGTAATTTCCAAGTGTTTTTTAGCAATTATACGAGTGGGAACAACAATTTTCATTTTTTTTGGTCAAGTAATCTAGTGGCTAGAATTCACCTTTTTTCAAAGTGAATAAGGGGGGTGTCTGGGGTTCAAACCCCAGCTCCTGCATGTAACAATGCGTGTCCTGCCAACTGAGCTAAGTTCACGGTGGCATAATTTTCATATTTTTAACTTGGATCAAACAAATTATGACTTTTGGTGATACTTTTGTTGATATCCTAACTTACATATGAAAATAGAATATGACTTATACGGAAACGGTACATTTAGGCTATGTTTGACAAAAATAGCGGATATCTGATGACTTATAGCTGATAGCGGATAACTGATGACTGTTGACTGATAGCTGATAAGCTGCTAAAGTGTTTGGTAAAATTAGCTGTTCAAGCAGCTGATTAATGTAAAAGGACATTCTTAATTCATAGTAAAATTTATATCAATTAATATTCAAAATATTTTTTTGACAAAATAGTTAAGATATGTAGAATTTAGTAATTTAAATTTATTAATTTAGTATATATTTTATGTATTATTATTAAATTAATTCCTTTTCGTCTTCGTGAGCTTAGCTCAGTTGGTATAGACAATGCGTAATATATGCAAGGTCTGAGGTTCGAAGGGTTTGAACCCCAGCCACCACAAAAAAAAAATTAATTCCTTTTCAATGAAATTTTGTTTTAAATATGTTTCCATCTATTCGTTTTAAATATAATCTTAACAATAAAATTATAAATTTTTCTTTAAAAACAATTCGATACACATTCAATATCCGCTATCATTCAACAAAATTCATATGGCTTTTTTCAATATGGCGGTACATTCAATATGGCTTTTTTTTGAAGGGTAGAATTCATAAGTAACAAAAAAAAAAAAAACGGTTAAATTCATATTGCTTAAAATTCACTCCTTGCTAAGACACGTAAAAAAAAACTATTTGTTAAATGAAAAAAAAAATTCAGACAAAAAATGGGGATGAAAATCACTCCATTTTGGCATTGAAAACATAACATGTTTTAATTATAATAAAAGTTATAAAGGGTAAAAATGAGTTTTAGTTAAAATGATAAGGGTAAAATAGGAAAAAATGATAAGTTATTAGCTATAAGCTCAAACGCTACTTGAAATAACGTCTGAAAAATAGCTTATAATCTCGTGGTGAAAAACCATTACTAAACAGAGCTTTTTTGGTCAAATGAGCTTATAAGCTATCCGCTTTAAACTATAAGTTAACTTTTTGACCTTACCAAACAGCGCCTTAAGTATTATTTTTGTAAATTATTGTGATCTTTATGCTTAGTAAAGAGTACCAATGAACAGTTCTTTGAAATATGTAACATGCAAAATAGTTTTATTATAAAAAAATTGTTTACATATTTTAGCCATATTGTATCCTTAATTTTAAAGTTTCGTGTATCTGGATGATATCGTACCCGTACACATATTACATATTTCATACATAGGGGCTAAAAGCATTCTCTTTTATAAAAGATGGATACCAAAAACAAATATTTATATAAAAAGATAAGGACTAAGGATTGATAAATTTTTTAAAACATGTGTTTAATCCCTTTAAGATAGAGATCTTTTAAGTTTCATCTAAAGTCAAATATGTTTAGTTATCATTAAAGTTTTACTTTTTTTGAACACTTATCCGAAGACATGTTTAAAACATTACAAACTTTCTTGAAAAAAATAAGCTAAAAATTTGATTTTTAGGACTATATTTCAATTATTTTATTTTGAAACTTTGACATTTTAAAACATTCATATTTAGTTCTTGTTATGTTAACAAAAATTTACTTTAGTAAGTAATTTTTTTTATAATGTTCACAATGTGTCTATAAAAAATTGTTTAAAATTTTTGGAGTTGAATAATCAAATAAATTTGATTTTAGAAGAGTTTAAGAATAATCACGATTTTTTTTACAAATCCTGATAAGATGGTTCAAATCTTGGCATCGTGTGCTTCTAATCATGGCTCCTGTTTCAAATCACACATTTCTAAACATAGTTTTAAAACTCGGCTCAGTCATTGACTCGGCAGGGGTACTGGGTCACTGGATCAATGGTCGAACCACTGAGTCATTGGTCGAACCGCAAGACTGAACCGGAACCACTCGGATGACTCGGTCTTAGATTAAATTTATATAGTTATTTAACCGGATTAAATCGGATTGAATCAGATTGACTCGGTCACTTTAAAAACTAAAATAATGACACCTGTAAAATGAAAAAAAATCTATCCAACAATAATAATTTCATAGGCTAATTGCTCAAATTCAAAACATAGTCATAACTCAAGATACAAC
>Ga0315915_1002268_pt1 | contig 24167 bp, 10 predicted proteins | sample MpolbnodulesMG_FD_207738 | JGI IMG/M metagenome (GOLD analysis project Ga0315915, IMG submission 207738) | Medicago polymorpha root nodule microbial communities from Los Angeles, California, United States - branched nodules | ecosystem: Host-associated > Plants > Roots > Nodule | place: USA...
TTTGCTCTTTGAAGCTCCAACAGAAAAGCGGGAATATGAGTTATTAATCCTGTGGATAATTTTCATAAACATAGGCATATTATATCCTTGAATGCTTGATTTGCAAGAACACTTAAATTTTTTGTTTCGAACTTAAATTCCAAGGAATTTTGGGGACATGGAGTCTGTTATGTTTCATCCGACTATTACTCAAGTAGAAGCTGATCAGAATAATTTTTTTAAATATGGCCAACTCATACAGTTATGTTGATAATACTGTATGAAAAACATATATGTTCTGCTCGTTATTCTTTTTGATTCATACAAGTTTCTGCTACCTTAATACGTTTCCAGGATTTTTCGTTGATATCAATTTATTCAAGGCAGACAAAGAGAAAGTCGCAGAAATTTCTAAGAACAGTGTAAATGAAAGTGGTAGCAGTAGTACTGAAAAAGATGACTTTGCTGACGATCTCATTTTAAAAAAAGAGATCCTAATAAGTTGCTTTGCATAAACAAGCTGTTTCGAATAAGTTGTTTTTGAAAATGAGATCGTAATAAACTGTTTTGCATAAATAAGTTGTTTCGAATAAGTTGTTTTTTAAAAAGAGATCCTAATAAGTTGTTTTGTATAAATAAGTTGTTTCGAATAAGCAGTTTTTTTTAAAAGAGATAGTAATAAACTGTTTTGCATAAATAAGTTGTTTTTTCAAAAGAAATCGTAATAAGTTGTTTTGCATAAATAAGCTGTTTTTTAAAAAGAGATTGTAATAATCTATTTTATATAAGATAAGTTTTTTTGAGTAAGCTATTTTATCTTTGGGATTTTGGTTTATAAAATTTGGTTTACCAGAATTTTAATTTATAAAATTTAATTTTTCTGAATTATTAAAAAAAATAATACACTTTGATTTATGGATCGGATGGATTATCCATCCATTAAAATCTTATAATGGATGGATTGAATGAACTTTATTCAAAATGGATGGATTGGATGGTTTTTTTTTTTAAGAAAAAAAATAGTGGATTGTAATGGACCAATGGACTTTTTTTTATCCATCCATTAGAATCCAAATCCATATCGATCCAATCCATCCATTTTACCACCCCTAGACAGGATCAAGGTACTATATCCAATAAATTAAGAGTTGCAAATATACACTTTCAAAGATCACACCTAATTTGCAGTCTTCGTTCTTTCATTCTGGGTCAATAGACAATCTATTTCTTCCTATACTTTTTACTTGTACTCTTTATCTTTATAGAAATTATTTGTTCCTACTTATTGTTTTAAGTGTTTAATAGCCGAGAGAGTAGTAGTATTATGATATCGAGTTCTTAAAAATTCCAGCGTTACACCCTTTCATCTTTTTTACAAATAAATTAAAAAATCATGTACAATTATAACGGCACTAATGCACTTAATCGCATTAAGGTTTTGTATAAATATGGATGAAAGTAACACCATGATAAATGACGTATTGCAATTTTTTTAGAGGTATTGAAAAATATCGTATTACACATCTTTCTACCTTTATACTATTACCAACAAACAATAAATGCAACAGATATTCCTTACTGGGAGAAGCATAGCTTAAAAAAATATGATTTGCGGGCAACTATAATGGGGAATCTGATTAATTTATACTGATACGTTTTAAAGTTTAGTTAATTTAAAGCAATTCCTCTCATATGCGAGTCGATGCCTCATTTTGGCCAATGGAAATAAAAAATACAAAGATTCCGCTTTAGAATTTAAAAATAAGCCTTTAATCTGAAGAACAAACGCGGTTTCTTTTCTTGAATGTATAGTGGTCTCAGAAATTCTATTGGATTCGGATACAACACATTACTGTTCTAGAAATATATTTTTCAAGACCTTAATTACCATTGACGTAACCAATTAGTGGATTATTACTACTAATTTCCATTGTGCGCAACATAAACCAGATGAAAAATTGCAAAGTTTTCCCAATAACTCAATCCTTGATATAATTGAATTGATCAAATCATTAAAGTGGATTCATGTGTCGTCGTTGATGCATGTGGAAAGGATTGCGGAGGCAAATGCATACCTACGTATGTATGAGCATGGCACGCTTCGCGGTGAAGCGAGCGAATGCACACACGTATGTATTATGAGCATAGCTATTAAAAAAAAAAGAGAGATCAACAAAGATCATGGTCCTCCGCTTAAATTATAGCCTATTATTGGGGTTCATATTTGTGAATTTTTTTTTATATGACAAATATTAGTAGTTAGATTAATATTTACTCTTTTATGTCACATTTGTGGATTGAGTTTGATGGCACAACCTCTACCTCCTTTAACTCAAATTAGTTGACCTACCAAACCATATGTTCACATTTGTGGATTAATTCTCTCAATAGGCTTAGGTGGAGAATTGGTAATAGACTAGCATGCAGGTTATGTTTTGCTTTACTTGCACTATCTATTGTTGTTGGTGATTGTTGTATTCTGTTGTAGCCTTGAGGAATGTAGAGGTGGGTGGGATTATCATTTTGAGCTTAGAAGCATGTAATCCATATCTATCCATCTAAACACGTCTCAGTATGCATATCCCTAACTTTGCATCGATTATAAATCTCAATATGCGTATTTCTTATTTTTAGACGCTGAGAAGAGAGACACGGGAAGAGGAGTTTCTAATTATTTTTCAGTATTATGTTTTGCAGCTTTGGTTCCCTTCAAATTCATTTTTTTTGTCCTTTAAATTTTACTGTTTTCATGAGGGATTAACTTGTCCATTATTTTTTATTAATTAACACCATTAATGCCAAATCATAAAGTTAACAATTCACGTGGTTTAGTGAGAGATATGACTTCAGAAACTATTGGTTGAAGGGACTAAAAATGTTTTTATTTTTTGAGGGACTAATCCGGAGCACTCCACATTTTGTGTGAAGGACTACGGTGGATCTTCAATACTCTTTCTCATATTAAAATTCGGTTATGTAGAGCAAAGAGATTTCAGTAGGGATTGGTTTGAAAATTCTATACGTTGCTTGTTATCTTGATAAGGCACTGTTTGTTTTGTTGAAAAATGTTTCTTCGACATGTGTATATGCTTGGGGAGAGATAGAGATAAGAGAGAGACTAATCTGATAGATAAAATAGGTTGATGATGAGATAAAAAGATAGATATAAAGAAAATGAAATGTTAAATGAATGTAGCAAAATTTGAAATGTTCAAATACAATATTATTTTTTAAGGGCTAGAGTACTAGCCGCTTAGTAATATATGTTTGCTTACAAAATGAAGTACCGATCTATAAACTATAGTAAATCATATACAGTAGCGGATCTTGAGTAATTTTGTTGGGGGTGCCAAAATTGTATGTAAAATATATTAAACCGTTTCAAGATTCAACAAGGAGTGTCTTACATGTGAAGTGGTTTGTTTCTTTTTATTAGTGTAGGGGAGCCGGTTCAAGTCCCCACATTACGCTGAAAGAATGGTCGCCATTCCATTGCACCAAGGGAAACATATTGTTTATTTATGCCTAATATAATACATATAAAGCAAACTTGGAAGATTGAATTACACCTATGGTTTCCCAAAGAGATCCGCCCCTAATCATATACCTGTGGTAGTCTACCATTAGAACCTGCCATGCTTTCGCCCTTAATTCTTTGATATTATTTGTTGTAAAACCTAATTAAGGACTCAATTTATTTCAATAGAAACTTTATCCTAATAAAAAAATGAAGGTATAAAATACGAGTGAGAAGATTTACTTCAATTTATCCACATAGATCTCATGATCTTTTTGTGTGACATGAAAACCATACACAATAATTACTTAATGAATTTTAGTTCAATCTAGCATGAACTTTGAAATATATGTTAGATGTCAATTATAGATAGGCAATACAAAAGCCATGATGATTGTGAGTGTGACATGTTCAGGTTTGAGGTGTACCAAACAAAACAGCACAATCACATGGTGCGGGCAAACATGTGAAGTTTATTTCCTCATTCCAAGTGCAAGTGGAATGAGTGGATGTGCTTGGATACATACTACTGCATTATTATTGCCAACTGGGAAAATATCATTCCGTATGATTTTCTGTAACACATGGCCATGAGAATTGAGAAACATGGTTTGAGTCATCATATGATTGTAAAGGACTATTGTCCTTTTCATAAAAAGAAAAATAGAAGAAAAAAGAAAGTAAAGAAACAGAGAAAAAGCATGCCATAAACATAAAAGATAAAGATGTTTGCATATTTGCTAAAAAAAAAATACTCCCTCCGTCCCTATATCTAAACACCCTTTTATCAGAGAAAAATGGTGCTTACATATAGGGAGGGAGGGAGCAGTAGACGCAGTTTAGCATATTCGAATCGGTGTTGATCATCAAGTTTTTGCTACAATCACAAGTCAAGGTTATAGTCTAGCTGAAAAACTCTGAAGGAAACAGAAACTGATTTTAATAAATTAAACTTGTTATGAATGCATGTAAATGAATATATGCATTTACAGAGAAGATACTTCTAACCTATAATTTCTTGATATAAGAATTTATTTGATACTTAATTTTCTCGGGATTTCACTGAAGTATTCATTCAATAAATACAAAATCATAGCATATAATCATACTGTATAAAGATTTGTAAAAAAAAATTGTAACAAAAAAACATTGTATAAAGATAAATAGAAGAATTGTGAACGTAAGATATATAATTAGCCGATGGAGAGTTTGAGATTAGCCTCTTTATCATCTAGATCTTTAGTCGTTGATCGGCTATCTAATGAAGTGATGATTAAATAGTTGAACGAATAAAGTCAATGACCTCAATAATATGATAATACAATGATTAGATCAGTTACAATGCATTAAAAAACAAAGTTGAACACATAGCTCATCAAATAGTCGGTCCTTAATAATAATCGACTACTTTTGTATTGACAATAATATTTTTTTTTGTTGCAATTGAACAACATTTGCTAATCTTACTTAAGTTGAGCCTCTTTTTTCTTTTTTTGAGAGGTAAGTTGAGGCTCATTAACATCCTAAACCTTTTGACCCCCAAAAATTGAGTAGAGGGCAAGTTTTAAAGGACTCTATAAATTAACAATTATATTTGAGATGTCCATTTGAATGAAGAGAGATGTGGAGAAAAATCAAATTGATGTATTGAATATTTTAATCTCAAAATTAGTTACTCTTTGATTCACTCCAAATGGACCTCTCAAGAGAGGATCAAAACTCCAAAGTTATAGGCGATCTATATAAATTTTAATCAATAACATATAGTATGTCCTTGTTTAGAGGAATAAAAAATAGTATGGTTTTTTTTAAGGAAAATAGAAAATAGTAGTATGTTAAAATATGTATTTTTTTTAGATATATAGACGAAAATTATAAAGTTATTGTAAACACACGCAAATAAAGGTGTCGGAATTTAAACTCCCATCAAAATGTCTTACCTAAAATGTGTACTCTTTTAAAAAGAGTGTATTGCATAGTCTTATTTAAAATGGTACTTGAATTATATATGCGACTCGGATAGAGAATTCCCTCCCTCATATTCAAGAGTTCTATATGGTTGACCATTGACTTATAATACTTTACCGATAACACGGGGAAGTGGAAACTTTACTCAAGCATGTGGCTCCTCTCAGCAAATCTTAGTCTCAGAGTCAATAGATTGCGTGTGCTTATTCTGCCTCCAAAACCACCAGCATAGTCTTTTTTTGAGGGGAACCACCACCAGAGTCTATAACCTATATCTTGCCCATTGTAGATTTTGTATAATGTATTATATTATGCTATATGATCAAATGATTAATGCATTTTTCGCTTACAAAACAGTAATTCTCGTTAGTTGAATTGTTTGGGAGTATTTCGTGATCACAATGTTTCAAATTATACATCACATAAATAAGCCTCAAACATTTAAACTCCACTTGCTAAGCCCCAACTAAGTCCAATTTTTATAAGCAAATGAAATTAATAAGAAATATAAGGGGTAGATAATCACAAGAATCATAAATTAAATAACTTGTTCTCCTTCCTTCAAAAAAAAAAATGTTCTCCTATCTATTTTTCTCAAGAATCATGGTCAAAGTCTGAATTTAACATTTTCCATAAGTTATTAGTTATCTGAAACATCCTATCTGATCAATCACAAAATTTAGTATAGACAAGGGCGGATCAATACCCACTCAGTCCATAGTTTCTTTTTTCTATAGGTGAACTTACAAAACTACTATTTAAATTATAAAAGACTAAATTATATTTTTGAGCCCTCAAGTTATTTTTAGATTTTAATTTGATCTTTTACTTTTTTTGTTTCATTTTGGTCTCTTAAGTTATAACCATTAGACACTTTGGTTTTTTCATTTTTTGTGTGTCATTTTCATTCTTTAAGTTACAATTGTTAACTGGTTTAGTCTCTTGAGTTACAACCGTTAATTAGATCCTCTAAGTTGCAAAATAGACACCGATATAAATGGCCAAAGTGTTTAAGAGTTGGAACATGAGGAACACAGTATTCAACTTTGTTATATAAGCGGACAAAATCGAATGATAAAAAACTTAAGAGACCAATATATTTAACGTTTATTGATGCTGATCAGAAAAAATTAATCCAAATTGTGAATTTACTTACGAAAAATTAAACATAAAAAACAATGTAGCTTCAAATGATTGAATGTTGTTTTTGCTTCTGTAACCAAAAAAAAAAATGATTGAATGTTGTGTAATATATACTCAACAAAACACTATACTATAAGGGTGTTTATTACCTATAATTGTGACAGTCGTAACCATATTATACCTACTTCATTTCTCACAATATCAACATACTGTTTGAATCCTTTCAAAATAAAAACTGTTTGAATCTTTGAGGTTATCCACTAATATAGACATTTATGAGAGCTTAAAGAAACATGAGATTAGGATGCTTAAGTGTAAACCACCATAATTTAAAATCGTTGGAACCACTTTTATGTTGATGTTGGTGCTTAAAAGATAGTAAAAATTAAAGAAGGAAAAACGTACGTGGTAATGTGGGAGAGGTCATGTGACAAAAACACAAAGTGACATGTTATGGTGCAATAACTTATTGCTGAGAATATTTAGTATATTTATAGGTATGTACACGTCTTAACTTCTTTATTTTTTGTTGATAAAATCGTCTTAACTCTGCGTCTTAGTGTGCAAATAATATGTATATTACTAAGTATAGCACTATTCAAGTGTTGATCAATGATAATAGAAAACACATCAATAGCTGGTAAAAATATATAATTTGGTAAACTATTTTCTTTATTCTAATTTCTAAATATGTGTGTAAATTTTTTGAACGATATTTATTTAAAAATGAACTAAATAATTTATTTGCTTGTTAAGGAGAGATAATTTTTTAGCAATATAAATCAAACTCTAAATCTCTTTCTAAACATTTTTTTCAAGGGAAATGATATTTGAACAACAATTTTCTGACAACTTTTATGACAACTTTCTATCTTATATTTACATTGTGTTTTTACTTTTTCTCCCTATTACTTTGATTTTTGTATTAATACGCATATTTCTTTGTATATTTAGATTGTCCCACAAAATGGTTGTTCAATTTCAATTTTCAATATATTTAGGTTGTCCCACAAAATAGTTGTTCAAATAACACTCATAGTTTTTCAATATCATAAGTCATACCATTGAATTACGCCTCCAATGTGAGATAGGGGTGTAAGTTGTTAATTAACCATGGTCACATTCTTAACCAAGGATGTTTAACCTAGCTAATCACTTTCCAAACCCTATATATACAACCGTTGATCCCCACATGGTGTATATATATCTCATGACACACACGTCCTTTAACCATTAATTCCACTTCCTCTTCCAAAAACTTCCCCAAACATGAAACCCACGCTAACATTCCTTTGGCTCCTAATCACAACACTTGTCTATCATGTTCTTAGATCAATATTTCTAACCACCCTCTATTGGCCTCTAATAATTAATACTCTCTTTATCTCCACCCTCCTCACTATTTCTCTAATTAATTACTGGCTTGTCCCCGGAGGCTTTGCATGGAGGAACTATAAACAAAGCACAAAACTCATTGGACCTATGGGCTGGCCTATATTGGGAACTTTACCTCAAATGGGATCTTCAGCTCACACAAAACTTGCTTCCTTAGCCACTTCTTTCAAAGCAAAGAGATTAATGGCGCTAAGTCTAGGAGCCACACGAGTTGTTATAAGTAGTCACCCTGAAACTGCAAGAGAAATTCTATTCGGGTCGTCTTTTTCTGACCGTCCGATCAAAGATTCGGCACGCTTGCTTATGTTCGAGCGTGCCATTGGTTTCGCTCCTTCTGGAACCTATTGGAGAAAACTAAGGAGGATTGCAGCCTTTAATATGTTCTCTCCAAGGAGAATTCTTGGATTGGAGAGTCTCCGACGACGTGTGGCAGATGAAATGGTGGTGAAAGTTTTTAAGGAGATGGAGGAGAAAGGGGTGGTCGAAGTTAGAGGGATATTGCAAGAAGGATCTCTTAGCAATATTTTGGAGAGTGTGTTTGGTTCCATTAGCAATTATAATTGTTTGAGTTTAGGAGGAAGTGAGGAACTTGGAAACATGGTTAAAGAAGGGTATGAGTTAATTGCTAAGTTTAATTTGGAAGATTATTTTCATTTTAAGTTTTTGGATTTTTATGGTGTGAAGAGAAGGTGTCATAAATTGGCGGCTAAGGTCACTAGCGTGGTTGGTCAAATTGTGGAAGAACGAAAAAGAACTAAAGAGTTAGTTATTGGGGACAATGATTTTCTTAGCACTTTGTTATCTTTACCTAAAGAGGAAAGATTAGGTGATTCCGATATGGTGGCAATTCTATGGGTAAGTTTCTAATTCTTCTCTCATCAAGTGATTATATAATTATATATTATTTATATTTGTTTCTTCTTTTCGGCTTAGTTTATATATATATATTCTGCATGTAGAGTTAATTAAGTAGTTGATTCTTATATAACCATGCATGAATATGTTTGCTATTTTGTGTAGGAAATGATATTTCGAGGAACAGACACAGTTGCTATACTCCTTGAATGGATCATGGCAAGGATGGTTTTACACCAAGACATACAAATGAAAGCCCGTCAAGAGATTGACACATGTGTTGGCCAAAACAGTCATGTGAGAGACTCAGACATTCCTAATCTCCCTTACCTTCAAGCCATAGTAAAGGAGGTGCTTCGACTACACCCACCGGGCCCACTATTATCATGGGCCCGTCTTGCAATCCACGATGTTCATGTAGATAAAACCCTTGTGCCAGCTGGCACAACAACAATGGTAAACATGTGGGCTATATCTCATGACTCCTCTATTTGGGAAGAACCATTGACTTTTAAGCCCGAACGATTTCTAAAAGAAGATGTTTCTATTATGGGCTCAGACTTGAGGCTTGCACCTTTTGGTGCAGGTCGTAGGGTTTGTCCAGGAAGAGCCTTAGGCTTAGCCACGGTTCATCTCTGGCTAGCACAACTTCTTCATAATTTTGTGTGGCTTCCAGCACAAGTACCTGTGGATCTTTCAGAAAGTCTTAAGCTTTCTCTTGAAATGAAGAATCCTCTGAAATGTTCAGTAGTTCGTCGTAAGAGCATGACCATGTGAAATAAGCAACAAGAATATGGATTTGTCGTCAATGTACTAATATATCATGTTTAATATTAAAAGTTGAAAGTATTTTCTCCTTCTTTAGGACCTTTGATATTACCTTAAAAGTATACAATGCAATATTTAGCGATGAGTTTTCTATAATAATGAAACTTACGCTTATTTCACGATTTCTAAGGGTATCAAATTATTGAAGTAATAAGTAGTGGGAGATTACTAACAAATTATGTCTCTTCCAAATTATAAAATGTAAATTATTGTAATCGTAATTGTAATGTAGTGAAGTTGCTTGTGATGTTCATTTTGTTTCTCTTCATCTAATGAATATTTCCTGTTTTATTCTTTATCTATCTCTCACCTCTCTCTCTCCCAAGTTTTCAAAATGACAGCTTGGTTCATTTTATATGCTTTTGTTTCATGTCATTTTTTTTTAATCGGTTGGATTGTATCTCAATTCAAAATTTTGAAACGATTCTTGACCCTAGTTAATCGGTTGGATTTTATCATTTTATATTCTTTTCTATTTCTCTTGTCACACTTCAAACTAACCGGTGCTTCTTTCCCTTAAGAGACATAAATAGTTTAATGCTAACTAACCAGTGTATAGCAAATATGGAAAATCACGAATATATTTACAATTTTTTACATATTTTATTTCTTCAGGTGTCAGCCGATAATTACAGTTTTATTGTATATATATTTACAATTAGTTTTTATTTATATCATTGTATAGAGACAATTTCAATGTTAATTACCGTAAAAAATAACAAGTAATATCAACAATAAATTAACCTTTACCAAAAAAATCAACTATTAGGTAATAAATTAAATTAAATATTATAAATAGATTTTTTTTTTAAAACTCGGTATTCGATCTAAGGACCGACTAATTTGAGGGGACCAGAGCAAAACTCTGTATGGACTTGTCCACCAAAATTGGCACCAGAGGAAATCGAACCTGAGACATTGAGAGTAGCACACTCCAAGATCTCAAGCCAACTACTAGGCCAACTCCAAATGGGTTTGAATCCTAAATTTACAAAATTAAAAACATTTAATCCTCATTTTACACTCTAGTTAAAAAAAATCAAGCAAGAGTTCCAAATCAATTCCTTTCTGAATATACATATATATATAAGAGAAATGATATTTGAACAATCATTTTTTGACAATTTTTGTGCTAATTTTCTCTCTCATATTAACATTATGTTTTTATTTTCTCTCTCTATTACTTTAGTTTTTCTGTCAATACATCATTTTGTTTGTAAAATTTTGGCTGTTTAAAAAATTATCGTGTAAATGGATGTTCAAATAACACAACTCTAAATATAAAAATATATAAGGGGCAATATCAAGTATTACTTTTGAGCTATTCTTCCATGGTCACAAGACCAAATAAATAGTCTTTAGACACACTCACATTAAAAGATTATCTTCAAAATATTTAATTATTTTTTTATTAATTTTCTTTTTATTATTAAAAAAATACTTGTTTATGTGTATGTAACCAAACACTATTTGTTTGGTCCTTGACCATTTTAGAATTTCTCATTACTTTTTGTTATGGGAATGTCCCACCACTAGGTCACTGGCCAAAGCTTAAGCCTTTATGTCAATTATAATCACGTCTCAAAACCTGTGGGTCTCTCTACTTTTGGTTTTCTATTTGTTTATGATGATGACCTTGTGTACGTAACTACTAAACGCATTCAATTTTAAACCTGTGAAAAACGCATGTCGTTTTTCTTTCCAATAAACATTTTCCCCGAAAAAACACAGATAATTTATTAAAGAACTCATGAAGTGTTTATATGAGTGCAAATATCTAGGTTAGTGAATTCAAGTAAGTTTTTGTTTGTTTTTTTCTTTCGCATCGGTTTGCGACCCATTAAAGGTGGACGACTAATCTGGTTCGTGCGTAGAGGCATGCGCACTGACCAACCGTTGTTCCCCTGGAAATCAAACCCGATATCCCCGGATACATTTTCTCTTATCTTTTGCTCAACACGACTTTTTTTCCAACTCCAACTTTTTCGCCTCTTACTCTTATGAATCAACGGTAGTCTTAGGGTTTGATATAGAAGAGATTGTTCATGGTTTTTTCTAGACAGGCGAATAGGTTCTTGGAAACAACTCCTTGCCACTGGAGCCCAAACAACTTGGTTTTTTTTGTTTGTTTTAAAGGCAAATGATGTTATATAATAACCACGTCGAGAGACAAGATGACTAAGGATGGAACAATGCAAGTAAAAGAAAGATGAACAATTTAGCTCACTAGAAACTCAATTTTGAACTCAAATAGTTAAAGAAATTCAATTAAAAATGAATTATTCAAAAGAATCTAAATTTAAATCCCCATTGAAATATTATTTGTATTATTTCTGAGACTTTACTTACTTCCAAAGGCATCTAAAATGATCCAATTTTGGTATGTAATACAAGTAAAATAGAGAAGCAATCAATATCATTTTGGAACAATACAATTTTTTAAAGTAAATTATCTGATATGAAATCACTTTTTTTGTCTACACCGTCTAAAGTAGAATGTCAAATATTCAATCTCTTCTAAGTTCCCCGACAAATTTAACTACAAATATTTGTTTATAAAAAAATCACTATTTTGAGAAGAATGGACGGTAATAGCATTAATCCACTTTTTTTTTTAGGGATAATCCACTTCTTTCTTGGTGAGTGGAATTTTGGAGTCTTATTTTTCTAGCTAGGATTCTCTATATTTCTTAAAAGAAATGATTGTTTCATTTAAAGAGGTACTTAAAAGAAATGATTGTTTCATTTAAAGAGATATATAAAAAGAAGGTTGGAAAGAAAAAAAAAGTTTTGAAGGTTGTGGAATCTGCTATCTTTTTTTATTTGTTTTATTTCTTTAAACGGAGACGTTCAGATTTGAAAGGTTTCTTTTCATTTCTTAAAAGAAATTGAGATATTCATTTGAAATAAGTTAATACTTAAAATTTTGAAAAAAAATCTCTTCAGTACACCTTGTACTGAGGAGCACACACCACCAATGTTAACATATCCCATTTTTATGTCTTCAATTTTTTTTTTAAAGAAAAACATATTTGGATGGTAATTTTTGTTATAGGCGGTGATATCAATTATCTACTTTGTGTATATAATTTTTTTTATAAACAAATATTAGTTGTTAGTATCAAACTCTGAATGTCGTTCTTATATTCTCAGTGTTCCAAGTCTTTAAGAGAAATATTAGAAGAAAAATAACAAATATTTTTCAAAATGGATGTGTGCTATTCATTTTATAATTGTCAAATAGTATGAATCCATGATATTTTTTTTGTTTTTGAGAGGTAGTATGACGACTTCTATAAAACCAGATTCTTTAAAGTAATTAAAGATAGTTAAGTCACGTCCCCAAAGTTTTTGGCTTTTCCAGTATCAAATATCTATATGAATCATTGTCATATTCTCGTAGTCTCCTACAGCGTAAAAGATAAAATCCATTTTTAATCATTATTTTCTTATGAACAAAGGCAAATCCCTTTATATTCCTTTTGAAGAAGGAGTACATACATACTACTCACACTTCCAATAACCGTGCTAATGCTCCACAAATCTTTTGTCCTATTGAATTGGGGCCCCAAATAGCATGAACTTAAAGTTAACATATTCGTTTTCAGTCCTTGTACCATTATTTCATAGTTTTATATGCAAAAAATTTACGAAGATTCTGCATTATCCGTTCACCAGGAATGTTATTAATTAATTGATATTAGTAAATTTGAGATTATACTTTTGTTTCTTTGCCCCTTTGAAATGCCCAAGACCACCATAATCCCATGTTGCATAGTCACGTATTTTATGTTTGCGTGGAGGCTGTTCCGTGACAGATTGTGACGACTTGAGGTGTAATCTCTTCAAAAGCTTGTTTTTGTGTGTTTGGGTGTGGACATGTGGAGGATGCTCAACATTTATTTTCATCGTGCAGCACCTTCGGCTCTCTTTGGCCGTTAGTGTGGTCTTGAATTGGTTTCTCGGGGGCGGACATTCAGATTATTTCATATCACTTCATTCAGTTTAATTATTCCACGGGTGGTTGGAAAGCTCAACGTTTTTTCTTACAACTTAATCAAATTTGGCGATTTGAGACGTAATCTCTTCAGAAGCTCGTTTTTGTGTGTCTGAGTTGTGTGGAATGAACGTAATAGTCGATTATTTAAGAATAAAGAAAATTCCATACCTGAGCTACTAGATAGTAAAGTTATATTATTTTTGATAGTTGAAGGCTAATTTTGTTTTTGGTGTTCACGGGTGGTGGTCGAGCCCGTTATTGTGTTTGGGCATCGGCTAACCGATTTTTATTATTTCTGACTAACTACTGTAAATTTTAGTGATCTTTTTTGTACGTCTTGTGCTAATGAGACTGATCTGTCAGTGTTAATATATTTGCTGGTTAAAAAAAAGTTTCTTTTTTTTGAAAATTAAAAAAAGTGTTTTATTTTGTTCATAATATATTGCATTTTTTAAGGAAAGATAATATATTGCATAGTTACAACACAAGCGGAGCATAGAAAATTAAATAAGTAATAATATATTGATCCATGAAAAACTCATTTGATTTTTTTATGAGAGAGAAAAAAATCTCACTTGATAACTATATTAATTAACTAAAGGCATATTTAATGACCAAAATAACTAAATAAAAAACACTTTTGGGTATATTTTATTTTTATTTTTAATACATTCACGAATTATAGTGACAATGTCTCTACATTCGAGAATCAAAATAATTTTGTATTCATTAAGAAAAGGACTTACTTTTTATGCGATTTTTTCCTTCTTTTTAATATATAGCTATATGTTAACTAAAACATTCATTCATAGTAAACATCTTCAAAATAATTGAGAAGGATAATAATAATAATAATAATAATAATAATAATAATAATAATAATAATAATAATAATAATAATAATAATAATAATAATAATAATAATAATAATAATAATAATAATAATAAAGCAAAGGACAATATAGGAAAGACACAATGTTAATTGGCATGCAATGTGTAGAATTGATTTTGCTAAATGCAGAAGTTGGGATTTGTTACTTCAACTAAACTCAATTCTAAAGAGCAAAATTGATTCACTTAAAAATATCCAAACAACTTTGCAACATGGTTAACCCAAATTTGTGGCATAAGAACTCACGTTTGGCTTTACAGAAGCGGAACCAGACGGGCACATGGTGAGACTAGTTCTACAACATTGTAGGTCTAAGGCTACACCTATTATTTTATGGCATATGTAATCAACAAGATAATGATTTAGATTCCCTCAAAAAAAAAGAAAGATAATGATTTAGATTTTTGGAGGATTTGAAGCAACTTACCCTCACCATTTTAATATTTCAGTTTTGTGTTGAAGGAAGACGTAGGTGATTTCATTCTTCCCAAAACTAGCTGAAGAAGACCTTAAGTATGTAGAGGTCCAAGAAGGTGATGGTTTGGGCCTGTTACAAGCTCTCTAATGGAGATAAGGAACAGAATTCCAGTTGTATTGTGTTATTTTTTATGATTAACTTGTCGTTGATAGTGTTAACTCCAAAAGAATAGATGAATTTAGAAATTTTTAATGAGTGTTTGGAGACATCTTATTTTTTGAACCAAACAGTAATGTTCGTTTTTGTAAGAAGACGAACACGTGTGGTTGTCTGTTCTCTTATAAGGATTGTTACATCTTTTTGGCTTAATCTCCATATTTACAAGACTTTACTAAGTTGTATTTAAGACATTATTTTCAACAAAATATTTCCATCATTAGTTTCTTAACAGGCACAAGTTAACATTTCCCAATTACTTTTGCTAAAATTCATTTATCACAAATTTTGTTGTTTAGTTCGTAGGTTTTTTTTTGTTGCAAAGTTGTGATGTATTAAAGTTGAGTTCATAATTCTACTATGAACAAAATGCCAAACGCAAGGAAGAATATAAAATTCGCAATTGCTCTTTAGACCCTCTAAAAAGATTGAACGGTGTTTGATTATCATTTAGCATCGAATAAGAGTTAATTCTTGTTTGAGCTCTTTTTAAATCAAGTAAATCACTTTTAAAATCGGTTTGACCGATTTAGAAAATGTTTTAAGGGCAATTAACTATCATTCAAATTTATGTGTTTGTGAGCAATTGTTAACTGCCTAAAAATTATTCTCTTGACTGGTTTATGTTTACTCAATAGTTTCTTGGTCTTGGTTAAAAAAAAAACTTATGACCATTACTTTTCCTACCTTACTTATGTTATTCTCGCGCGCCCTATGTTTTTTTTAAAAATGTCCCTGTGATTTTCAGATTTTAGAATCCGAACTGAGTTTTTTCTTTGTTATAGGGTGAAAAAAAATGTGTTTTTCCATCTATTCGGATTTTATAATCCGAAAACTTCAATAAATAGGACGTGCTCCTTGATTTTTTCGGATTATAGAATCCGAAAACACCCTTTTTGAAGGGAAAAAAAATTCGGATTATATAATCCGAATTGTATCAACACAAATTTTAAACATGTTTGTAGCATGAATAGTCATTTTAAGGACAATATTAATCTTCCTAACTCTCATCCTTCTGTTTTGTGTCATTGTTAGATGTTCTTAGTCAAAAATCCGGTTTTCGGGCTACTTGATGAGATTGCTCCGAAATTTCTCCAGAAAATCAGGGGAAAAAATCAAGGATCAAGACACACTTAGAAGGAACTTCTTTTGAGACTCTGCCCCTCAAAAAACAAAACTCCATTGTTTAAACCCATTTTTAGTTTTTTTTTTTTAAATTTTCATATTCTCAAAAAAATCTAAAAAAATTGCATTAGTTTTATTTGATTTTTAGATTTTTTTGTGGTATTTTTATGATTTTATTTGACATATTTTTATCATTTTTTTACTTTGTCTTTTTTTTTTAAAAATCAAAATTTAAAACTGCTGAAATGAGAGAGATTCCGATTGCTGATTATACATAAACATATTTCAAATTATAAAATTTGAACTCAGTTTTAATGTTTTTGGATTTATAATCCGAAAATCCAGGGACATTTTTAAAATTTTTACAAGACACATAAAAATGCTATAGAATGAAAAAAGTAATAGTCAAAACTTATTCGTCTACAAGAAAACAAGATCCATTTAATTCACTCCAAAGCCTATAATTTTTATAGGCCAACCCATATGGAACAACGAATGGGCTTTAACTTTCCAGCCTAGGGATAATGGGAAACACAAATAAAAATAAACATAAAAAGAAAATTGTTGTTCCCATGTCAAAGATTGTTAGGAAACACTACGAAATTATCAATATAATCTCGTTGGCAATTAACTGCCGATGAATTTTGGCCTATAAGAGAGTAAAGTGTCTCTATACATTTTTTTTTGACAAAAAGTGTCTGTATACATGGAACCCGATTCCACGACATATGATGGAGTACCATGCAATATATGATTTTTTTTGTTTATTTATTGAGATTTGAGGGCATAGGAATCAACGTCAATACGTACAATATAGAGACACATACGTTACATTTTAGTATTTCAAGATTAATACATTGGTCCCTATTTCATTGCTTTTTTGTTTTGATTCCAATTTCCACCTCTATATATCACATTCCAACCGTGTCTTCCTCCTTATAACCGGTAACAACTGACGAGAAAAACAGAAGCTCCAACACAAAGAAAGGAAGGAAGCAATGACCACCACCAAACAGGTTAATTTACATTGCATGAATGAATGCACATATATTATTATAATATAGATCTAATCTAATAATTTATTATATATTGAATTTGTGCAGATGGATGTAGAGAGAAATGATCATGAAAAACTGAAGCATCTTGGATTTGTGAGAATTGCTGCTATTCATGCTTTTGTTTGCATGTCGAGTCTGTATGACTATGCAAAACAAAACTCAGGACCTTTGAGATCTGCTGTTGGAACCGTTGAAGGTACTGTCACTACCGTTCTTGGTCCTGTTTACAACAAATTCAAGCCTCTCCCTCAAGATCTCCTTGTTTTTTTCGACAACAAGGTCTTTTTCTATCTCACTCTTTTTTTGTTTTCTTTTTTCTTTTGTTTGATGAAAATTCTTAACAAAAGGTCCTTGATAATTTGTGTTTCTTTTTTATGTTATTTATGATGATGATCATTTGCAATTGAATTCAGATCAGATCTGTTTGTTACGTTCTGCCATGAATATCAGGGAAAAACAACAACCTCTTTTTGTATACATGAACCTATTATGTGCATGCATCTATAGTAACAATGTTTGTTTTTTATTCTGTTTTTTTGGACATTATTATACTAACATGTAATTTATAAGTTCTCTGTCAACAGAACAAAGCCTTGAAACTTGACATGCATGCAATTTGATTCTTATGTTACTTCATTCTCTAGTCTTGTTAACAATTCTATGTTTATGTATTTTGTGTCCTTTTATTCTCTTTGATTGAGTGCATGTTTAGTATTACAGTGATTTCGTCACTAGAATGATTTTGCAAAAGCTACAAAGTGTAGCCTTTGAAAATCAAGGTGACTCGTCGTGGTTCTGACAAACAAATTGTAATGCCAAACATGTATGCAATTGCCTAGCATACTTTTAGATATAAAGCAAAAAACAAAAATTGGTAATCAATAAGCTGTGATAACATTTTTTTGTACCAAACTCATTGGGAATTGAGGCTTTACATTAGAATTTATGCATAACCTACCAGCCCACTGTGCTCATTGAGAATTGAGGCTTTATAATAGAATTTATGTATAACCTATCAACGGAAAATGTTGAATTTGAAACCAAGTCACATCGCGCGGGAATGGATGATCTTCCAACCATATGTGCCAACTGCGTTTTGCTGGTGATAGCATTTTACAAATACTAATAATAAGTGTTTTAGTCTAGGCAGGGAATGATTAAATGAGAAATTAGGACAATGTTAAACAATTTTTTGTTAAAACTGTTATTTTATGATTGTGACAGGTGGATGAAGCAACCAACAAATTTGAAGAGCATGCTCCTACTTTTGTAAAACAAGTAGCAAACCAAGCTAAAGGTTTGATTCAAGAGGCGACACACAAAGCTGAGAAAGTAGTGAATGAGGCTCAATCTGGTGGGGCAAAAGCAGCTGCAAGTTATGTAGCTACAGAATCTAAACAAATTGTGCTAACAGGTTCGGTAAAACTATGGTCAGGTCTTAACCACTATCCACCAATCCATGCAGTGGCAGAGATGGCAGTTCCAACAGCTGCACATTGGTCAGAAAAGTACAACAATGTTGTTAAGGACATTACTGGAAAGGGATATGCTGTGTTTGGTTATTTGCCTTTGATTCCTATTGATGAAATAGCCAAGGCATTTAAACAAGGAGAAGGTAATGTGAGTGCAGATCATGAAACATCTTCTGGTGAAGATTATTCTGATTGAGTACTACTACTAGTAATTTTCTTCACATAATGTGGTTGAGAAAGATGTAGAGGGTGTGTAGGTATGAATGGAAATGTAAGAAATTATGAGAACAGACTATGTAGCTTAATATTAACAAAGTCTGTGGAACATAATATGATCATGCCAATTCTGAGTTAAATATGAAGCTTGTTTTGTCTTTTTCTTGCATAAAATATTGTTTTGATTATGTTTTGGCCGTATTGATTATACTTTGGGACCAACTGAGTATTGGTCCAGGATGGACACCTGAACCTTTCATAACAGGAAAAAAGAAAAAACTAATTTGAATATTGATATAAATATTCTTTTAAAGTTGTGAGAAAATTTTGTTTTTAATTACATTCTCAAACTTTGAACTCTACACATCTTCAATTTGTTTTCCATTTTTTGGTTTCTTATCGGTTACTTCCTAATGTTTACTTATTGCACACTTGAAATTATTTTATTCCAAGATGTAAGAAATGGAAAAATTTGTTGACAGAACTAGACAATTTTAACATAACTTTTTTTTTTTTAAAACAGCTAATTTTAACATAACTTCATCACGTGAAAATTTCAGTATTCACATGGAAAAATTCATAGCCGACACTTTCTCCATACTTCATGATCATCTCTAATACTATATCTTCTTTACACCTAGGATCTTGCCTTGCCTAACATAGTGAGCCTCTTCTTAGCTTCACCCATTTTGATTTATGAGAAATAGCAACACAAACCTTGTAACACTTTATGAATTGTTTGATGGATTTGAAATCTAAGATCCATTAAATCACCAGTCCTAGAAGACATTTTATGAATGAGTCTAAAAAATGTTATCAAATCTCTTCATTTTATAGTAATATGAATATATCTTTTTTTTTAAAACGAAATTACAAGAGCCATTAAAAACTCACACAGACAAGCGGATGAAGTGAAATTCGAACCTCGATCACAGTGTCTGATATAACAATTTCTACCATTTTGTCAGTTGAGTTAGGACATGTGAACATTTGAGTACATCTCTTAATTATGTTTAATAGTACAATTCAATTAAATCAAATTGGGATCATGTAAGCAATTAAATATTCCCAATTGCTCCGTGCAGCATTAACACATAACCAACACCAAGTTGTAATAAACAAGGGGCAGCCAGTGCTAATTCTTGCAGAGCAACAGGAAAGTCTGAGCAGAAAATTCAGCAACATGATGTTTAAAAATAAATAGGCTTAATTATGCTTTTGGTATAGTAATATTTTGGTTTTAATATATGTATTTTTTTTTTAATCTTTCGGTTTTCAGAGAAAAAGACCTTGATAATATAAAAGTTCCACTACGAGATAAGTATAACTTGATCAAGAATTATTTCAACTAAAAATCAAACTTAGGTTCTCCAGAACGATCCATCTTTAAATCACTTCTTCTTTAAGGTTAAGATTTTTTCTGGGTTGAATTGAGTAAGGGCAATAAAGTTTGTCAAAAACAACCCAGAAGGAGAAAAGAGGATATTTTTTTCCATCAATCTTGAAGTGTGATTTTCTCTAGGTCTTAAGTTTAAATCTTTTAAGTTACAACAATTTATGTGTTGGATCAATCCATAATAGAGTTTTGCTTTAACTTCAACTGAATCCTCTCTAGTCGACAGTAAAATTGATTCTCAGATTAATCGATCTTTGGTCGTATAACGAGTTTTTAAAAAAAAAAATTACCATGTCAATGGTGAGTGAAATGATCATCAGCTTGTTTTTGTCTTTTTCTTGCTTAAAATGTTGTTTTGATTATGTTTTAGCCGTATTGGTTATGCTTTGGGACCATTGAGTTTTGGATGGTTCGTTCAGGATGGACACCTAAACATTTCATAACACGAAAAAGTAATAATTAATTTGACCATAATAATACATTTTGTTTATGTGGATTTGGTTGAGTTGATAGGAACAATGCATAATTTATGAGTCGGAGTTTAATCATCAAACACCTCACTTATTCACCGTAAAAAATATGAATTTCTAATTACTTGACTAGTTGAAGAAAAAACATGTTAGACGAAGGCTTAATTCCTTGTCTTTTATTCAAAGACAAGATATAAGAAATGAAAATGTTTGTTGAAATTTGTTGACATATTAAATATTCACCTATACATCAACTTATTCAATTTGAAGGACAAAAACCGACAATTATAACATAACTTCATCACGTGAAAATTCCAATTTTCACATGAAAAAGTTCATTCTCCTAGTGCACACCCATCGTTATTATAGCAACAAAAGATGGCAACCTTGAAGGCTACATCATCCCTTACTTTGTCATCACCTACTCTGCATGTCTGCCTCCATCTTTAACAACTCCTTACACTTTCTTCTAACTTTATCATCTTCAATACTATGAGATATAGGAACACACTTTGTAACACTTTTTGAGATTGTTTGATGGATTTCTTTCATGAAATCCAAGTAAGATCTATTAAATTATCAATCCTACTTGTTATTTGATGAGAGCCGCTATGGAACCCACATGATATTTTCCATCCACTGCACAAATAAGGGGAAGGAGGTAATGCAACCTAAGAGAATGAGAATGAGAGGAAGATGTAATGCAACTCATAATAAGGTTTATAATGATACGAGAGAAACCAAAATTCCAAAAGGGTTAGCCTCAGGGGGCGGATCTGGGATGAAATAATTAGTGTGGCGAAATATTTTAGCGAAGTTAACTACGCTAAAAATAAAAAATATTGTTCATATATTAGTGGAATTTAACTTTATTTTTTTAATTATAACTTAAATAATATTATAAAAAAGATAAAATATTTTAAATGAATGGTCAATTCGAAGTAAAAAAATCTCACTCAAAAGGGTATCCCTTTATATATATATATATATATATATTTACAAACGTTTAATATATGCTGATGTTGCAACTAATAAAACATATAAAACATTATAGTCTAGTGGTTGATGAGTTATTCTTAAAGTTTATGTCATGTCGATTTCGTCATTTTTTTTTTTTTACATTTATGTTATATTAATTAATTCTTTATAAAAAGTATGACAAAAACAATAGGCAAGACTTGAATCCAAGACAAAAAAAAATATGACAAAAACAATAGGAAAGACTTGAACCAAGACAAATGAGTTAGAAAAAACCTTACCACTACACAAAACCAATGCATCATATGTGATTGTATTTCCAAATTGAAGATATATGATATAAAATTTGGGCTAAAAAAAGAAAATTGGACTGAGTTGGTGTGACAATAGCCACAGCCAGCCTTGAAGGAATCCGCCCCTGGTTAGCCTTAGAAAATCTCAATACACTCTATCACAAACTTTCTCGAAGTCAACTTTAAGCATCAAAAGGTCTTCTTACCAATATAATGAACAATTTCTTGAGCGACTGTTACATTATGGGAAACACCTCTATTAGGACTAAAGGAGATTTGAAGAGGGGGAATGAACTCAATTATTATTAATATTATCCTTCCTATTTAATTTTCAAAGTATTTTTTTAATCTGTTAAGTATAAAATATAAAAATAATGAGAAGTCTATGAAGTATGCGATAATCTATTCATCAACCTTTGCTGTTAAGATGTTAGAGAATGTTGGAGACTTCTTCGCAATAGGCTACCAACAAAAGATAATCTAGTGCGGCTAAGAGTCCTACACAGGGACGATACCGGGTGTGTGGGAGGATGTGACTCAATAGAAAATGCAGATCACCTTCTTTTCAGCTGCGACATCTTTGGCAGTGTATGGTTCGTGGTCTTGCAGTGGCTCGATGTTTCTTTCGTAGCTCATGTTGAGTGTCGTAATCATTATCTTCAGTTTGGGCACTTGGCCGGGTTACCGCATTTTTCACATTCATTCCTTAGGATTTATCTAGCTAGCTTGTGTTTGTGTATTCTAGAAGGAGAGGAACAAATGAGTTTTTCATCAAAAAGCTTCGGAAATTCACATTGTAGCTGACATGGTTAAACTTTTATCTTTCCAATGGCTTAAGGCTAATTTGCACACTTTTGTTTTCAACTATCATGACTGGTGGCTGCACCCTTTGTCTTGTATGGGTGTTGTGATGTAATCTTCATGTTATTTTCTATTTTGATTCAGGTGATCCCTCTTGAGGCACCGGTGACTTGACATTGTATTTATTTTGGGTGATTCTCTTTTGCACGTTTTGTGCAAGACGAATCACTTCTGGTTAATCAAAGTTCCATTTTGCCTTGTTTAAAAAAAATTAAGAACTAAATAGGAAAATATTGGTATTTAAAAAACTAAATCGAGTTTACTCTTTTTTTTTTACAAGAAATCGGGAGTTTACTTTTTTTTTTTAAAGGAGAAATCGAGAGTTTACTTTGATTGTCATGTTCGAGAGTACTAACGAAAATAAATTGAAATATTTCGGTCTATATCTCAATATGATATAAACGGTTTTTTTTTCCCTTAAAATATATTAACTGATTTTTTTTTTAAAAAAATAAAATTACTTTTTTTTCGACAGAGAGAAAAAAAAATTACTTGTTGTCAAATAATATGTAACATTTTATTTCAAAAATAAAAAAATAACATGTAACATTTTAATTTTTAATCCACTATGTCAGTCTAAAAGTCATCATATTAAGGACATTATCATGTCACTATATTTGAAAGACAATATAGTCAGTTACTACTTGTTTTTTGTGCAATGACAAATTGGGACTTTTTTTTAAACCGTGTCATTAAAGATGATAATAAGTGTTAACTTAAAAAAAAAAATTATATTATAAAATGATTAAAATTCGACTTAATCAGAAACTACAAAGTCATGATTTACTAGAACAAGCTATGGCAAACACTAGCCTAATATAATTGTTTTTCGTTGTTGGTCAACAGTATTTTATCCCATTTCAAAAGTATTTACAAATTTCTTTCTAAAATCCACAAACACTCAGAAGTAAAATATTCATATGAACTTTTTAGAAAATCATAACCCAAGGAAGTTTAAACATAGTTAAATGATCCTATCATTTATTTGGATCTACAATACATTCTGATATATTAAACACAAACTTTTATTTCTATATGATCATATAATAAGCAACATTTAATACTTTAAGCATGAATAAGTTTGAAG
>Ga0315915_1002272_pt1 | contig 24153 bp, 11 predicted proteins | sample MpolbnodulesMG_FD_207738 | JGI IMG/M metagenome (GOLD analysis project Ga0315915, IMG submission 207738) | Medicago polymorpha root nodule microbial communities from Los Angeles, California, United States - branched nodules | ecosystem: Host-associated > Plants > Roots > Nodule | place: USA...
AACCTCATACTAACAAAATAAGCTTTTTTTAATTTCACACCATGATTTTATACAGTCATTTGTCAAAATTAGGTGTGACTTTCATAACTCAGTACACTCTATGCTTAAATATAAATACAATATAACAACAAACAAATAGAGAACATCTTACCTAGTTTCAGTCTTACAATAGGCCTCTCGTAATCATTTCACGAAGAAGTTTCTCCGCCTTATCATTTTCATCTTTATTAAACAAAGAACAGATGATTATTTCATAAGTAACAGCGTTTGGAATGCAACCATTTTCTTCCATTTTTGACAGCAAATCCAATGATTCATCAAACAAGCCTTGGCTACAAAACCCTTGAATCATAACGGTATATGTATTGACATCTAGAATGTAGCCTTTGACCAAAAGATCTTCAAAAACTCTCCGTGCATCCTCTAGTCTTCCATCTTTGCATAGTCCATCAACAAGTGTTGTGTATGTACACATATCTGGCTGAATTCCTTCGTCTTTCATCTTTGTTAACAACGCAATTGCCTTGTCAACCTGATGGTTTTTGCATAAAGCATCCAATAGAGAATTGTAAGTAACTATATTAGGTGGTTGACCTCTATCATGCATCTCATCGACTAGCTTCAAAGCATAAGAGATTTTCCCCAATTTACACAAACCATCAATAAGGGAATTGTAAGTTACCACATTAGGAATAATTTTTTTGCAACGCATTTCTTTAAAGAGTTTCATGGCTTCATCCACCATTTTAATCTTACAAAATCCGTTAATCATGATATTGTAGCTCCAAACATTGGCAGTCACTCCTCTATGAGACATAGTGTTGAATATACTCGTAGCCTTATTCACTTCTTTAACTAGGCAGTATCCATCCATTAAAGAGTTATAAGTAACAACATCAGGTTTAATGCCTTGTTTCATCATCATAGCTAACACATTTTTAGCTTCTTTCACCCTTCCTTCCTTACAAAATCCATCAACCAATATATTAAAGGTATACACAGTTGGGTTGATGTTTTCTGATACCATTTTATGAAACAAACCAATTGCATCTTTCATTTTACCCACAATGCAGAAGCCACTAATTAAAGAATTATAAGTGAAAACATTAGGGAAAATCCTCTTGGAAACCATTTCAGAATATAAATCAAAAGCATCATTAACAAGTTTATCTTTGCACATATTATCAATAATCATGCTGTACATTACCGCATTAGGCTGTTGAACCAATTTTCCATCAACTCGTCTCAGCAATTGCAAAGCTGCTCTTGTTTGTCCAAGTTTACATAATCCGTTGATCAAGGTTCCATAACTAACTTGGTCCAAATGAAATCCCAGCGCTACCACCTTGTCATGAAAATGCAACGCTTGATGGATGTGACCCTTGAGGCAGAGACCCTTGATGAGTGCAGTTAAAGTTATGGCATTTGGGTGATAACCCTTCTTGAAAATCTTGGCGAGTACAGAAAAAGAAAAATGGTTTTGACCCAATTGAGAAAAACAATTAATCAAGATGTTCAAAGTGACCAAATCTGAAGCAATTCCGTTAAATTCCATTTGTCGATGAAGTGAAATAGGAGTGTGGTAACAATTGATCTTAACAAGAGAACCTAAAATCTTACCAAATTCAAAAATGGATGGGGTAGGGTTCGATTGAATGATGAAACGAGATCGTGTTTATTGTCATCTTGAAGGATTGTTGTTGAGCTTGAAGAAGAAGAAGAAGAAGAAGAATAGGGTAATAAACGAATCAGAAAATTAGGGATGAATACAGAGACGGAAGAAACATGCCTCAAATTTGAAAATGACATAGTTGTTTGGTTTGCGTAGATAACAATGTTGAGGTGAATTCTTTGTTTGAAAGATAGATACATACGGTTATTTCATTTCATTTCAGATCATAGAAATTCTGTGTTCTTCCCCTACTTGATTTGCCATTTTTATGACACACTTGTTGAGTTTACTTTACCTTTTTTTTTTTTTTTTGTTTAATTGTTTAAATTAACTCTCAAAAATACGTCTAAAAATGATTTTGTAAAATTTTAAAAAAATACATATTTTAACTTTTGAATTTGAGATTCTTTTTTTTTACCCTATAATATACGCATGTTCCAGAAGAAAAAAAATCTAAAGATTGAATTTTTTCGTAATTTATTCCAGGCATCTTTAGGATGTTAAAACATGGCTTTAAACAAAAAAATTAGATTTTTTCCGACTCGGGACAGATTTATTATGAATTTTTATTCCTAATAATTATGAATTTCTTAAACAATTCATAATTAATTTGTACTTGTTTAAAAACTCCATAATTGCATGGTGAAGGTTCTTATGACGTTCTAACCATTCCTACAAAATTAGAGAACGATATTTGACCTGTATGTATACGCTTACACGGAACAAAATTGCAATTTCGCACGTTTTGGTTGAAAAATTAAAATAAATTGAAACGTATTTGAAATGCTACGAAACTTTGCAGATCCTTTTTTTATATTTCTATAGATGTCTTTGCAAACAATCAGCTCAAAATTCGATTTCTAGGTTGAGTTTTCGTTGTTTTGTTTTTTGCGTTTTAAAATTTAATAATTAATTCATTCTTAGTTGAAAAATTATTCTTTTTTTGTGTAAAGTCATATTTTAATGTCCTAAACATGCCTGGAAAAAAAATCATGAATAAATTCAACCTCTAAGTAACTTTTTTAGACTTCAACTATATTACATGGTCAAAAACAATAAGAATCTCAAATTATAGAGTTAGAATATGTGTTTTTTATTTTACAGGTTCATTTTTCAGACTTCACATATATTACAGGTTCAATTTTAATTACCCCCATTTTTTTAAATGTTGAGTTTAGTTCTCAAACAATAATACACCTACCCAAGAGCGGATAGATGAGATATAACGAGTTTCTTTTATCTCAACTAAAGTCCTGGGTTCGAATCCAGTCTTAGGCATGCAACAATGTTAAAACTCTTAAGAGAGAGTTTGCCACCCATTTGGATTCCACAATGCTCGAGCGAATAGTATCCGCAGTTGCACGTGGATCCCGCACGTAAGGATCACCGTGCGATCAACAGAGGTAGTTAGCTATCGGAGGGATAACTTGTGTTTGGGGTCTGTTGCAATAACTTGACAAAGAAGATGATGAAGATGAACATGATGAAGTGTGCACATAAATTCAAAAGATTGTTGTATATCTTGATTGTTGGGAAGATGCTACTGCACTTGAAACCTGAAAAGTTTAATGGTTATGCATATAAAACTCAAAGCGCATGGGGTTACCACACTAACCTTTAAGTTCGATTCGCCCCCACCAATAACTGTATATTGGATGCAATAGGAGTGACCGACGAATCCCCTTCAGAATACTATGAGTTCCTTGACGTGTATTATACAACCACACCAAGCGTATCTCCTAACACTATTTTACAGATTTATGGTTCCAACAATTCACTCATGCATTAGTGAATTGATGGATGATTTAGAGTAAGAGAATGAGGGAGAATTATTGTTAATGCAACAAAATTCTTGTTTCTGTTTTCTTTTTGTCTTGTGTCAAACTAATACCCAAATGTCAAGCATTTATAGTGCATTATATGACCCTTCACATGAGAGAAAGCACCCATTTGACTTAATGTTATGGTTCATTAAGCACCATTTTGCCAAAGGTTATGATCATACACACTTGAATCAATACTAAGGTTCATTGAGCACCTCTTTGCCAAAGGTTATAATCATATACACTTGAATCAATGCAAAGATTCATTAAGCACCTATTTGCCAAAGGTTCCAATGTATATGAAAGATTCCCATGAAGAGTTACAACTCTTGGTGAAAAGTTACAACTTTTGATCTAAAACGATTCCATTATTTTGGAAATCACAAACATATACCGCCGGTGTAAAAACTAAAATAATTCCTCAAATCAATGATAGATTCAAAATTGCATTAAGGCATTCAAGGTAAATGCGGAGTGCGTTCAAACGCCATGTGATGTTAAGGGAGGTGGTGGAGTATTTTAGAAGGCAAGTCATGACAACGGTTTGGGGCAACCCAAGGTTGGATGGGTAAATTTCCAAAGTCTCTATGAAGTGGAAAATGATGTGTTGATAGCCCTCGTTTTCGTTGACTGAGATAGAGGTGGTGATTGAGGAGAGTGATTGGATCAAGAGTTCGGGTTCCAATGATTTATAACTTTGCTTTTTAAAGCAATTTCAATATTTGTTGAAAAACGAAGTCCAAATAATATTTGATAAATTCCATGCTTTAGTGGATTGATGACGAATGCGATGAATCTTGACATGATCAAAGGATTTCGGTTTAGACAGAACGATATGGTTCTTTCACAGCTTTAATTTGCCGATGATACTCTTTGCACAAGGGAAACAATGTTAGAGAACTTTTTAACTTTGAAGATGTTTTTGAGGGATTTTGAGATGACGTATGGTTTGAAGGTGAAATTTTAAAAGAGTTGTTTTGTGGGAGTGAGTGTGCCTAGGGAGTTTATTGAAATGGCACGTAACTTTTTGAATTTTAGCTAAGGTATCCTTCCGTTTAAATATTTTAGCCTACCGATGGGGGCAAATCCGATAAGTTTATCAACTTGTGAACATTTATTGGTTTCTTTGAGAAGAAAGCTTAATTCGTGGGTTAATAAATATGTTAGTCTTTGGGGTCGGATTGTTCTTTTTGAACATTTATTGAATTTTCTGGTTGAGTAACCTTAATTAGTGATTGTTGCTTTTCATAACTATAATAAAGATACGTTTTGTAGCATTGACACTTTTTGAATGCATGTTTTAGTGTCCAACATGTGTGACGTGAGTGTTCGTCACTGATTAGTGATTGTTGATCTTGATCCTCTGTCTCTAGGGTTAGGGTTTTTCGGCTAATGTCACCGTTTCTTTCCGTTGCAAATTCTGAAATCAACGTAGGTTTTAAGTTCAAATAAGTAAACATAGCCAATACAAAAGGGTTTTTTATTAAGTCCCCCTTTTGTTAGTATATTCTTTTTAATTATGTTTTTTGATCATGCAAAAAGTTTATTGTTTTCAGTTATAATTTATGTGTATATATAGTACTTAATTTTTTTTTCTTTCTTTCTATTCCTGTTTTCTTTCAAGGTTACTAGTTTCTTATTGTTCAAGATGGCTGATCCTAACATTGAGGTGTGGAAACTCAAGAAATTGATCGAGGATCTTGAAGCTGCCAGAGGAAATGGGGCAAACTGTATGATTTCCCTTATCATTCCCCCGCACGATCAAATAGCTCGTGTTACCAACATGCTTCACGATGAGTTTGAAACTCCTTCAAACTTCAATAGTAGGATGAACCGACAGTATGTGCTTGGTGCAATCAATTCTGCTCAGAAGAGGCTGAATATTTACAACAGTGTTCCTCCGAGTGGACTTATTTTGTATATCGGCACAATTGTGAGTAATGATGGGAAGGAGAAAAAGGTGACCATTGTTTTTGAACCATTTAGGCCTATCGATATGTTTTTCTATTTTCGCGATGACAAGTTTCACACTGAATCTCTAGATGAGCTTCTGCGACCTGAGGTTAAGTTTGGATTTATCGTCAAGGATCACATTGCCACTCTGTTTGGGACCTTGAGTGGTAATACAAGACAGATGCTGCGTTTTTTCCCGTGCTAACTTCTTAAAGCGTATTAACCATGTGAGGGAGACTGCTGAGCTTGCAACCCTGCTTTATATCAATCCCAATACCAGACAGCCTAATGTTTCTGGATTAATACTCGCTGGTTCTGTTGAATACAAAACTACTCAGTTCGTTGATATAATTGATCCCCTTCTTAACGACAAAATAGTTAATGTTGTAGATGTATCTTATGTAGGGGAGAACGGGTTCAATCAGGCTATTGAACTATCTTCTGAAATTCTGTCCAATTTTGAGTTTCGTCATGAGAGATACTTGATTGGAAAACTCTTAGAGGAAATCAGTCAGGATACCGGGAAGTATGTCTACGGTGTTGATGCTACTCTGCAAGCTTTGGAAGCAGGAGCTGTTGAGAGACACTTATTATCGGGGAAAATCTGGATATGACGAGGTATGTTTTAAAAAATAGTACTACTGGTTAAGTTGTCATTAAGCACTTCAACAAGAAGCAGGAAGCCGGCATGAGCAGTTTTAGAGATCCTGAAAGCGCGGCTGATTATGAGGTTCAGGAAAAATTTTCTCTGATGGAGTGGTCTGCAAATGAATGCCGAGAGCTTGGTTGCACTCTTGAGATTGTCACCAATAAATCACGAGAAGGTTTACAGTTTTGCAGGGTTTTGTTGGGATTGGTGGGATCTTGCGTTACCAGCTTGATATGAAAACATTTGACGAGTTTTCTGATGATTTTTCTAATGACGGAGGTGTGTCTGACGAATAGGAATTGATGAAATGCTCCTTATTACTGGTGTAGGAAAGGGAAGCCAAAATACCTGCACCAGTTTAAGGATTGGATAGGTCTCAGCTGTCATCGATAATTGATTAGAGAATGTTTTTGGTGTTTGATGGTGAATAGCAACTGATTTCATACTCTTATAATTTGCAATGGAAAGAAACTAGTTAATTACTTTGTGTTGAGTGCTTTATATTGTTGGCATTTCTACCAACTTTTCTATTTTCTTATAAGGTAGATGGACATCCATTTGAAATGATTTTTTCTACATTACTATATGCAATGAGCACTTCAAGTGAGTAACATGCTTTAGAAACTTTTTCTACATTGAGCCTTGTTGTTTTTGCTTTATAAGAAAATAGAAACCACGTATTCTTATAATGATTAATATATACTATATACAAAGAGAATACGTGGATTTGAGCTGATTTTTTCACTTATAATTGTACTCTTAAACAAATTTGTCTAAAAAAATGTTACATTGTTGTTGTCATTTAATACAATAAGTATTCATATTATATTTACTATATTGTTGCAATATTGTTGGTGTCATTGAATAAACTACGTATTGTTTGTTATAATCATGCTTTTGGAACTTTTGCTACGCTGAACTGTTTTTATTTTTGTTTTGTTTTATTATTGGTACTTCACTCATGGATGATTTCTTCTATTAGTAGTATGGCTTGTATAATAGGAAAGATATAAGTGTGTCACTCTTATGCTATCTTGATTGTTAGGAATGGTGTAAGATGTATGCAATTTTAGAGGAGTTATATTCAACATGATGTAGTTACTACTATGTCTAGGGTAAATATCCAAGGCATGAGCAGACAATACAAAATTGGGTAGTAATTTGATAAATTCCAATTTTGCTACTTCCATGTTTTCAAATGAAAACTTCAAAAAATCTCATACCCCCACATGATCTGAATGTTTGGTAAAATTTAATTGATTAAATTTATCGGAATACAAATTTGTTCCGGTAAACTCAAATTTGTACGGTAAATTTGAAGTTTGAAATTGTCAGAACACAAGTGTTTTGGAAAATTCAAACTTTGAGTTTATTGGTACAATATTTTTTTTAGAAAATAGATAAAGTTATTAAAAATATGTGATATGCTTATCGGTTTTGTATAATGTGGGGTGGCAGTAGAATTTTCCCATTTTCGAGTTTGATTTGGATTTTGTGTGAGTCCGCTCAGTTTTTTTTGTTGCAAAAAAGGTACTTAGGAGTTTGAGTCGTTATGAATTACCCTAAGCTTTAATATTTAAATGATGCAAGACTTTTTCTGGAACAATAGCTTTAGTTGAGTCTAAGGAGTTACAACTTGTTTGCCCTCGCTTCTTAAAGAAAAGCAGAAGATCTGATGTGGATATCGAATGATGGCTAACGTTGCTTAAGCGCGACAACGACAAACTCCTTGATTGTAAGTGTTGTACATGCAAACTCTTAAATGCTCAAGTGGGAGATTAAGGTGAATGTGATGGCGTTAAATCAATTGATGTCGTTAAGTGATTCTTGCCGGATGATCCGTTTAATTTTAAAAAGAGTGATTACTATAGGGGTGTGGTGAGTGTTTGTTGATGGACTTTGGGTGTAAAGTTCTTTTATATGGGCTTTAGCTCAATATCAATTCTTTTTTTTTTTAACAACAAAAATGATAAATGGACCCCTTTTATTTTTCTACTTCTATTTAATACCTCATTTTTCACTTCACTCTTTACCTATCACATCATTTTTTTTCTCCTTTTTTCCACTTTGTTTTAAGGTGAATACACAATAAAAACACTTTCCTTTTGACGATCATGTTGTTTATTTGTTAGTTTTACATTATCTTCACGTATTTGTCTTGAAAAAACTTTACTGGGTGTGATAATACATGCATGAGCGGATAATAAGTTGTAAGGAACGTCATCATTTTTATTATAAAAGGTACTTTTTACCTTTATGTAATATTCATGTCAAAATAAAAACTTTGACACAATATTTTAATTGGAAAAAATGTTAGGGGAGTTCTAAGGACGCAAGAGAAACAACGGGTACAAATACTTCGTTATTACAAAAGAAGAAGACATCACATTAGCACAAAAAACATTAAGGCATTAGGATATGAATATCTTCTTTTATATATATTATTTTCTACAATCTCAATCGACGTGAGACTTAACTACTCACACTTGATATCCAAGAATATTCTCTCTCTCAAGTGTGAGTCACCCACATCTTTAGCTTGATCCACACTGTGATATCCAACAATCTCTCATCTCAACTGTGAGCCACCCATATCATTAGCATGTTCAACACTTGGATCTCGCTCCTCTGTCGAGCCGAACCATGGCCTTGATACCACTTTTCTCACCGATGTGGGACTTGTAACTCACAATTGCACACAACAATCTCTCTCTCTGAAGTGTGAGTCCACCAATTCATCATGTTCACCTTTCTAGAGGAAGCTCTTTCATCGGCACACATTTGCTTGTAACTTCGTTGCCTCTTCGCACTCAACGAAACCTGCCGTCTGGACAACTTGCAAGAAAGATTTTCTACAGAAGGAGCTGGTCAAACCTTTAATACCATTGTTGGGCTTCGAGAGAAGCCTTGAGGACTACTCATATTAGGCAAGAGCAACCATGCAAGTGAAAAAGACACCACACTTTTATCCAAAATCTTAATGCATTAGGTATATAAGTCTCTTCTCTTATACATACAACATTTTCTTCATTTCTAGTTGATATGAGACTTAACTACTCACACTTGATATTTAACAATCTCCCCGTATGAATCACCCACATCACTATCCTGATCTACATTAGGATTTCGCTCCCTCATCGAACCGAATCATAGTTCTGGTACCACTTTTCTAACTGATGTGGGACTTTTAACTCATACTTGCACACAAAAAAGCAACGCCGATATTTAATAATCTTCTTTGGATGTCTTTTTCCCCATTGTTTCTTAATGATATTTTTCTACATCGTCTTCATTACGAGGAAGATTCCTGTTGAACCATTTAAATAATAAATCAACAACTAATTCAATATAATCGCATTTTAGCGGCAATCAAATGACATGTTCGTTGATGTGAGTGAAAAAAGATTTCACTTGAGGAAGAACATCATCACAAATAAATTAGATATACCGTCATATTTAAGGGAAAGATTGTTGGTAAGATCAGACAAAAAAGATTCTACATGGGATGTAAACGTTAATATTGTGTACATAGTATCATATAATTGATGAAAATATTAGTTCTTGGTCCAATTTGATGTGATGATCTATTAATATTCTAGTTCTTGGTCCAATTTGATGTGATGATCTATTAATATTCTATTCGCAATCCAAATTTTTTTTATGTAAAACACTTTTTTGTTGATAAATCATTTATGTCTAACACACTCGTCCCAACATAGATCTGTTGATTGCAATGTTCCACAGATCGACCTTTAACTCACCAAGTTTACCGAGTTTACGTTTTTAGGTATCAAAATCGTGTCAACTCGGAGGTAAACTCAATTTTTGATAAAATCAGAATGTTTGACGAGTTTGACTCGAGTTAACTCAGTTAAACTCGGATAAAATCGGGTATACTCGGGTAAACTGGAGCAAAATTGGATTGTAAGTCTAATTTTTTTTCCTTTAAAAAAAGTCTAATTTTTTTTTTATATAGTTTTATTAACAACTTTAAAAACTTGTGAAACTTGCCTTTTTGGATGATTAAGACTTAAGAGACTTATAATTTTGCAAGTTTTTTTGTATTTTGATGTTTAGTTGAACATAATGCTTTATTATGGTTGTTGAAAACCTTTATAATTTTGTCATATTTTGCACTATTGGATTATTTACAATATTATATTAGTTTACATATGTCATGTAAATAAATTTTATTTAATTTTAATTTTAGGCAAACTCATACGAGTTCTCGAGTCAAGTTTACCTAGATAAAACGAGTTGAGGTAAACTCTCAGTTTGTAAAACATTGGTTGATTGTTTGGAATTCAAACAAGTTCCACTAAATTTACGTGGAACTTGAATAAATTAAGAGACTTCTGTAAATTCCAACCATTAAAAAATGCATGTTGAAAAGATTTTGTCGATAACAATGATATTTATTTATTTTTTTACAAAATCGTTCTTATAACAAATACAACTAAAATGCTTAGACGTTTTTATAATAACAAATGTGTTAGTAATGAATTGTTAGATTAATTTTTTCTCTTTTCGTCTCGGATTAAACTTAAGACTTTCAAGTAATTATTCTTTAATTCAAACCGGTTGAGATACCTAACCATCTAAAAATAATTGGAATTAATCTTTTAATAAATAATAATAATTGGAATTAATCTTTTAATAAATAATTTGTAAGAGCCGAATCCAATTATAGTTATCCTTGCCACCAAACTCATCCACCATTTGAACATTTTATTAATAACATCATTATGTTGAACCGTTGGGCCACAATTATACGGTCTAAGATACGGGTATTATTGATTCCATGTATTCTCATTTTTTAAATAAATCACAAAATTAATGTTGATGATATTAATTTGATTCAAATGTTTTATCAAGCAGAACCAAGTTTAATATTCCAAAATAACTATGATGGTTTGACCCGTTTGTTTGTAAGTACACCAATGCATGGTTGCAATCAAACCCATATTCATCAAATGTCATTATTGAGTTGATATCTTAACTATGCATCCGGGGCCCTTAGCTATATAACTAAGTGATCCAACTTACCCAATAGAAGTTCATTCAACATGCAATGGAGTGATCAAGGTATTTGGTCAAATTTGAATGTAATATCAATTTGCAAATTAATTAGCTATATGATCCATTGTATTGAGCTTATAGGACAAAGATAATAATACTACTCATGCAATTTCTATGCAATTCCTTGCACAAAATGATAAAATCAAATATGAGTATTCAATTCTCTTAGTTCTTTATCAATGAGATTGGAACATGGCACGGATGTTATAGTATACATCAAACACCAAATAAAAACAATAAACTATTGATATCAAAACCGACAATATCATGTGCAAACTAGATGATGTTTTGGATGGAAAATTCACTTGTGATTCTAATATATATTCTATACCCTTCTATCTGTCTCATGTAAAATCATGATGGGGATGTTTGAGGCAATCCAATTAGAATAATATGAATAACTCAACTTTTTACTACCATTCCTTTTGTTTGTTTTTATTTGTCCCATTATTCAGTTATACTTTGGAGATGTTTTCCTATTTTTTAGGTTTTAGGTGTTTCCTGGAACAACGCGTTACACTTTTTGGCATTAAACTAAACAACATACAATAATGAGTACAAGCCAAAACCTTGGTTCTTTGACTGTTTCAATAGAAAAAAGTCTCACTGTTTTTTAGAATTGAGGCTTGATATGTTCATCGCAAAATATAGTAGTTTTGATGTATGTTGAATTTTGATAGTGATGCATTACAAAATCAATATGCAATAATAATATAGAGGAAGCTTGAATTTAGATTAGAAAAAGAGATACAGAAAAGAAATCCATCAAACTCCCACACCATGTATGTGTTTAATTTTTAGTTTACAATTATGAATTTAATTTTCATCCACTATTAGTAGAAAAAGTTTAACAATATTTGTTCATCACAAAAATAATTAATAATTTATTATTAATTTCACTTTCTTCTCGCATTCCAATACCTTTGCCGTCACCAACTTTCTTCTTCTTTTCTACAAATGAGAGATGATTTAGGTCAATTTTGATTCGAAATCACTCATTCGAATTGTTTTACCTTATTTTTAGTTAAATAAGTTATTTTCACATACTTTCGGTCTTCTTTTGCTTATTTTTGTGATTTCACCGTCTTTGCACGACTTTGTTTTATTTTTATTCATTGTCTTTGTGTGGTGTGTTTTTTATTTATCGTCTTAGTGCGGTGCTTGTTTGTTTCAGGTTAAAGGATTAGCTTTGAACAAATACAAATCGAATCAATGACTTTTGCGTTGTCAACATTGCAGATCCGAAGACATGAGTATTCCGAAGAGTTGAATATAGTCATGTTTGTAGGCATAGGTACTCTGTCATTTTATATTATTAACATGTATTCTGTGAGTTTGTTTGCAGATTCATCCCTTTTACTTTTAACAACTTTGAATTTGTATTATATCAATGTACGCTATATCAATTTGAATGAATTAATGAATATCATTTATTTCTGTAAAAAACAATATTAGTTCATCACAATCAAACATAAGTGAAAAATATAAGTTATTTTTAGTAGAAAAAAAAAAACTAATATTTGACATTTCTAATGTGAAAAAAGTAATTTTTATAAACTATTTTCTTTTTAATATAGGATTAAATTTTCCAAATAGTTGGATCGCTCGGAATTTTTAAATAATTTAGAATTAAGTCATGATTTCTAAATAATTTCTAGTTCCTAAATTAATTACTTTACTAGTGTTCCGAACCGGTCATAAGGCAAATCTTGTCATGACACGTGAACTAAACGCCCACCGACTTAAGGCGCGTCGTCTGAAGGACCATGCCAACAACGGTACGCCTTACCTCACACATGTCCCTCAATGGACCCCGAGTAAGGCACTCCTCACACACGTCTATATAATGGTGACTTTGCTTCATTCTCAGGGTATCATTCACTTTTCCACACTTTCTTATACACTCCTCTGATTTCTTATATTGACTTGATCGTCTGAGTGCTAATGTGCCTGCATGCACCTTTCATTCCACCGTGAGATTGCATCGCCACATCACCGGAGCACCGTGCCGTTACAGTTGCCACTATCCATCCTTACTAAAGAGATCAACTAGCGTAACATATAATTTGTCGTTTCCTTTCCCTTTCCCCGTATTCCCATCAAACATAGTCTTTTGGAATAATAAACATGGGAAACTTTCATTAGGAAGTATACCAGGAATAAATATGTATATATGTTGAGGCCAAACACCGATAAAACAAAATGACATTTCTAGCTTCAAGAAGCAATTTAGGTACCAACAGTTCAATTAAAAGCTATAACAAACCATTTAGGTAATATAGAAGAGTCCATGATTAATCATTCTATGCTCTTCCATAACTAGAGTGATATGAAATGTATGAGTTTGTGGTTTGCTTTGGCCCACTCATATAGTGTGTGAATATATATGACTACCGACTTTGAGTATCTATTTATTGATTTGCATGTGTAGTTAGTGGGTAATTTTTCTTTTAGATTCCGGAAAAATTGGCTTTTGTCATGTGGCCTTAATCCAATTAATAACGACAGGGCTATGCTAATGTTTTGTGAATTTAGATTTTACAATAGGGCTATTCTAGGGCATAATATTGTGTCGCATGTTGGTGCGTTTGGAATCATATTTGTTGAAAAAATTCAAACCTTTAGATTTCAGTATCAATCACAAGACAATTATCACCCTTGCTTTGGGTCCACCAATAAGGTGTTGAGTTTCACTCCCACTTGGTTTTAAGTATATTGCTCTCGTTCTTTAATATTTTACATCTTAATTTATCTTGTATGTATATATTTTGCTCAAGTTCTTATCTAATACTATTTGCATTAAGTATTCAACTTTGTTGAACTTGAAGCATTCTTTATTTTGAAGAATTAGTCTATGACCCTGTTAAAAGGTTGGAGTCAAGTTTGATTCTTTCTTATGTTAATTTTGATAGGTTAGTTTGACTTTTTTTAAAAGAAAAGATGTCTCTAGTTCACCTAAGAATGTGTCACGAAAAACAAAATAAAATTATGGACATAATTGATTGGAGACTATAAGCATCGTTGGTGTGTATATGTGTATAATAAAGTGAAGATAATTGTTGTTGTGGTATACGGTAGGAGTGGACATCGGTCGGTCTTGGTCGGAACTCGGGCTCAAAATTCCAATCCAAGTAAACCACCGGTTGAGGTATAAAAAGCCATTTCGTCCGTCCGTTTTGAGTCTTTGGTTTCGACAGGGTCGGTTTCGCGGGTTCGATGGGTGGACAAATGGTTTTGTATCGGGTTTACGAGTACGAAATTTTTGGACGAATCTAGAAAATTAGCAAAAACAACTCAACAAATTTGAATGCATATTTCAAACCCAAAAACAAAACAAACTTAAAACAATCGATATAGAATAAAAAAAACTATGTCTAGTGCTAAAACACTAAAGGAATATGAGTCAGAGCAAGGGGGTGATAGATTAAGAGGAAGAAGAAAAATTGTTTGAAGAAGGAACAAAAATTGGGATTGGAACTTGAAAGGAGGAGGGAGGGAGGGAGGGAGAATGAAACCCTAATTCGGGCCTTATAATCTATCGGACTAGACTGGGTTTCATTTTGGGCCATATAAAATATTTGGGCATAGATCCAAACATGTATAACATTAAGGTTAGTGATGGTGATTTTCGCAAGTGTACGAAATCGTGCAAGTAGTAAAATTAAAACGGTAAGACCGAGTGTCGAACTTGAGGATCACGTTATACTGCAGAATAATATTTATAACTTAATGGAACAAAAAGGTATTGAATTTGTTTGATAGCAATAATGAAAATTAAGCAAAGTAAAATTAGTTTTAACTTTATAATAATAAAATTGTTAGGGGAGAGTTTTACTATATGAATATCTTAAGTTAACGACTTGAATATGACTATTGAATCGACTTATCAAATCATTACCGAACTTTATAATTTATTCTTGCCCTAATTCCTTAGTGACATAATCATTAATTGTAAAATAACCCCTAATTCCTTAGTGAATTTAAGATTAGAACTAAGCATGATTCACCAAGAATTCTTAATTGGTTTCAAGAGTTTGAACTTATTCCTAGATTACAAAGGCAATAATTTCTTATCTCAAATGTTTATAAACTCAACTTCCGTTTCACAATATAAACCATAAATTAATTTAAAGGCGTCTAAGCAATAAAAGCATTAAGAACATAGATAAGAAAAATGATTCGATAAACTTCTTCAATAATCAAAATAAAGTCATAGAAGAAAACTTGTCTTCTAGATCATCTCATCCCTAACAATAGAGAAATTAGCCGCTCATGGCTTGATTACAAAGAATAAAAAGGATTGAAATAATCACACATAAAGGTGGAGGGTGAGAAGCTTCAACTCCAGTCCTCTAGGTCGAACAACACCTTCTCGGAACCTCTCTAAATATTTCTCTCAAATTTCTATGTAAAATTCTCAGAACCCTTTCAAGATCTGATGTTTGGGCTTAAATAGGCAACCTGAAACGTTAAACTGTGCCCATGCGCAACCATTTTGCCCCTACGCGCAAATGACATGGCATTATTAGTGACTTTTAGTGCCTAGGCGCAACTGTTTTACGCCCAAGTGCAAACTCAAAGCACCGAAATGGACTTGAACTCAACTGGTTGCGCTTAGACGCAAAATGGCAGCAACACTGCTTTTCTGAATTCTGAGTGCATCCAGGTGTAAAATGACAGCATTGACCTTTCTTCTTTGCATTCTTTTGAAATGACTTTCATGGTTGACTTTCGAAAACTCCTTAGACATCTTACCAGTTATAAAACTTAATGTAAACATGTTAAAACACACAAATAAACCAAATGCTCTAGGGATTGTCTGGTTATAGAAAAATCAACACAAATCATTTTTTTCTCTAAATATCATATGATGATGATTTTTACTATAAAACGACTAAAACTAATTAAAAACTAAGAAAATCAATTAAAACAAAGTATAAAACTAACGAAAATTAATATGAAAATGATGAGTAATCAACTATTCAAACATTAACTCATTATTATTAATTACCTGTATAATTTAGGCCAATATATATATATATATATATATATATATGTAATAGTGGTTGGATATGAGCTTCGTTGGGTTTGCATCACCCACCCGAAGCCAACCAAACTTAACTACTTAAGACCCGCTTTGCTAACCCGTTTGAACCTCCTTACTCATTTGGGATGACCCGATCATCAGCGGGACTTTCGGTCTGGGAGAATTGGGTCGAGCGACATGTTGTCCAGCCCTCATCTACGATAAACCTATTGTTAAAAATCATTCAAAACTTTGGCTACCATCAACATCACCATCTTTAAGTAGAAGTTTAGGGTTCTCGTGTGTTTTATATATTAATTTATCATGTATGTATTTTATTTAAAGTCTTACTCTAACATTCTCTTTAGGCCTACAACATTATTGACTCGATCATGATTTCAAGAAATTAATCTTTGAATCCATCAAAGGATATCTTTAGTTTCTGTGTACGCCACGGTCATAACTGGCGAGTGAATGTGTATAATACAACGAAACAATTTCTTGGGTGGGAAAGTGTTGCATAAGTTCTACGATGGACTGGTCAATTTTTTAAAATAGCTCAAAACTTCATCAACTACCGATTTCATCATCTTTATGTGGAAGTTTTGGGTCTTCTATATTCTTACTACTAAGTCAATGACATCATCAGTTTTGATTCAACAAAAATTATACACAATGAGAACAATTTCTAAGGTGGAGAAGTGACACGTCTTCTACATGACGAATCAATAGTTAATTGAAAACCAGACAAGACTTTAATGATGAGTTTTGATGCATTATGATTACTTTTTTGTCTTACGGTCTTCTATATTCTATATTCTTACATACTAAGACAATGATCTAATATGTTTTAATTCAACAAAGGTTATAGAAAATGGATTATGATGGGTTTTGAGGCATTAGTATTCATTTTAGGTACCATTATGACAATATCAAACGGGTTTCTTACACTCAACCATGAATTTCATGGCTGGGTTTCATACAACCAAGACCATCATGAAAATTGCAAAACTCAAGCTTGCAGATCAACATAATAAATTAGAAACCAAACTACCAAATTGAAAAACCAATCAAAATAAGTATATGATTTAAGTGTTCAAAATTCAAATCTTAACGTAATTTTGCTAAAAACTAATTTCAACATTTACCACAATAAAAATGGTGATTTACTCAATATAAATATGATCCACAATTAATTGCATTGTTTATTGCTTTAATATGGATATTTTATTTTGAAATATTGTTGGTTTTGATCATTGTAATATTCAATGATGGTAAGATAACACTTTTCATGACTTTAATGTTATTTTAAAATTTTCAGACCAGTAATATCCTTAAGTTAAAGTCCTAACACTACCATTTACATGTAGGTACCATTATGAAAATATCTGAAGATAGAATTAAATCGTCTAATCTCCACTAACTGATAGTTGAAAACTGAAGGAGGTATTTGCTACCAGTATTATGCTTGGCAGTTACATGGAATTGAAAACTTATTTTTATGGGAGATGAGCGATACCATCGTTTCTCGGTAAATCAATTTATATTTCTTATTACTCCAATATCATAACCAACTAGGAGAAATTCTAAGCACTATTACCTTTAAATATGTTGCATGACAAGTTTGGTGTGAGATCTTTGAGACACGGTATCAAACAATGACAAACCAATAACTAGTTCTTCAGACAATCTACAAGGTCGGTGGAAAGACAAAGAGAAATTTGTCAAAAAGAATCTTGCTGCAATTGCAAAATATAAAGAAAAAAGAGAAAGTTCAACAATTAATGATAAACCGAACAGTGAACCAGTAATACCTTACTCATTGAAAAAACTACCCAACACAACATTAAGTTCACTTTTATCATTGTTAATGCAACATTGTGATCCCCCACAAAGGAGATATCCTTTAGAAAGAGGCATTCCTCCATCATGGTGGCCATCAGGAAAGGAATCATGGTGGAATAAAATGTAATTTAGCAAGGCAAACCACCTTACAGAAAGCCACATGACTTGAAGAAAGGTTTGGAAAGTTTGTGCTTTGGCAGATGTTATCAAACATATGTCTCTTAATATTCATAAAATTAGGAATATCAATAGACATTCAAGGAGTTTGCAGGATAAACTCATTGCTAAAGAAACAACTATTTTGGTTGTTGTTATTAATTATGAAGAAAGAATTGCAAGAAAAATGTATCCTGATTTATTTTCAAATTTTTCTTGTTTTGGTGAAAGTTTAAACTACCGTCATTTTGAAAAGTTTGAAAATAAATTAGGATACACTCTTCTAGCAATTCTTTCCTCATAATTATTATAAAAAAAAACAAATAGATGTTTATTTAGTACTGAGTTTATCTTGCAAACTCCTAGAATGTCTAACAATATTCTTAATTTTCTAAATTTTAAGAGACATGTGTTTTCATAGCTACCAAAACACAATATTACCAAACCTTTCTTCAAATCCATTGGCTTTCTATTAGGTGGCGGGCCGATATCTTTGCTAAATTTTATTTCATTCCACCATGATTCTTTTTCCGATGGCCACCATTGTGGATGATTTCCTCTTTCTAAAGGATATCTCATTTGTGGAAGATAACGATACTGCATTTATGATGATAAAAGTCAACTTAATATTGTCTAAGGTAGTTCAATCTATGAGTAAAGTGATATTGGTTTAGCATTCAACATGTCTTTCATTGTTGAAATTTGTTTTTCTTCTTCATATTTTGCAATTGCAGCTGGATCGATATTGTCAAATTTCATTGTGTTTCCACCAACCTCATATGTTATTTGAAGAACAAGTCATTGGTTTGCCCTTGTTAGATATCGTGTCTCAAAAATTTCACACAAAACATTTTCTGCAACATATTTATAGCTAATATATAGTGCTTATGATTTATCCTATTTGGGATGATATTGAAAAAAATATAAATTGATTTACGGAAAAAAAAAGTTTGTATCATTCATTGCCAATAAAAGTACCAATGTCATCAGTGTCACGTAACATCCTAGCGCAACACCAGTAGCAAATGTCTACCTCAGTTTTCCTCCATCTTCATTTCTTACTATAGCTGACATAATCAAACTTCCTTTCATTCACATTTTTCCCATAAGTCAATATTACAAATGGTAAATAGATATGACTTAAGCCTATCTAAGTTTCGACATTTTGGAGAAACAATTTTAATTTCGCCCCTCCTAATATTGGGTATTTTGCATGATAGAGTAGTGCAGACAAACTATGAGATTAAGGTATAGAGTATCAGTGGCTCCAATCAAAATTAACAAAAATATATCACAAGGATGACACAATATTTTCACTCAATAATTACTAATCATATCATAAATCACCTTAAAAATGGCTACATGGACGACAATTGGTATCTGTGGTTATGGATAATACAATACATGGGCTTATTCGTTGGATAAATATGATATACGAGTTCATCCATATCTATGTAGATATCTGTTAAACGGCTAGTATGTGGATTTTGATATATCCACAAATATTTGTAGATATTCATGGATAACAATTTTTTTTTAAAATATTTTAATTACCCGGAATTTCTTCAGCCTCTTTTAAAGGCACAAAAAAAATTAACACATAAATATATCTAAACATTTCACTTTCAATTTAACAACAAAATTTCTAACCAAAATAAAATGCATCACATTTATTTTCTTTCCCCTTTTACCACATAATTATAGTTTCGAATTCATCAAATCCAAAAATAATAATGATAATTTCAAGGGGAACCAAATTAGATACAAATAGTTTTTCACAAACAGTTATAAATGATTTTATTTTTACCCAAATCCCATTGTATTAAATTAAAATTATTTATGTAATTTTATTAATTTATTAAAAGATACGGTTATCCGCGGGTACGAATATGATTAAATTCAAATATGTATGCACTAACTAACACATAGTCTTAATATTTGTGTATCTTACTTGTGGATATCGTTTAAACTACATGCCTCGTAGTCGTGGTGGATTCTATTCGCGTGTACTTATTTTTCTACGATCCCAAGTTTTTTTTATGCTTTTATATTTAGAGATTGTAAAAGAATTACGTGTATACCAGAGATTCTCTTGAGGGCATAGTTGGTGCTCCATTGTAGATGCTTTAAGAGACGTGTGCAATTGATGTACTAGCTAGTCAAATTGAGATTTAAGGTTGACTGGAATACCATCAAAACTTCTAGTCACCCTCTTCTACAAAGAGAAAAATATAATTAACATGATAAAAACAACATAAAATAATTAACATGATAAGAAAAGATATATGATACCCACACTCCATTTAATGTTTCTTAAGAATTTACGTCTGTATTTTCAATGATGCTACATTCTCATACGTACTCCAAATCCACACAAAGGAATCATGTATTGCCTAGATGTCTCATTCAGAGATCAAAATCTACTTGTTGGTATTTTCAAAGGTGTAGGAGATTAGAAAAGAAGAAAGAACGATGGCGAGTTCTCGAGAAGACGTGAAATTTTGGTGAATTACCCTAGTTTTGACCATTTTTATAGTTTTCATTTTATGAATTCCACGTAATCTTATCCTATCACACGTTGCCACATCATCCAAAATTTGTCACATCAAGTTTTTTTAAAATTTACTAAGAACTTTTCATTTTATGAATTACACGTAATCATATCTTATCACACGTTGCCACATCATCAAAAATTTGTCACATCAATTTATTTATTTTAAATCCATTAAAAACTAAAATTAATGGTTTCGGAAATTGCAAAGAAAAAAAAACAAAACAAAAAATTCAGGAGTCTGAATTTTCTATATTTCCATATACTAAAAGTGTGTTTTTAGTTTTTTTAATACTGATAAAGTATAGGAAAATTCGTTGATTTTTGCACTGTTCGTGATACGTCAATATTTGAAGTTTGAACACTCAACCAAGAATTTTCAATTGTAGAGAGCAACATCGATCATTGTTTGAAAAAGTTTCAAACGTTTTTTAATCATCAATGATTCATCAATTCGTAGACTATATATAACATTTTCCCACCCTAGAAGCCCTACAATAATGGTGATCAAAGTTTGCAATTAAAAATAGGGTCTTGAAGGAATCGAAAAATAAAAGTTTTTCATATAATATAACAAAATTTTGACTTAATAAAGTTGAATGTATAACTTTTGAGATAATTTTTTTTATTTTAAATTTTTTAGCATGTGCCTTTGGGATCGGGATCCCTTTTTTTTTTTTGCGGGAAAGTCTTGTGACTTTATCTTATTCTTGCCCGTCGGATCAATCTTATGTCTCAAATCATGACATATGTCTATTTATGTTAAAAATCAAATAAATCATATTGAAACCTAAATTATGACCCGTTTCTTGACCTCAACCAGTGCTTGCAACCGCTTGGTCCCGCCTGTCATGGTCGTCTACATCTTGCAGGTCATCGTTGTCCCTCATGCAACCGGTGTTTCGAGTCCCAGCATCGACCCACTGTTCCATCTCTTATTCTCCTTTTCTTGTTCTTCTAAGAAGTCATAATCGTTTTGACCATGTGGTAAAGCATGTGAATATACGTGCACAACAAGAAGCAATTCATGTTTCATTTGATTCTTTGGTTTTACATTTGTAATTTTGATGTAGTTTGCGCAGTTCAGATTTGGTTCATTAAATTTGTGTTTTGTCCAGAATAATTGTGTTTTACGTCGTTGAATGCATCCGTCAAAGGCGGCGCTCAGGATGCCGTTGTGCGCGAGTTGGAGAAGGAAACGTCGAGAAGTAGTCGGTGGAGGTAAAGATCGGGTTGCTACCACGATGGTTGCAAATACTCAGTTGAGTTCAAGAAACGGGTCATGAATTGGGTGATTTATTTTGTTTTTTTAAAGAAATAATAAATAGACACATGGCATGATCTGAAGCGTAAAACTGATCCGACGAGCGAGAATATGTCAAAGTCAGGGTCCTATCTGAGGCAGGGCTACCGTCATAGGCCCTAAAAAATAAGTACGAAATTTGAGCCCCAACAAAAAAAAAATTAGGGGTTCATTAGGTCCTAAAAAAATTACTTAAATTCTATTGGAAGGTGTGGTTGTTAGTAATGACCTAACTCCTAAGTTATTTATTGACCCTTTTATAGTTTATTGCGATGTTAAAAATGGAGTTCAAATCTCTAGTCTTCCACCATCCGAAACCCTTCCGTCAAAATCAAAAGATGTTTTTGAAGTTAAAATTATTAAAAAACTACTTGAGATCATCACCGTCATAAGAAAGGTTGAATGATCTAGCCATTTTATTCATTGAGAAAGACATGATAGAACATATTGATGTTGAAACAATTATTAGTGACTTTGCATCTATTGGTAGGGATGTTGCATATTATATGCTGGGGCCAAGGTTCGAATCCCGGACACTCCACTTCTCCACAATTAAATTGTGTGAGCTCTAGCCATTAGACTACTAGACCAAAAAAAAAATATTGATGTTGAAACAATCATTAATGACTTTGCATCTAAAAAAGCTCTTAGAAAATGTATTGTATAAGCATTTGAATATTAAATAAATAACTCAATGTTTTTTGTATGAATTTTGATGGTTCGTCCTAGACCATTAAATTCACGTAATCGACCCTCAACAAAGTCACATGACTTTTCTCGCAAAAAAAATCATGGAATCCTGATCCTTTCTTCACCGGCCCAACAACACGATCCTAAAGTCTACTATAGATCTTCTCATGTAGTAGTCTTGTATGTAGGGGTGGGAATAAGTTAGGTCGAGTTAGGCTTTGCAAGACCTGAGTCTGGCCTATCAATTTTTTTGAAGGCTTAAGCTTGGCTTGCGGCCTGTCATATGCTTACTTTTTAGGCATGGGTCTGGCCTTCTGAAAGCCTGATACGGCCTGATAGCCTGTTTAAAGGCATATTTCATATGAACATTTTTAAATAAGCAATGCGATCTAAGTTTAAATAGACTAACGAATTAATATATCAATTAGATTAAACTCTTTTTTGATATAATCAACATGAGTTTTTAGGGAATTTGACCATATATTGTATCATATTCCAATTCTAGTTTATAATAATACATTTAAATATACAAAAAATTAATATATACTAATAAGCTTAAATTACTGAAAAAGTTAACAAATTTTTATTTTAATTCAAAATACAAAATATAATATAATAATAAATAATATTATTCATATTAACTTAAATAGGCTGGCCTAATAGACTTAAAAGTCTTTTTGAATGGCATGTGACTTGATCGTTTAAGCTAAATAGACTTCTAAAAAAGTCTAGGCTTTCTTTTTTTAAAAAAAAAATCTGATCTAATCTGACATATCGTAGTTTAGATAGGCCGGTCTAACCTATTCCAATCTCATCTTGTATGTACGGAAAAGCCAAAGATCTTTGTTTTCTTCCGAAAGAAAAAGACTATGCTAATTCAATTAATAAGATATATAGCTAGGAACAAAGATTACTTTAATGTGTCAACTCTTAACAGTTGTATATAGCATGCACGATCCTGTAGTTTTCCGGGAATATAGAATTGTCCAACACATATACATGAATATAATGTGACGAATGATGATTAATTTAAGATGCATGTAATCCATTAGTCCATTGCGACAAATGTGATTTATAATTTTTGAAACTAAATTGATGAATTTAAAATAACTAATGTGTAATAGAGCATTTTTAATTATAAAAATATTCTAAAATTTCTTTAATGAATTTCAAAGATCAGGTTAATCATTTGACTCCTTTCATAAGAAAGAAAGTCACTTGACTCCTCAAATCCAAGTGACTAAGTTCTCAATAAATAAATTAATCCAACTGACTAAATGGTAACTCACTTGATTAATTTCATTACCATCAAGTCATGTAATTTTGCTTTCCAGATTGAATTGTTGCAAATTTGTCCAACACAAATTGTAGACCATATAACACTACTAAACACACAATAAAATGCA